>Ga0209624_10000182_pt1 | contig 57562 bp, 47 predicted proteins | sample JacPinW_OM2H0_O1_FD_188565 | JGI IMG/M metagenome (GOLD analysis project Ga0209624, IMG submission 188565) | Forest soil microbial communities from Algoma, Ontario, Canada - Jack Pine, Ontario site 1_JW_OM2H0_O1 (SPAdes) (version 2) | ecosystem: Environmental > Terrestrial > Soil > Boreal... | reverse complement strand
AGTCCGATCCGTTGAGTACGTCGAAGTGCGGCTTCGCGATTGTGGGGGAAGAGGTTAACGGGCGTTACTACGACGGTTAGTTTGTAAACGCACATCGAGTGCGGGGAAATTCAAACGCGCCACCCTTTGCAGCAACGGATGGGGCACCCGCGCTGCTACACCGAGCGGCAACTCATACAATTTGATTTGAGATTCATGTGGGGTGGCGGGGTGTGTGCGAAAATGCGTGGCGGAGGATAAAGCGATCGACAGGCGAATTATTTTAGGGTGGCGCAGCTTTGTGTTTTTGGGTTGCGTGGTGGCGGCGTCAATTGGGGCGCCGCCGCGGGCGTTTGGGCAGGCGCGGAGCGCTGGGGCGTGTCCGCAGAGGCCGGCGGCGGGGAGTTTGGTGGGGGAACCGGCAGAGGTGCGCAGCGAGGGTGGGGTGCTGCGATTAGACCTTCGATACCGCGACTCGTTTGAGCCGGATCGGCCGGTGCGGTATTGCTATTTGTTTGGCGGGAGCGGCGAAGCACCGACTTTGCGAGTTAAGCCTGGCGATTTGGTGATTTTGCGGTTGAAGAATGAGGTCTCGCAGACGGATAAGCCGAGGCCGCATCGGCATTCGCCCGCTGGGGCTTGCGCGGGCGGCACGATGGGTGAAGGCGCGTTTACGAATTTGCATTTTCATGGGTTGACGTTGGCGCCGGTTTGTCATGAGGACGATGCGCTGCATACGATGATTGAGGCGGGGGGCGCTGCGTTTGAGTATCGGTTTCGGATTCCGAAGGATGAGGCGCCGGGATTGTATTGGTATCACCCGCATGTTCATGGCGCGACGAACGTGCAAGTGCTGGGCGGGGCGTCGGGCGCGATTATTGTGGAGGGGATTGAGCGGGCGAATGCGGAAGTGGCGGGATTGCCGGAGAGATTATTTATTATTCGGGATCAGGAATTGGTGAATCCGGATGCGGCGCCGGTGCAGACGGATTCGATGCCGCCGCCGATGGTGATGCGCGATGCCGAGGGCGACATTCTGAATACGGGCACAGGCGGGGGCAAGCCGGCGAAAGATCTCTCGATTAATTTTGTGCCGGTGGCGTTTCCGAATTACGTGCCGGCGGTGGTGAAGATTCGGCCGGGGGAGAAAGAGTTTTGGCGGGTGTTGAATGCGTCGGCGATCACGTATCTCGATTTGCAGATGCTGGTGAACGGCAAGCCGCAGATGATGGGCGTGGTTTCGTTGGATGGCATTCCGATTAATTCGCGTGAGAGAACGGCTGCTGCGAAGGCGGAAGCTGGGAAGGCAGACGATGGGAGCGCGAAGAATCGAATTGTTTGGCAGAGTCATATTCTGATGCCGCCTGCCGGGCGAGCTGAAATTATCGTGAAAGGGCCGGCGGAGGGCGTGAAGGCAAGCTTGGTGACGCGGACGGTGGATACGGGGCCGGCGGGGGAGAACGATCCGACGAGGCCGCTGGCGACGATTGTGGCAGCGGCGGATGCTGCGGAACCCCGCTCGCGATTGGCTGCTTCGCCTGCGCCGCTGGCGCGGCCGACGCTGGCTTGGCTTGGCGATGTGCAGCGGGTGCGGACGCGGAAGCTTTATTTCACTGAGCAGCCGCACGATCCGAAAGATCCGAAGAGCACGACGGATTTTTTTATGACGGTGGAAGGGCAGAAGCCGAAGCTATTCAATCCGAATGACACGGCGCCGAATATTGTTGTGCAGCAGGGAGACGTGGAGGACTGGATTATCGAGAATCGAACGCAGGAGCTGCACGCGTTTCACATTCATCAGGCGCATTTCATGCTTGTGGAGTGGAATAGAGTGCCGCTCGACGAGCCGTTCTTGCGGGATACGATTAACGTGGCGTATTGGGATGGGAAGAGCGGGCAGTATCCCAGCGTGAAATTGCGGATGGATTTTCGCGATCCGAATATTGTGGGGACTTTCGTTTATCACTGCCATTTGCTGGAGCATGAGGATGGCGGGATGATGGGCGTGATTCGCGTGGTGGCGAAGGGGAAGCAGACAGGGATCATCGGAAAGCCGAGTGGCGCGGATGGAATGCCGGCGGCAAAGATTTCCACAGACTAACTTAAAAGGCTAAACGGCCGGCTCCGAAAGCCGGGACATAGTGGTATGCTCCCGCCGTCCCCGTGGTATCAACCGAATTTTCCAACCAGTTTAAGGAGACTCATGATCTATACGCATCTTCGCCGGATGGCGGCGGTCGCGCTTGCCTCCAGCCTCGCTCTGGTTATGCCCGGCAGCCTTATGGCGGGCACCGACAATCAGAAAACCACGACGCCGATCAAACACGTCATCGTGATCTTTCAAGAGAACAATTCGTTCGACCACTACTTCGGGACTTACCCTTACGCAACGAATCCTTCGGGGGAGCCGGCGTTCTACGCCAGGCCCGGAACGCCAGCGGTGAACAATCTTTTGAGCGGCGGGCTGCTGGATGAGAATCCAAATTCGACGCAGCCGTTTCGGATGGACACGGGAATACAGTCCGTGGTGTGCGACCAAAACCATAATTACACGCCGGAGCAAACGGCGGTGGATCACGGGTTGATGGACAAGTATCCGGAGGCAACGGGGCAGGGAAATTCAGCGGATTTTCCCTGTAACGATTACGGCAAGGGAAACGGCGTGGTGATGGGATATTTCGACGGCAATACGGTCACGGCGCTGTGGAACTACGCGCAGCATTACGCGATGAGCGACAACTCGTATGGCACGATGTTTGGGCCATCGGCAGTGGGAGCTCTCAATTTGGTGGCGGGAAGCACTGCGACCGCGACTCTCTTTCCCACAAAACCGAATGGCTCACCGGCTAGCGCAGCCGGCAATATCGCGAATGGCGCGACGACAGGTGCGGCCATCGGCGACGCGCGTCCTGCAGGCGACGAATGCGTGCTGACGAATCCGGGGTTGCAGTCCACCAACACGATCACTGTGGCGGGAACGAATGTGGGCGATCTGCTGAATGCGAAGGGCGTTACTTGGGGATGGTTTCAGGGCGGATTCGCACCGACTGGCTATGACTCGATGGGGCGCGCGATTTGCGGTGCGCATCATGCGGGCTTGGCCGGCGACGATGCGGTAACGACTGTTGGCGACTACATTCCTCACCATGAGCCGTTTCAGTACTACACGAGCACTCAGAATCTTCACCACGTTCAGCCGACGAATCCTGCGTTGATTGGGACATCGTCGGATGGAGCGAATCACCAGTATGATTTGAGCGCGTTTTGGACAGCTTTCGCGCACGATAACCTCCCGTCAGTGACGTACCTCAAGGCTGCCGCGTATCAGGATGGACATCCGGGCTATTCGGATCCGATTGATGAGCAGAACTTCGTAGTCAGCGTGGTGAACGCGATCGCGTTGAGCCATTTCTGGAATGACACGGCGATCATCATCGCTTACGACGATTCCGATGGCTGGTACGATCACGTGCTTGGGCCGGTGGTGAATCAGTCGGCGGTATCGGATGATGCGCTGGCTGGCCCCGGCGATTGCGGCGCGGCGACTGCGGTGGCGACGCAGGGGCGGTGCGGATACGGGCCGCGATTGCCGCTCATCGTTATTTCGCCGTTTGCGAAGCAGAACTACGTTGATCATGTGAGCACCGATCAGTCGTCCATACTGCGGTTTATTGAGGATAACTGGAGTCTTGGGCAGATTGGCGGAGGTTCGAGCGACGCCAAGGCGGGGAAACTTGATCGGATGTTCAACTTTGAAGGATTTTTCCGAGCGCCGAGAGTAATTCTTAATCCGGCGACGGGTAACGCGATCGCAAGTAGGATCGAGTGAAGAGGCGGATGCGTTCACTGTAGATTTACCTTAGTGCGAGTGAACTGGCTCGTTCCGATGATTTCGGGGCGAGCCAGTTTTTTTGTTGGCAGGGCGTTTCGGAATTGGCGGGGGAGTTGTGCGAGAATTGGCGCGTGCGTGGCTGAGTGATAGGCGCGAGGTGAATTGAGTTGTCTCCGCGGAGTATTGATGTGACGCAGGTTACGGAGTGGTCGGAGGGGCGCGTGCGGCGCGTGCAGGATTCGCTCGCGGGTGAAGAGCCGCTGGAGATTCGCGTTGGAGAGAATCCGCTGGCGGTGACGATGCGGACTCCGGGGCATGATTTGGAATTGGCGGCGGGATTTTTGTTTACCGAGGGGACTATTCAGAGGCGGGAGCAGATTATTTCGCTGGAGATTGCGAAGCCGGATAAACCTGGCGTTCGACCTGACACGCTAACCGGCGCGCAGGCCGGCAATCTTGTGGTGGCGCAGCTTGAGCGCGACGTGCAGCTTGATGCGGAGAAAACGCGGCGGAACTTTTTTGCGAATTCGAGTTGCGGGATTTGCGGCAAGGCGTCGATTGAGGCAGTGCGCTCGCGATTTCTGCGCGCGCCGAACGCGGGATTTCGCGTGAGTGCGGATGTGCTGTGCGGGCTGCCTGAAAAACTGGGAGGGTCGCAGGATATTTTCAGCCGCACGGGAGGATTGCACGCGGCGGGATTGTTTGCGGCGAATGGAGAACTTCTTGTGGCGCGCGAGGATATTGGGCGGCACAACGCTGTGGATAAAGTGGTTGGGTGGGCGTTGCGCGAGGGGCGCGTGCCGCTGGCGGAATTTATTTTGGTTGTGAGCGGGCGTTGCGGATTTGAGATTGCGCAGAAGGCGATTGCTGCAGGGATTCCGATTGTTGCGTCGGTATCGGCGCCGTCGAGTTTGGCGGTGCAACTGGCGCGGGAATTGAATCTCACGATGGCGGGATTTTTGCGCGGGAGGCGGTTTGTAGTTTATTCGGGCGAGGAGCGGTTTATTTTCGGCAGTGAGTAGCGATTCGTGGGGGAAGTTTAGGAGTGCGGGCGGCCGTTGCCGTTGCCATTTCCGTTGCCGTTTTTCTTCTGGGCGTGACGCTTGCGAATGTCGTCTACGCGCGCGCCATCTTCGGCAATCATCTTGCGGAATTCGATCAGCAGCTTGGGGTCCCACCATCCGCGCTGGGCTTCGTCTTCGATATGATCGAGCGCCTCGGCGGAATCGAGCGCGGTGCGATAGGGACGCTCGGTGGTGAGCGCGTCGTAGACATCAACGATTTGAAGGATGCGCGCCGTGACGGGGATCTCTTCTCCTCGCAAGCCGTCGGGATAACCGGTGCCATCCTGCTTCTCGTGATGATGTCGGATGATTGGGAGCACGAGGCGAAATGTCTTGAGCGGCGCACAGATGTGCTCGCCGACTACGGGATGCTCGCGTAGGAGATATTCTTCCTCGGCGGTGAGTGGCCCTTGCTTCAGGAGAATTGAATCGGGAATGGCAACTTTTCCGACGTCATGAACGACGCCAGCGCGGCGAAGAGCTGTGACCTGTTCGGGTTCGAGGCCCATGCGCGTGCCGAGAAGCGCGGAAATTTCCGAGAGGCGTCCGCAGTGGCCGTGAGTGGTAGGATCGCGCGCTTCAATGCTGAGCGCGAGGCTGAACAGAACGGCTTCGGCGTTCTCGAGTTCGTCGGTGTAATTTTTGAGGCGCAACAGCGAACGCGTGCGCGCGAGAAGTTCGTTGTAGTCGATCGGCTTGCTGAGGAAATCGTCGGCGCCTGCGTTGATTCCCTGAATGCGATCGGAAGTGGCTGAGAGTCCGGTGATCAAAACTACGGGCGTGAGCCGCATTTCCGGCATGGCCTTGATCTGGCGGCAAACTTCGATGCCGCTAAGGCCGGGCATTACGATGTCGAGGAGAACGAGGTCAGGGCGAAATTCCTCGCATATCGCGAGGGCGCTCGCGCCGTCGGCAGCCGCGCGGACTTCGAAGCCTTCACGGCGCAACAAGATTTCGAGACCGGTGCGCGGTGCGTGTTCGTCGTCGACTAAGAGGATTTTTTGCGTCATACAGTGTGTCAGCTGGAGGTAAACAAGTTTACAGGAGGCGGGGCTGCGCAGCAATTAGATTCGCGGTACTGGGACTTTTCGAATTTTTACGTAGGCATCGCAGTACTGATGCTCTTGCAGCTGCTAATGCGGGACGCTAAAGCTTGCGTTTCCTGAGGGTTTTGGTATCACCGCAAGGTAGCCTTCAGGACAATCGAGGCCATCGCAAATGAATAGAACTTTGACTCCTGAGTCGCTCGCGGAAATCGACGCGCGGCTCAAACGCGCGCACGATGATTTTGCGCGGATTTATCCCGGGCCGACTGGCGCTCGACAGCCGGTGCATACGGTGTATGCAGGCGCGCAACTATTTCATGCCGATACGATGCGGCGGCTGGGCGCGAATGCGCTGCATTCGCTCGACGAATATGCGCCGAATTTCGCGGTGTTTGCGAAAGCAATCGGACTCGATGGCGCGGGCGAATTGCCGGATGCGCCGGAAGAGATTGCGCGGCTCGAGAAGTATGTGAATTCGGATCCCGAAACTTTTCGCAAGGAGAGCAAGGCGACGTGGCTCGCGGTGACGATTTACAGGCGCGTGCGGGAGAAGCTTGGGCGCGAGCCGGTGGAAGATTTTCGAATTGATTTTGAAGACGGCTACGGGCACCGCTCGGATGAAGAGGAAGATGGGCACGCCGTCTCTACGGCGCGGGAGCTTGCCGCGGGCTACCGCGCGGGAGAACTCTCGCCCTTCATTGGCATTCGCGTGAAGGCATTCAACGAAGAATTGCGCGCGCGCAGCGTCCGCACGCTGGATCTTTTTATGAGCACGGTGGCGGAAGAAACAGGCGGATCGCTGCCGCCGAATTTTCATGTGACGATTCCGAAGGTGAATCTGCCGGAGGAAGTGGCGGCGCTGGCTGAAGTGCTCGACCGGTTGGAAGCGGCGCTAGGGATCCTGCGAGGATCGACGCGAATCGAAGTGATGATCGAGACGCCGCAATCCATTCTGAATCCGCGAGGCGAATCGAATCTGCTGGCGCTGGTGCGCGCTGGAGCCGGCCGGTGCATCGCCGCACATTTCGGAACTTATGATTACACCGCGGGGCGCAACATCACTGCAGCTCACCAGGACATGATGCATCCCGCGTGCGATTTTGCGAAAGAGATGATGGCAGTCTCGCTCGCGGGGACGGGCGTTTGGCTGTCGGATGGCGGGACGAACATTTTGCCGGTTCCGATTCACCGAGTGGCGAAAGATGGGACGCGTCTCTCCGCGCACGACGCGGCTGAAAATCGCGCGGCGCTGTATGCAGCGTGGAGGCTGCATTCCCGGCACATTCGGCATTCGCTCATTGGAGGATTTTATCAGGGGTGGGATTTGCATCCGGCGCAGCTTCCGACCCGCTATGCGGCGATTTATGCGTTTTTTCTCGAAAGCCTTGATGCTGCGGGAGAGCGCTTGCGAAATTTTATTGAGAAAGCTGCGCAGGCGACTTTGGTTGGCGAAGTGTTCGATGATGCGGCTACCGGACAGGGGCTGCTGAATTATTTTTTGCGAGGGATTAATTGCGGGGCGGTCACGCCGGAGGAAACGCTGAAATTGACGGGGCTTTCGCATGCGGATTTGCGTGCCGGTTCGTTCGCGCGGATTTTGGATGCGCGAACGCGGAAGGTTTGAGCAATAAACTCGGCTACGCGATCGAAACGCCAGCTGCTCAGATATCTCTGCGCACGGTTGCTTCAACGAGGCTCTCGGGTTCGGCGGCAGGAGCGAAGATCTCGTTGGCGTTCTGCATGCCAAAAGGCGACAGGTCAACCGAATCGTATTCCTGCAACGCCATTGAAAGCCGGATTTCCGCGAGTGACTCGAAGTTTCTCAAGACTGCGTCGGCCATCGCGTAGATTGTTTGCTGCGGTGAGCGGCTTTCGTGCTCGGCAAAACTCTCCAACAAAGACTGCCGCACGCCGTGCCAGATTGCGCTGTAAGCAATTTCTCCTGCCAAATAGCGCCAGCTTGCGGATAGCTTCGCAGCGAAAACGTGGTCCGAAGTTTCCTTCAGAGTCGTGTAAGGGTCGCGCGCGAATCCTTCGAATCCGGACTTCGCCGACTTCAGAATGACGAGATCGTTGACGCCCGCCCAGATCTCGATTCCATTTCGCGTGCCGACCAAAAGCGAAGTGCGTTGTTCCGCGCCTGTCCGAGCGAAGGCGCTGTCGTGGGACTTCGCTCCCATGCGGATGCGATCCCAGAGCTGTTCTTTTGTGTCGATGCGTATGCGTGAGACTTGCGGATTGTAGGTGAAGAAATGTTCGATCAGGTGCGATCCAAAATCCTCGATTGGCTCCGGAGAATATTGTTTTGCGAGGACGTAGACTGTATTTCTCATGGTGTCTGCGGGCAGAATTTTGGTGTTGTCGCCGGAAGTGTGCGCCGATTCGAAATCGCCGTCGAATTCAATGGCGAGCGTCGCTTCCTTGATGTCGTGACGGCTGCCTTTTCGCGAGACGCGCAAGAGGCGCACTGCGGTGGGGCCGTATTTGCTGTGCTCCAGGCGAACGCGCACGGTCAGCTCCCGCGGTAAGTTGTGTATCCGTACGGGCTCAAGAGCAGCGGAACGTGGTGATGACGAGTCGAGTCGCGTACGTGGAAGATGATTTCGACTATGGGATAGAAAGTTTGAATTTGCCGCCCGGCGAAGTATGCGCCGGTTTCGAAGCGCAGGCGGTATTTGCCTTCGGAAACGTGTCCGGAAGAAACGAGATCAGTTAAGCGGCCATCGGGATCGGTCGAACCCTGCCCGATTAGGCGCCAGCCCTCGCCCGCTTCCGTTTCCAGCGTGACGCTTACGCCTTGAGCGGGGCGGCCGAGTGATATGTCGAGGACGTGTGTGGTGATGGTGGCGTTCATGTAGTGGCCATGTTGATTTGGTAATGGTTGTGTATGTTTCGTCAGCTCGCCAGCAGTCTCTCGAGACGCAGTTGGGTGATTTTTTGCTGCTCGTCAGCTGCGATCTTTAGCTCCGTGTCGCGGTCGTTCGTCGAACGTTGCCTCATAAGAATCAGAATTTCATCCGTTGTTTTTTCTGACGCGCATACGATGAAAATTTGTCCGAATTTTTCCTCGTAGGCACGATTGGATTCGACGAGAGCGGCCTTGGCGATGTCCGATGCCGACTCGATCCCGGATTGTTCGTTGGCCGACCATGCTTTTGCCTCGCGCGATTGACGGCGTGCGGCCTTTTTCTCGCCGATCCGCGGATGGTGGCGGAAGGCTTCGAGCCAGTCGTTGGGCGCCAGTTCATTCCAAATTTGCGCCGCGGCATCGTAAATTTCCTGCGTGCTCCCGAACGGGCGACGGGCAAGCATACGCCGCACCCATTCGCGCGAGCCACAACAATCGAGCAACACTGCGGCGGCTTCCTTGTTCGATAGGTTGTTGAGATTTGCGATTTCGTCGGGATGCGTTTTAGGGGTGGAAATCCCCCACACACGCAAGCGGCTTACGCCGCCATCCGGAAAAATGTTCAGGCGGAGATGCGATGCCGCGCTTGCCGGCTGAAGCTCTTTGCGAAAGACATGCCGGGAGTTTGCACGGAGCTTTGTGCGCGGGAGAAGAATTTCCCAGGCGGAATCGCTGGACGGGTGGGTGATTTCCGCGGCGCTGGCGGTTTCGATCGAACAGCTTTCGGGGAAATTTCCTTTGAAGTGAGATGTGTCCACTTCGACGCGGCAAATTTCCCCGATTGTGCCGAGCTTGACGATGACCCAGTCGTGACCCTCGCCACGACGGCGGCGCGTTTCCCACCCGTCGCCCATATTTTTCGCGCGGCCGGGCATCAAGAGGTGAAGCGGCTCGCTGAAGAATTCGTCGCTGGCGGCGACGATTAGCGCGCCATTTTCGATAGCAGCGAGATCGATTTCCTTTTTTGCCGCGCGCGGGGAATCGACTGCTGGGATGGCTTCGCCATGGATGCGCAGGCGAGCGACGCCGCCATCGGGATAAATGTTCAGGCGAATGTGCGTATAGCGCTCGGCGCCGTTGATGTCAAACAGATTCTGTGAGTCGCCGGTCAGGGGCGTCTTTGGCAGGATTTCTTGCCATTTGGTCGTAGCAGCCAGCAGCGCAGCCGATTCTTTTTTGGAGCTACGTTTGCCTGCGATCGAGCAGGCTTCGATCGAGCAATGCGATGGAAAATTGCCTCGGAAGAAGCTGGTATCCACTACGACGCCTCGAATAATTCCAGGCAGCCCGAGGCGCACGATGCACCAATCGTGGCCCGGCGTACGGCGGCGGCGCGTTTCCCACCCGTCCATCCATTTGCCGCGGCCGGTGAATTTTCCTTCGATGAAAATCGGCTTCGATTCCTTGAGGAGATTTTTCCTCGGCGCGAAAAACTCGTCGTTGGCGGCGATGACACGGCCGCCGAGGCGCTCGGATGCGAGGTCGGGAAGGAATCGAAAATCTTTCATGCTTGAGATCGTTTCAAAATGGCGCCGGTTGGGCCGGACGCGAATTCGCCGCGCTCGAATACTTTTCGTCCGCGGAGATATGTGGCGGCGACGATGCCGTATAATTCGCGGCCCGCGTACGGTGTGAGTTTATGCCGCTGGTGCAAGCGCTCGGGCTCGACGCGGAATTTCGCGTTGGGATCCCAGATGACCAGATCGGCGTCAAAATCCTCGGCGATTTTTCCCTTTCGATTTTCGAGGCCAGCCAAGCGCGCTGGTGAGGCGCACAACCAGCCGGCAAGCCGCTCGACAGCATAGCCGCGCTCGAGCGCCGAAGTCCACACGGCGGGAAGCGACAATTCGAGCGAGGCAATGCCGCCCCATGCGGCCATGAAGTCGCCCGTTTCTTTCTTCTTCATTTCTGGCGGGCAAGGGGAGTGGTCGGTGGCGATGAAGTTGAAAGTAGCATCTGCTAATGCTTGCCACAGCTTTTCGCGATTTTCGGTTTCGCGAATTGGCGGGGCGCATTTGAATTCTGTGGCGCCGTCGGGGATATCGTCGCTCGCGAATGTTAAATAGTGCGGGCAGGTTTCGGCGGTGACGGCGAGCCCGGCCGATTTGGCTTGGCGCAAGATTGGCAGCGCATCAGAGGAGGAGACGTGGACGATGTGCACGCGGGCGTCGAATTCTTTGGCGAGTTTTGTCATTAGCGAGATGGCTTCGTTTTCTGCTTCGCGGGGGCGCGATGCGAGCCATGTGGAATATTTCGAGGCGGGCGCGTTCGTGAGGCTTCTCGCCGCCGCGTCGATTGAATCGGGGAGTTCAGCGTGAATCAGAAGTGGCGCGGCGAGTTCGGCGAGAATCGGCAATGCCGCGCGAAGATCTGCCTCGTGCGATTGAGGAAATTCGTCGACGCCGCTGGGCACCAGGAAACATTTGAAGCCGAAGACGCCGTCGCGCCAGAGTTCGCGCAAATCTTCAGAATTTCCTGGGATCACGCCGCCCCAGAATCCCGTGTCCACCCAGAGTTTTCCTGTGGCGGATGCAAGTTTTTCGCGGAAGGCTGATGCGGTTGTTGTCGCCGGGATGCTGTTGAGCGGCATTTCGATGAGCGTGGTCACGCCGCCGGCGGCTGCGGCACGCGTTGCCGTCGTGAAACCTTCCCATTCGGTGCGGCCGGGCTCGTTGATGTGAACGTGCGTGTCAACGATCCCGGGCGTGACGATTAGATCGCCGGCTTCGTGGATTGGGCAGCCGGCGGGGACTTCGTTGAATTTTGCGACGGCGGTGATGACTCCGTGCTGAATGTGGATCGCTGCGGGAGCGGGCTTGCCGCTGCCGTCACCGGTGATGACGCGATTGCCGCGGACGATGAGGTCGGGTGCGCTCATTAGGCACCGGTCGTTGTGAGAAATTCTTCGAGGAGATTTAAAGCGACGACTTTGCGGTAGTGCGCGGTGGAACGGATGTCGTCAATTGGCGCGATTTCCTTGGCGAAAGTGTCGCGCGCAGCCGCGATTGTTGTTGGATCGAGAGGCTTACCGCGGAGCAAGGTTTCTGTTTGCGAGGCGCGCACGACGGTCGGCGCGACACTGCCGACTGCGATGCGAACGTCGTTCACGGTCGCGCCATCGAAGTGAACGGCGCCGGCGAAGCAGACTTTTGAGATTGCTTGCGCTCTTCGCGTGCCAACCTTGCGGTAATAGGATTTCCAACCTGTCCTGCCGCGCGGGAGGAAAATCCGGCCGACGATTTCATCGGGGCGCACGTCCATTTTTTTGTAGCCGATGTGAAAACCGTGATAGGGAATCCGCCGCGAGCCGCGGGAGGAGAGCATTTCCAATTCCGCGTCGTAGACGAGCAGCGCGGGCGGCGTGTCGGCGGCGGGCGATGCGTTGGCGATGTTGCCGCCGAGGGTGCCGCGATTTTGAGTCGCGACGCCGCCGGTTTCAGCCGCGGCGCGGCAGAGCAACGGAAATTCGCGTTGCAGCGTAGCGTTGCGGCGCACGTCCGTGTAGGTCGTAAGAGCGCCTAGACTGATATGCCTCGAGGCCGATTCGATTCCGCGCAATTCCGCGAGATTCCAAATGTTCAGGTAGCGGCGATGAGCGAGTTTTCCGGCTTCGAGCAGGACCATCAGATCCGTTCCGCCGGCGAATGGGCGCCAGACGCCCGGCTCGCCCGACAAAATATCCAGCGCGGCAGTGAGGCTTTGCGGCGTTTGCATTTCGTAAGCTGGGATGAACGATCTCACGAATGCACTTCCGTTCGGTCGCAGGCGCGCAAGATCGCTTCGAAAATTTTCATGTAGCCGGTGCAGCGGCAAAGATTGCCGGCAAGCGCGGCGCGAATTTCCGTTTCTGTCGGATGATTATTTTGCTCGAGCAGATTGACGGCGGCGAGGACCATGCCGGGAGTGCAAATTCCACACTGAGCGCCCCCGTAGGAGATGAATGCCTGCTGGACGGCATTTAATTGGCCCTGCGTGGCCACGCCTTCGATTGTGCGGATTTCAGCGCCTTCGACTTGCGCGATGGGGATGAGGCAGCTATTCACTAATTTACCGTTGAGCTCGACGCTGCAGGCGCCGCATTCGCCTTCGCCGCAACCTTCTTTGATTCCGGTGAGGCGCAATTTTTCGCGCAGGGTGTCAAGCAGGCGTGCCATCGGATAATCGCACAAAGTTTCGTCACGGCCATTCACGCGGCAATGGATGGAGATTTTGCCTGACGCGGCGGGCGATTTTGCGGCAGGCGATTTTGCGTCAGGCAATGGCGCGTCAGGCAATCGCTTTCTCCCGCGTGGCTTCGAGCGCTGCCATAAGATCTTCGGGGGTCATTGGGATGCGACGGATGCAAATGCCGGTCGCGTTTTCGATTGCGTTGATGATGGCGGGAGCGGTGCCGTCGAGAGGAAGTTCGCCGATGCCCTTGGCACCCGCGGGTCCGCGCGCGTAGGGCAATTCTTCGAAGTAGACACGAATCGGCGGCAGATCCATGGAAGTGGGCATGATGTAGTTCGTCATCTGGTTGTTGATCATGCGGCCTTCTTGCCAGACGACTTTCTCGTAGAGAGCGAAGCCGATGCCTTGTGCGACGCCACCTTCCACTTGGCCCGCCGCGAGGACGGGATTGATCACGCGTCCAACTTCCTGTACGGCGACGAAATCTTCGACGCGAGTTTCGTACGTCGCTGTGTCAACGGAAACTTCCGCGACATATACAGCCCAACCGTATGCGCCGTAGGCGTCGCCGCGATAGAGATGCTCATCCCAATGAATATTTGGCGGCGGGGAATAGCGGCTGGTTGCGCGCAACGGGCCGACTTCGTCGTGATAACGGCGGCACGCGGCGACAAAGGCTTGCCGGTCGTATCCTTCTTGAAGGAATTTATGCTGCTGCAGCGATTGCTTGATGCCGATAGCTGCCGTCTCGACGAGCTTGCCGACGATCATGCACGTTCGCGATGCGACGGTGGGGCCGCTGTTCGGAACTTGAGCCGTGTCGGGCTGCATCACTTCGATGTCCGCGTAGTCGAGACCGAGGGCGTCGGCGGCAATCTGCGAGAAAATTGTGTTTGTGCCCTGGCCCATTTCCGTGCTCGCGGCGTAGACGCGCACGCGGCCTTCGGGCGTTGCCTCCACGTCCGCGATTGACGCGAGATATTCTTCGCCGGATCCAGTGAATCCCGCGCCGTGCAGAAAAGACGCGAATCCGATTCCGCGCTTGACGCTTCGGCCCGGATTCTCACGCGCGAAGCGTTCGCGTTTCGCGTTGTAGTCGCTCAATTTCAGGGCGCGCTCGAGAAGCTCGGACATATCAATTTCTTCGTGGACGATCTGGCCTACGGCGAGCGTTTGGCCTTTGCGAATGAAATTGCGTCGGCGAAACTCATCGGGCGTGAGCCCGACCGCCTTCGCCACTTGATCGAGCTGCCGCTCGAGAGCGAAGACGCTTTGCGGCGCGCCAAAGCCGCGGAACGCGCCGTGGGGTGGAGCATTGGTCGCGGCAACGCGGCTGCGAATGCGGACATTCGGGCAGTTGTAAGGACCGGCGGCGTGGATCGTGCCGCGCGAGAGGACAACAGGCGAGAGCGTCAGGTAGGCGCCGCCGTCGAGCGTGAAATCAATATCCATCGCGAGGAGTTTGCCGTCGCGCGTGACGGCCGTGCGATGGCGCGTGCGAGAGGGGTGGCGTTTTGTGGTGGCCGCCATATCTTCGGCGCGGTCGTAGACGATTTTTACCGGCTTACCTGATTTCCACGCTAGGAGCGAGGCGTGGGCGGCGATCATCGAAGGATATTCTTCTTTCCCGCCGAATCCGCCGCCCGTTTCGAGCTGCACGACACGAATTTTATCCGCGGGCAATCCGAGGAGCGCCGAAAGCGCTTTGTGAATGTAGTAGGGGCATTGCAGCGAGCCCCAGACGGTGACGCCATCGTTGGGATTCGCGGTCGCGATCATTCCCTGCGGCTCGATATAGAGCTGCTCTTGCGCGCCGGTTTCGTATTCGCCTTCGATGATTTTGTCCGCCGTTGCCCATGCGGCGTCCACGTCGCCTTTATCCACGCTCAACGATTTGAAAATGTTGTTCGTGCGCCAGATCACTTCTTTGGATGCCAGAGAATCTTCCATCGTGAATATGGCGGGCAGCGGATCGATCTCGATGCGGACGGAGCGGCGTGCCTCCTCGACGAGATATTTGTCCTTGTGAGCGAGCAGAACGATAGGCTCTTCGGGATGATTGACGATATCGGCGGCGAGGCACGGCTGATCGTCTTCGAGCAGGGTGATGCAATTTTTGCCGGGGATATCTTTTGCGGTTACGACCACAAATTCATCCCACGGCATCGCCGGATCGAAATGGATGGCACGGATTTTTCCGCGCGCGATTTGGCTGCGCACAGTCGCTCCATAGAGCATGTCAGGGAAGGTGACGTCGTCGGTATAGATGGCTTTGCCCGTGACTTTCGCGAGGCCTTCTTTGCGAGGAACCGATTCGCCGATGATGGGATGTCTCATCGCGGGTGCCTCAATATTCCTTTTTATCCGGCTTTTCTTGCCAGGCATGGAAGGCGCGCAACGCCTCTTCGCGCAGCAAAGGAATCATCGGAATTCGGCGCGCCGAAGTTGGCAGCTTAAACTCGGCGTAAATATCTGCGTCATCAAAGCCGATCGCTGCGGCGTCCGAGGCGAGATTCGCGTAAAACACGCGATCCGGGCGCGCCCAGTAAATTGCGCCGAGGCACATCGGGCACGGCTCACAAGTTGTGTAGATATCGCAGCCGGCCAGTTCGAAATTCTTGAGCGCTTGGCTGGCGGCGCGGATTGCTACGATTTCAGCATGCGCCGTCGGATCATTTGCCGAAGTGACGCAGTTGGCGCCTTCAGCGATGATTTTTCCATCCTTCGCTATGACTGCGCCAAAGGGCCCGCCGCGATCGGAGCGCACATTCTCGAGCGAGAGTTCGATCGCGCGGCTCATGCACCGCTTGTGAATGTCATCACTCACGAGAACATGCCTCCCGAAACGCCGCCGGCCTGCGCGAAATGAAGGCGTGAGGAAATTGTATCTCAGCCAGTGGGAGTTGCAGCGTGGATCGTATTCGGCGTGACAACGGCGGACGGCCTAACGATGGTCTCAGCGAGCGACGAGCGCAAATCTGCGCACTGTGCGCTGCCAAAATATCAGCAGCGCCGAACCAATCAAAATCAGCGCAAGGCACAATCCCGTCCACAGGCCCGGCGCTCCCCAACCGCGGTAAAAGCACAAGTAGTATCCAAGCGGCAATCCAATGAGCCAGTAGGCGATCAAATGGCAAAGAAATGGTGTGCGCGTATCGCCCGTCCCGCGTAAGGCGCCGGTCGTCACCGCCTGCACTCCGTCGAACAATTGGAAAAACGCCGCGACGAACAACAATTGACTCGCAGCTTCGATCACGCTCCTATCAGGCGTGTAAATCCGGACGATCTTTTCGGGAACGGTCCAGAGCACAATCGCCATGCAAGCCATAAATCCTGCGCCGAGGGCCATCGCGGTCCATCCCGCGTGGCTGGCGCCATCGACATCCTTGCGGCCGAGCGCGTGGCCGACTCTAACGGCAGCTGCAGAGCCGATTCCGAGCGGCACCATGTACGTGACGCTCACTGTGTTCAGAGCAATCTGATGGCTTGCCAACGGAACCGCTCCGAGGCGTCCGATGAGAGAAGTGACAACCGCGAAGACGCCGACTTCGACAGTAAATTGAGACGCGGCAGGCAATCCCAGTCGCACAATTTTCCGGATTCGAGTCCAGTCTGGCCTGGCCTCCGCCGCGCGCAAGCCGGTCTTGTGACGATGTTCGAAATAGACGATGTAAGCGAGGAGAACAGCGGCGAGGTACGCGCGTGAAATACAGGTCGCCCAGCCCGAGCCGACCGGCCCCATCGCGCGAACGCCGAAATGGCCGTAGATGAATATCCAGTTGCCCAACAGATTGATGAAATTGGCGGAAATGAGCGCGAGCATGACCGGAGTAACGCGGTTCATGCTTTGCAGATAGCGCCGAAGAACGAAGTACAGCAACAACGGAAACATCGCCCAATCGAGCGCGTGCAAGTAGGGAATCGCGTAGGCGAGAATTTCCGGCTGAACGCCGAATCTCCACAGGGAATTTCCAATCAGCCACACCATACCTTGAAGAATGGGAGTCGCCACAAGGCTCACGTAGAAGCCGTTCACCAGCGAATGATGGCAATCGGCGATGTTTCCTGCGCCATAGGCTTGCGATACCAACGTGTCGAGGCCGAGCATCAAGCCCGTTCCGAACATGCCCATCGTCAGGAAGACAATACTTCCGAGACTCACGGCGCCGATCGCGTCGGCGCTATAGGGCAGCCGGCCGACCATCATCGTGTCTACGATGGACATGCCCATCCAGCCGAGCTCGGCGGCCGCAATGGGGGCGGCCAGGCGCAGCATCGGCGGCAATTCATTTCGCAGGAACTTCACTTCGACCCCGGAAACGGCAAGAATTTGTGCCTGGCATCGTAACACGCCACGCTGCGTTAACTTCTGCGATGCGGCGGTATCTTCTCGGCAATTTCTGTTTTTTGCCGTGACGCAAAAGAACAAGCTTTGGGATTACACTCAAATTGACCTGCGCTGCCGCGCAGACCCGGCCCGGCATTCACGACGGAGGCTATTGTGAGTCAAACAGCAAAAGTGAATCTGCCGAACAGCCATCGAGAACCATATCCCGGTGCGCGCCGTGTCGGTCCGGCCGATCCGAACGAAATTATTGATGTCACCGTGTACGTGGCGCGGCGATCGAAAGCGATGCGATTGTTTCCGCATATCGAGGATCTCGGGAGAACGCCGATTTCCGAGCGCCGCTATCTCTCGCGCGATGAATTCGCGGCGATGCACGGGGCCGCACGCGAAGATATCGCGCGCATTCGCGAATTCGCGGCTGCGAGCGGGCTGAGTGTGAAGGGCGAAGACGCTGGGCGCCGCGCGATTGTCCTGACGGGAACTGTTTCAGCGTTTGCGCAAGCCTTCGAAGCGGATCTCGGGCGCTACGAATTTCCTCCGTCCGGCGCGTTCCGAGGACGAACGGGTGAGTTGCAAGTTCCTAGCGAGCTCGCAAGCATTATCGAAGGAGTTTTCGGTCTCGATAATCGTCCGCAGGCTAAAACACATTTTCGAATTCGGGGCGAAGGGGCAAAAGCTGCTGCGCCCGAAGCTGCGGCCGCTGCGTTCACACCCGTTCAGGTGGCTAGCCTTTACGATTTCCCGACAGGAGTGAACGGCAGCGGAGAATGCATCGGCATTCTCGAACTCGGCGGCGGATACAACGCGAGCGATCTCACATCGTTTTTCGTCGGCCTGGGATTGGCGACGCCAAATGTGGTGGCGGTGTCTGTGGACGGCGGGGCAAATACGCCCGTTGGCGATCCGAATAGCGCAGATGCTGAAGTGGCGCTCGATATTGAAGTGGCTGGCGCTATTGCTCAAGGAGCGAAGATCGCCGTCTATTTCGCGCCGAATACGGATCAGGGTTTTCTCGACGCCCTCACCACAGCAATTCACGATACGACGAACAAGCCTTCGGTGATTTCGATCAGTTGGGGCGGCCCGGAGAGTTCCTGGACGAGCCAGGCGATGACCGCCATGGATTCGGCGTGCCAGGATGCCGCTACGCTGGGCGTAAGTATTTGCGCGGCATCGGGCGACAACGGTGCCACCGATGGTGTAACGGATGGCCAGGACCACGTTGATTTTCCTGCATCGAGCCCTTCGGTTCTAGGATGCGGCGGAACGCTGCTCGAGGCTAGCGGAAATAAAATCACGGAAGAGGATGTGTGGAACGATTCGTCATCGGGAGGCGGAGCGACCGGAGGCGGCGTGAGTGAATTTTTCGCCAAGCCTTCGTGGCAGGCGAGCGCAAATGTGCCTGCTGCGCCGAATAAATTTGTGGGACGCGGCGTCCCCGATGTTGCTGGCGATGCCGATCCGGATTCGGGCTATGAAATTGTGGTCGATGGGCAACAGGAAGTGGTCGGCGGAACGAGCGCCGTCGCTCCTTTGTGGGCCGGGTTGATTGCGCTGATCAATCAGAAACTCGGGAAGCCTGTTGGCTATATGAATCCATTGCTCTACGCGGCAACCGTTGAGGCTACGTTTCACGACATCACCAGCGGCAATAATGATGGTTATTCGGCAGGCGCGGGATGGGATCCTTGCACGGGGCTCGGCTCTCCTGACGGCGCCAAGCTGCTCACCGCACTTTCGCCGACGTAAGAATAATAAGAATTGCGATTAGATCCGGTCGATTTTTGCGGCGAGGATGAAGTCGCTCTCTGTGAGGCCGTTGATTTTGTGCGTCCAGGTGGTGATTTCGACTTTGCCCCAACCGAGGAGAATATCGGGATGGTGGCCTTGCTCTTCCGCGATCGCACCGACTTTGTTCACAAACGCGAGCGCCTGCCGGAAATCGGGAAACTTGAACGTGCGCACGATGTGGTGCGCGTCAACAACTTTCCACTGCGGGACTTCTCGTGCAAGGCGCGAGAGTTCTTCGCCGGCGAGCGGCGGCACTCCACCTTTACATGGAACGCAAGTCTTGCTGGCTAAATCGGACATTCGCACACTCCTCAATCAACCGACTCGATTTTAGCTTAAATCCGATTCTCGGATGTCATTTGCGGCTCGAGGTACGCGAAGGCCGTGATTTTTGTTATGCTCCCACCACGCAACCCGCATTGAGCGATCCTAAATTCAAGAGAGGTCAAGGCGTATGGCGGAAGAACCACAGGAACTAGCTGAACGCGCGGAGCATGGCGCACATGATTCGGGAATGGCTCCAGTCACAATTACGATGGCGGTGCTGGCCGTATTTGTGGCCGCCTGTTCGCTGATGGGGCACCGCACACATACCGAAGAAATCTTGTTGCAAAATAAAGCCACTGACCAATGGGCTTATTTCCAGGCGAAGGACATCCGGCGGCATGCCTATGAGTTGTTCATTGATGAGATGAGCGTCTTCACCGTGCAGAACTCGCCTCAGGCGGACGCGATCAAGGGAAAATATCAGAAGGAAATTGACCGCTATCGTGATCAACAGAAAGACGCACAAGCCGATGCGGAAAAGACGGAGAAGGAAGTAGGAGTTCGAGAACGTCAGGCGGACCGGTTCGATTTAGGCGAGGTTTTGCTCGAAGCTGCTTTGGTTATTTGCTCGATAACGCTGCTCACTCGAAATCGGGTTTTCTGGGCGGCCGGACTGCTGCTAGGTACAGCCGGCGTGGTAGTTGCCGTGGCGGCATTCTTGATTCATTAGCAGTGAGGGCTTTCGGCCTTCATTCAGAGCCGGGGGGCTTCCGCCTCCCGGACCAAATTAAATCAACAGCTATATTTTCGACAGAGCGCGCATGTAGCAGCGATTCTCAGCGGGCTACGGTTGCGGAATGCGCGGCGACGTAACTCGCGATATATGCGCTAAACACTTGTTCAAGCTTTCGAGTGATGGGGCCAGGCGCAGCAAACATGTGTCCTGCGAGTTCGCCGACGCCCAGCAGGCTTCGATTCGTGGATGAGATGAATAGCTCATCGGCCGAATACAAATCTTCCGGGCGCAACGTGCGCTCTTCGACGGGCACGCCCGCTGCGGCGCCGATTTCGAGGAGAACCGAGCGCGTAATTCCTTCGAGACATCCCGAGTCTAGCGGCGGCGTCAGCACGCGGCCATTGCGCACGCAAAAAATGTTGGCCGCCGTGCATTCGGCAGCTTCCCCTCGTTCGTTGAGCAACAGAACTTCGTCGTAACCGTTCTGCTGTGCCTCGTAAAGATTCCAAACATTGAGGAGCCACGACGTGACTTTGACTCCCGCGAGAGGCGACGCCGCGTGGCGTCCCTGCTCGCGCAAGCTGAGGCGCGCGGGCTCGCGATGGGCCGGCAGGCCGGCGGAATAGATTAGCAAATCGGCGTCGGGGAAATTTTCTTCGCTGGTCCAGAAGCTTCGTTGATCAAAAATGATATAGATTCGCGCGGTGCCGTCTTTTACGTTATTGGCGAGCAAGACGTCGCCGAGTTGCGCGCGAACTTTATTTTCTTCGAAAGGGAATGGGCAGTGAGTTTTTGCAGCGTCTTTCGCGAGCCTTTTCCAGTGGCGCTCAAATGCGAAAGGGACGCCGCCGGAGACACGCAGGGTTGTGAACAGTCCCCAGCCGCTGAGCAGTCCGCTCTGTCCCGGCGATAGGCGCACATCTTCCACCGGCAACAGGCGATCATTGTGAAAGACGTGGCGATGGATCATCGGAACTTCTTATGTATAGTGCCACAATTCTAGCGCAGTTTTCGATTTGCAAATCCCGCAACAGGAATCAATTTGGACTGACGCGATCGGCGGAAACTTCAACCTCGCTGATGCCTCGAAAGCTGAAGAGCAATTTCACAAGATACTTTGGTGGATCCTCACTCGTTAGCTTTACGATTGTGCCGACGGCGCCAGTCACGGCTGCGTGAAACAGCACGTCCTTCACTTGGAGACCTGCCAGATTTACGCGCACGGATTGGCCAGGAACGAACACGATATCATTTTGAGTTCTGGTGAAGGATTTTGCAAATGGCGTATCGGATTTCTATCTTGCTGGCCAAGACGTTGCCACCCTGCTCAATCGAATGAGAATGAATCCTAATTCAAAGCCTGGAGGCCGCCGCTTCAGCGGCCCAACCAGTCATGGCCATATTTTAAAGGAAGAGTTCGTCTGCTTGCATCCGTGGGAAGCAGGAACTTGAGTGCTCGTATCTTAAGTTATAGTAAATACAAGGCTTATCTGTAACGCGCGGCAAAACCACCCAACCTCAGTACCATTTCGGGAAGCACGCAAGCCGAGCGTCTTATTAATCTAAGTCTTTTGCAAGGACGCAGTTGGAGTTCCAATTCGGAACCCCTGGGCATATCCAGCCGAAAACATAGATTCGATGATTTTTTGAACGCGTAAGGGGAATTGTGCATTGACTTAACCCTGTCGGAGCCCTACATTAATAGGGCCCCGCTGGAGGTGTAATTGTGCGAGCAGTGATTCGGGCATGTCTGATTTCAGCTCTAATAGGAACTCTAGTCAGTTGGCCGGTACAGGCTTCTTCAACCAGACCGCTGGGTACGATTACTCAGGCTCAGGCCACGTGGATTGACAAATCGGTCGCGGCAGTAGGCACGACCGTATATCCCGGGGATACGCTGAAGACGGACGACAGCGGGTCAATACGCATGAGGTCGGGTCTCGCTCAGCTCTACATGATGTCTGCGAGCGAAGCGCGCCTCGAGGACGCTGGAAAGGGTATCCGCGCATCGTTGTTGAAGGGCACGGCGGGTTTTTCCTCCGGTGTTACCGACCCAGTGGAGTTTAATGCCTTGGGCGTTGAGATCCACTCGCTTGATGGTCAGCCGGCACATGGCCGAGTCTCGATCGTTGGAGCAAACGAACTGGTAGTTACCAGCTTCCGCGGCCCGTTCGAAGTATCGTACGACGGCGCCACGCACGCGATTGCGGACGGTTCATCGTATCGTCTGACTCTTGCGGACGCCGATGATAAGCCGGGTACAGAAGGAAACGGCACGCAAGCAGTACGCAGCCGGAAGAAGTTGCTGTTCATCGTTCTCGTCAGCGCGGCAGTCGTCGCTGCCGGCGTAGTCTCCTGGGTAGTGTATGACGAGTTGACCGAAAGCCCGTCGAAGCCAACCCCGCAGTAATTCTAAGCAGACTTTTTGAAATCCATGTCTCCCTTCCCAGGGAGATGTGCGTCTGTGCGCAGTGGATCGCACGAGGTTTTTATTTATTCTAATCGATACACCAAAACGATTAGAAATCGCTATAAACTATAGAAAACAAAGGCCACAGTGCATTTCTAATCGTAACAAATTTGCACCCCTCGGCGAATGATTTCAGCGGGGAAATCCAGTGCACTTCCAGACTCGAAAAGCATGCGATACGTCTATTGAACTTTTAGCGTGAACGATGCCGACTTGGAATTTCCGTTAGCGTCGTCAGCCGTCAGCGTGTAAGTCGTATCTTTGGTGGGCGAAATATCAAAGCAGCGGTTGTAGGAAGGCCATACGGATGCGACTGGCGGATCGAGGCGCACTTCCTTTGTGTTCGAAACTCCGTAGCAAAGTTGGGCGGAATCGCCGCGGTGAATTATTCCGGGCGAAGCGTAGAAGCTGATGATGTCAAAGCGGTTGCCGCCGAGCGTGTCAACAGTCTTCTCATCCGCGTCGCGTTCTTTTGCGGCCTTTTGTTGTGCTGCCTTGTATTCGATATCGCGATTTTCCTGCCAGCGCGACCAGAGTGTCCAGCCGGAAATAAGCGCGACGATCAGGATTACGATCGAGCCGTACCGCCAGATCCTCTGCGCAATTTTGTTAGAGTTGGGTTCCAGGTTGTTTTCGCCAAGCAATTTAGGCCCCGCTCATTTCATCTTATCATTCGATGCGATAGCGGAAATATGTGACGCAATATCACCCGAAAATTCGCGCACTTGGTTTCCTCACATTACTGCGATAACCTGCCTGCCGCTGAAACGACTCAGAACGGAAAAGTTGCGTTCGGCTGTGATGAAAGGGGATTCGATGCGACGTTTTGCAATTCTATTGGCGCTCGGTGTTTGCTGTCTCCTAATTCCGGCGAGCGCCGATGAAGAGCCATTGCAGGGCTTCACGCGCGACAGCTCGACGATGGAGCGCCAATGGGAAGTGAAGTTCCGCGCCATTCCGAGCCCGCAGAATCAGCGCGACTATATGCAGCGCCTGTCGGCGCGTCCCCACAATGTCGGTACCGCTTACGATAAAGAAAATGCCGAATGGATTCTTTCGCAGTACAAGCTATGGGGGTGGGACGCGCACATCGAAGCTTTCGACGTGCTCTACCCGACGCCGAAGGAACGCGTGCTTGAGATGGTCGCACCCACCAAATTCGTCGCGAAATTGCAGGAGCCGCCGGTCGCGGAAGATCCGACATCGAGCCAGCAGAACGAGCAGTTGCCGTCGTACAACGCGTATTCCATAGATGGCGATGTCACGGCGCCGCTCGTCTATGTGAATTATGGAGTGCCCGCCGATTATGAGGAACTCGATCGGCTTGGCATTTCCGTGAGAGGCGCGATTGTGATCGCGCGCTATGGCGGGTCATGGCGAGGGATCAAGCCGAAAGTTGCGGCCGAGCACGGGGCGATAGGATGTCTCATTTACTCCGATCCGCACGAGGATGGATATTTTGTCGACAACGTATTTCCGAAAGGTCCGATGCGGCCGGCTGACGGCGTTCAGCGCGGGAGCGTGATGGATTTTCCCTCGGCGCAGCCGGGAGATCCGCTGACTCCAGGAGTTGGCGCGACGCCTGATGCGAAGCGCATTGCCATCAAGGACAATCCCGCGCTTACGAAGATTCCGACGCTTCCGATTTCGTACGGCGACGCGCAACCGTTGCTCGCGGCTCTCGAAGGTCCGATGGCTCCGGCCGAATGGCGCGGCTCACTGGCGATTCCATATCACGTTGGTCCGGGCGCGGCGAAGGTGCATCTCAAAGTCGCATTCAATTGGGATACCAAGCCTGTGTATGACGTGATCGCGAAAATTTCCGGCGCCGAGCATCCCGACGAATGGATAATCCGGGGCAATCATCATGATGCGTGGGTCAACGGTGCCGGGGATCCGCTATCGGGACAGGTCGCGGAAATGGAAGAAGGCCGCGCATTCGGCGAGTTGATTAAGCAGGGCTGGAAACCGAGGCGAACGATTATTTATTGCGCGTGGGATGGCGAAGAGCCCGGACTGATCGGTTCCACCGAATGGGCCGAGGCTCATGATGCAGAGTTGAAGCAGCATGCGGTGGCGTATCTCAACACCGATGGCAACGGCCGCGGCTATTTTTACGCCGAGGGTTCGCACACTCTCGAGCATTTCATGGACGGCGTTGCCCGCGACATTAACGATCCCGAGAAGAATATCTCTGCCCGTGAGCGATGGTTCCTGCACGATATTTCCGCCGTGCACAGCGATCATGCTGGCGAGGATCGCAAGGAAATTCGCGAGCGCGCTGACGTTCGCATGGGCGCGATCGGTTCTGGCAGCGATTACACCGCCTTCGTAGATCATCTCGGCATCGCATCCATAAATCTCGCGTATGGCGGTGAAGACCGGGACGGCATTTATCACTCGGTTTACGACGATTTCTATTGGTTCACGCATTTTTCGGATACTGATTTTGTCTATGGACGCGCGCTGTCCCAGACTGTGGGCACTGCCGTCATGCGTCTTGCTGATTCCGACTTGTTGCCATTCGAATTTACTGATTTTGCCGATACCATTCATCTGTATCTGAAGCAGCTCAAGAAACTCGCGGATGAGGAGAGAGATAAGGCGATTGAGCGCGATAAAGAGCTCGATGAAGGCTTATTTAGCGCGACCAGCGACCCGCGGCGTCCGACGGTTGCGCCGCCGCGCGAAGACGTGCCTCCGCACCTCAATTTCGCGCCGCTTGACAATGCTGCTGACGCCCTCACGATGGCTGCGCAGACCTATCACGACGCGCTTCACAAAGCTTGGGCGGCTGGTAGCATCTCCGCAGCGACTCTCGAGGACTTGAATCACAAACTCACGGAGAGCGAGCGGCGCCTCACGACGCAAGAGGGACTCCCGCACCGCGGCTGGTACAAGCACATGATCTATGCGCCCGGCGTTTATTCTGGTTACGGCGCGAAAACGATTCCCGGCGTGCGTGAAGCGATCGAACTGAAGCATTGGGATGAAGCTAATTCGGAAATTGGAAGAGTTTCGGCGGTACTTAACGGTGAAACGGCTCTAATCAACGAAGCAACAAAGGTTCTGGAAGGCACCAGTCACTAGCGCATGACTCGGTATGGTGAGAGGATTTGGTTTTCGGTCGGGATTTTACTCCGATTTTTCTCGCTTTAACTTTCCAGAGATAGTTCGATGGTCGACTGCAAGCTAGTTTTTCAACGATAACTCCATAAGTACACCATTATCGGGATTCATTCGGGGCCTTTCTCGGTGTATAAGAGTGCCTTGGCGCGTAAGTTCGTAAGCCGGATTTTCGCCGCCACTTGGGGCACTTATGCCGACTACCCTGACTTGGCAAGATATCGGGCTACGTATCCTGCTAACCGCTGTTTCCGCAGGAATCATAGGCTACGACCGAGACGAGCGTGGCAGGTCAGCCGGGCTGCGCACGAATATTCTTGTGGGTCTCGCTGCATGTTTCGCGATGATCCAAGCGAACGTGCTGATCAATTCAAACGGGAAGCCAAGCGATTCGTTTGTGGTTATGGATACGATGCGTCTGCCGTTGGGAATTCTTTCAGGTATCGGATTCATAGGCGCCGGTGCGATCGTCAAGCGAGGCGAATTGGTGGTCGGCTTGACTACGGCGGCCACTCTTTGGTTTGTCACTGTCATGGGTCTTTGTTATGGCGGCGGCCAGATCAATCTCGGTTTAGCGGCATTTATTATCGGCTTTGCAGTGCTACTGGCCGTCAAAGAGATGGAGAACCGAATGCGGAGAGAACACAGTGCGATGTTGAGATTATCGGTAACTGCGAACGGCCCCAGACATGAGGAAATCGAAACTTTGCTTAAACGGGCCGGTATTTCGCTCTCGAATCCATCTCTTTTATACGCGAGTACGCCAACTGAAAACACAGTGTTCGGCTGGAAGCTTCGCTGGAGAGGCGAGCGCGAGGAGACAAACGCGCCGGCCGCTATTCAGGAGTTGGCGACGCATCCGGATATACGTGGATTGGAATTTACGCCCCCTGAATAGAGCTGCAGAGAATTCGCTGCTGCTAATTACGCTCGATTCTCGCGATAAGTATAATTTGAAGATAATGGCGGAGAGGGGGGGATTCGAACCCCCGACACCCTTTTGGGGTGTAACTGCTTAGCAGGCAGCCCTGTTCGGCCACTCCAGCACCTCTCCGCAGGCTGCTAATGTAGTTGACGAACATCCACTTTTACGGCTGCACGGATCTGATCAGGCGTCCGTTTGCTTCCAGCGAGACAACGCGCTTGTAGGATATCACGGGTGTGGTTTATCATTGCCTGCGAACGGCGTGCGGGCTTAACAAGACGGTTCCTCCTCCTGTCCCCCAGGGTGTGACGAAAAGCCAATCATGCAAGGACAGTTACGTGAGTAGTACTTTAAATGCCCTTGCGTACAGTACTTTGCATCCACCTCAAATGGTTTAATTGGGGCAATAGCTCCGCGAGCCAGCGGGAAGGCGACGGCTTGTCCGACGAGTTGAGGTAATCGCTGTCTGCTGGTCAGCTCCAGATTTTCGATGCGGCTCTAGGTTCGCGCGACGGTCACGGGAGGCCCAATGTCCAAATCCAAGCACTCGACATCGAAGAGTCAGCAGTCGCAGGAAATTTCAGGACAGGTGGAGCGAAACGGTTCGACGCGCCGCGCGTTCCTCGGCCAGGTAACCAGCGCGGCGGCCGTTACAGTCGCTGCGGCGGCTGCGGCTTCGGCTCCTTTGGCAGTGTCGGCTGATGCGGCTCCCCTGTCAGCAGCCCCCGCCTCGCAGGGACTTTTAGCAGCGCAAGCGAGCGCGGGCGCCGTAGGTCGCGCACTGGCTTCCTTCAACAATCGCGTCACAGCTGCACAGACGGAATTCAGAGTACCGACTCCCAATGAAATCACGAACGGCGACGAATTGCGTTTTCCGAATCGCATTGGCAATTATTCCAAGGGCCTCGCGCACAATTCGATCGGGGAGGTCGGAAGTGCTTCGTACTCAAGCTTACTTACCGCGGTACAAGGCGGCAACCCGCAGCAGTTCAATCAGATCCAACTCGGCGGCACTGCTCTTCTAGTTGATCCGCAGGCTGGTCTTTCATTTGATTTGGAGGGAACTGACGGGCATAAATTCGCCATCGGAACTCCACCATCGGTCGCGAGCCAGGCGATCGCCGACGCCGCCGTAGAAAGCTACTGGATGGCGCTGTGCCGCGATGTCAATTGCACGCAATACGGAAACGAGCCGCTTACTTCTGCGGCCATCGCAGAATTGAATTCGCTTTCGGCGTTTCACGGTCCGACACCGGTCACACCTCAGAATCTATTTCGAGGCTTCACGCCCGGCGACGTGCTAGGCCCGTACATTTCGCAGTTCCTCCTGATACCGTTCAGCTACGGCGCGCTGCCGATCACGCAACTTTATACAACCTACACGCCGGGCGTTGACTACATGATGGATCAGCCGTCGTGGCTGGCCGTGCAAGACGGGCAGGGCCCCTTTGGCTCGGATCAAGCTGATCCCGCGCTTCAACACATGCGCAACGGCCGCGGGCTCTCCGCATATGTGCACGTCGACATACTATTTGAAGCCTACTTTAACGCCTGTATCGCGCTGATTGACCTGAACGCGCCGCTCGATCCGAACAATCCTTATGTAGGTTCGAAGACGCAAAGTGGATTCGGGACGTTTGGAACGCCACATCTGAAAACGATCGTCGCGGAAGTATCGCAGCGGGCGCTGAAGGCCGTGTGGTATGCCAAATGGTTCGTTCATCGGCATCTTCGTCCGGAGGAATATGGCGGACTCGTTCACATGACGGAGACGGGCCAGGCAAAGTATCCGCTGCACGCCGACGTGTTGAATTCAAAGGCCCTCGCAAAGGTGTTCAGCGATCACGGGACGTACTTTTTGCCGCATGCGTTTCCAGAGGGCTGCCCGCAGCATCCATCTTATGGACAGGGGCACGCGTCGGTTGCAGGGGCTTGCGCCACGATCGTCAAGGCTTGGTTCAACGACCTCGCACCTCTTGTCTCCATTCCCGGCGTTGAAGTGTGGCAATCGAGTGAAGATGGATCGTCGTTGGTGCCGTACACCGGAGCGGATGCGGGCGAACTGACCATCGGCGGGGAAATGAACAAATTGGCTGCAAATATTGGCATGGGACGCGTTCACGCGGGCGTTCACTGGCGCTATGACTACACCGATTCGTTGCCTCTCGGCGAGGCCGTCGCCATTTCGATGTTGCAGGATATGGGTCGCTGCTGGAACGAGAGCTTCGAGGGATTTTCATTCACGAAGTTCGATGGCACGCGGATAACTGGAGTGGGCAAGAACACTTAACGCGATTTGCGGCCAACGCGATCAGTGAAGTTTAAAAAGAATTCAGTGCATCGAGCCTTCGGGACGAAATCGCACGAACACGAGGTAGCCCATGGGATGCTGGCCATAGATCGGATCGAGAAATGCGGGCTTTCCGTAGAAGGTCGCTTGTCCTCCAACCGCAGTTGAGAAGTGTGGCAGAACGGGAATTTCGCGATCGTAGCCGGCCGTGCAAGCCTGAACTCGCGCGAGAAACACTTCCTGGAATCCAGCGGGTAGCGGATTTTCGCCGATGAGAAGCAAGTTTGTGCGGTCCACGTTTTCGATGCGTCCCCACGCAGCATTCTTGGCTAGAAAATGAAGCGTTGATTCCAGCAAGTAGCTATTGAGCACCCCGCCGGTGTTGAATGAGCGCGTGCGTCCCCAAACGAGCGAAGACGCCCAATTGCCGCGATCGAGCGGGCGGTTATAAGTGACGGATGCGGTCACGCGGCGCTGGTCGTCGGTTGGATCGAGCGCTTCGGGACTGTGCAGGGTGCCGAGCGAGAATTGGCCAGACCAATTTCGAGCGGGGTTCAACGTGAGGCGAGCCGACCACGAATCAATTGCGCCTGCATCAATGTTCCAGCGACCTTCATTTGGTTCGCGGCCGTGGAATCCCGAAAATTCAATTCGAGCAACGCTGTATGCGTAGCCGACCGTAACAACTTCGTCGGCGATGTGTGTCGAGTCCTGCATGTGGTGTCCGAGGACGGCGATCGGGTCTTCACTTGCAGACGTGCGATGCGGATAGGCGACGGGGCCGAGAGCGGGATCGCCGACGGGCGCGGCGTAGAACGACAGCACGTTTTTGCTGTTCAAGTTCCAATCATAGAAAGCGCCGATCTCCATGAAGAAGTCGTGCGGATGTTGGCCGTCAACGATTGGCAGGCCAAAGGCCGTCTCGCCAATTTGGAAAAGTTCTGGATAGCGGCGATCGGTGACGGTTGCAGGTTCGAGACTCAACATGACGCGCGCCGTGAATTTACCAGGGCCGAGTTGATGTTGCGCCATCGGCATGAACCAGTTGGTCGAGAAAAACTTGTCGCCGCCGCGAGGGCCAGTTTGTTGTAATTCATTTACGAAGAAATTGCCGTGGAACATGAGCTGCCAGCCTGCGCGTTCGTCCATCCACATCGGATGCGGAGTTGAGGCGGGCTCAACGTCCGTCCCGGATGTCCCGTGTAACTCGATTGCGTCAATGAGCGAAGTTGCGTGCTCGTGCGACATCGAGTTACTCGACATGGGACTCTGCGACATCATGTCGTGCGGCAACTGGGTAGTTGGATCGTGTCGCATCTTGCAGCACGATTGGAAGCACTCGAGATGCGCGCTGCCGTTCGGCTGAATCGCCCACGCCGCGGTATTGCCGAGGAGCGCCGTTGAAAAAAGAGCAAATCGAATCATGTGGCTAACACGTTGCAACGGATTCTCCTTAGTGCATTTCCGCATCTTGCGATGTCGCGGGGCGATTCTCTCCTGTCGATCGGATTACGCCGGTGTCGTCCAAATAGAAATTGCGGTAGCCGTAATTCCCGGGCCTCGCTAGCACCGTGAAGTTTTTGATGCGCCCATCGTCCGAGGCGGGCGCCGGAGTGTATTGAATTTCGTAGCCTGCGTTTTTGGCGGATTGCGCTGCTGAGCGAGCCACCGCTCCAAGCATTTCGAGTGAGGATGGATAGCTGCCTGTGGCCGCTGAGTATGATGCGAGCTCCGCGCGCAATTCAGATAACGCCGTGAGCGCGCTCTTCTCAGCTTCCGGCTTTGATGTGCCAGGTCGCGGTGGAAGAACAAACCAAACGATGGCCCACAGGCAAGCAATCAGCAAGCCCCAGATGACCACGATTTTTACGATGCTGCGCTTCTTCTTCGGCGATACAAGTTCTTCGAGCGGTTGTCCTGTCAGGTCCGCGCCACAATATGGGCAAAGTTCCGTCGCTTGATTGAGCGGCTCGTCACATTCGCGGCAAGCGTACATCCGCTTGAATCGTAGGAACAGGCGGAGAGGATGTCAACGACCGCTTTCGGAACGCTTCGAAATAATTCCGGCAGCACGAGCAAGACGATTGGGTGCATTGGACGGGCAACTTCAGGAACGTAGCGTGTATCATTATCTCCAGAACTAGAGCGGCTTACGGAGCGCCACCCGTGCCCACATCGCTTCGACTAGCGCCCGAACTGAAGCCGAAGCTCGAAGAATTATTCCGCCGCGCGGAAATACCCGAAGGCTGGAAGTGCAGCTTCGAGGATTTCAGCTGCGCTGTGGAGCGAAGTGTCGGCGCGCGGTTCCGCGATGCACAGGCATCCCCGCGAGATATCTCCGCGTACTTGGACACACTTCATTGTCAGGATCTCTCGTTGGCACATTGCTGCGCGGCTGGCAACTCAAGCGCGTGGGAACACTTCGTCGCCCGTTTTCGTCCCGAACTTTATCGCGCAGCTCGCGCCATCGCCGGAGATTCGATAGGGCGCGATTTGGCGGACTCTCTCTACGCCGAACTCTATGGTCTCGAAAGCCGCGAAGGACGCCGCCGATCTCTCTTCGATTATTTCCACGGGCGAAGCAAATTGGGCACGTGGCTGCGCGCAATCCTGGCGCAACGTCATGTGGATGAAATCCGGCGCACGCGGCGGACGGAATCGCTTGACGATCCGGAGAGCGAAGTCGCCGATCCGCCACAAGCGCAGCCAACAGCAGACGACGGCACGGATCCCGAACGGGCGCGCTACCTCATCTTGCTGCAAACTGTTCTAAGCGCCGCGCTGGCAGGCTTGGCTGCGCGCGATCGCCTGCGGCTCGCGTACTACTACGTGGACGATCTAACTCTCGCGCAAATTGGGCGATTGCTCGGCGAACATGAGGCAACCGTATCGCGCAAGATCGAGCGCGTTCGCCGCGAGTTGCGCAAGAGCGTTGACGGAGAATTGCGCAATAAGAAACGGTTAAGCGACGCGCAGGTGCAGCTTTGCTATGAATACGCGCAGCAGGAGTGGCCATTTGATTTGACGCGCGCACTCTCATCAAAGGAATGACGCCGGACGACTGTAGGTGGCGTTTCCGTGCAAGTTCTTGAGGGAGTATCGTTCTAAGTTAGGGATCAGGAAATGAAGGCCGGAGACAATAAGACGGGATTCGACAGCACGCTGTGCCGCGGGCTTTCTGCCAACGCGGGAGCTACCGCGCAGGGCTGCCCTGACGCTGACCTACTTGCCGCGTACTACGAGCGCTCGCTCGCGCCCGCTGAAATAGAGCGATTCGATGCGCATCTCTCCACCTGCGCGCATTGCCGCGAGAAAATTGCCGCGCTTGTGCGTTCGGAACCGCCCAACGAGAAAACATTGGACGCTCGCGCGCCATGGTTGTGGAACTGGCGATGGCTCGCGCCCGCCGTTGCTGCAATCGCAATCATCGTAATCTGGGTCGGAGTTCGCGAGCACAACAATCTAACGAGCAAGCCGATCGAAGTCGCCATGACGCAGACGCGCCCGCAAGAGCCTGCTGTGCCATCCCCTCCGGTCGCACAACGGGCGGCGCCAGCGAGAACAGTAACTGGCGACGGATTGTCCAAGCCTGCTGCGACCCCAACTTTCGAGAAGAAATTCTCGGGAGCACCTGTTCGAGGGCTCGCCAAGGAAAATGCTGAGGCGCCGGTCATGCCGAAGCGGCGTGCGAGTACTGGCGAGCCGCCAAATCTGACGCGGGAACGCGGCGGCATGTCGTCCGCCGGAGGAATTGTGGGGAGCGCGGTGACGGCACCCCCTCCACCCGAGGATAGCGCCTTGACGCAGACCCTCGCGCAATCAGCGCCGGCCGATGCCGCGGCCCCTGCGAACAGGAAGGCGACAAAACTCGCGGCGCCACAATCGCAAAGCGTTGGCGCCATGATTGCGCGAAACCAGCTTGGGTCGAGCGCGAAGATCCCCGGCAGTAATGCGCCGACGAGGGCTAAATCGGCCGTCGCGGATCAATTGGAAGTGCGAGAAGAGTCATCGAACTCTATCCTGATTCCGTCTCCTGATGCGACGAAGTCATGGCGAATTGCCGCTTCGGGTGCGATCGAATTCTCAAGCGATTCAGGCGTGACGTGGGAGATGCAGCGACCAGGGCTTGCCGGAGCGCTGACGGCGGGTTACTCGCCTTCTGCAAAAATTTGCTGGATCGTGGGCCGCGGAGGCGCCGTGCTGCGCACCGTGAATGGCATCGATTGGATAAAAGTTACTGCGCCCACGACCGATGACCTTACCGCCGTGAGCGCGTCGAACGCGAAACACGCACAAGTTACGGCTGCCGGCGGAGCCGTGTTCGTGACCAAGGACGGGGGAAAATCCTGGACCCCGCGAAATAATCCTTAAATATCAGAAAGTGGCTGCAAGAAAATGTGCGGGTCGCGTTCTAAGTGTGAATGGATGCTGCTCAGAATTTCCGGGAGGAAGAGATGATCGGAATTATTCGCAAGCGCCAGTACCTTGCAGCCGTTCTCATCGTCACGCTCAGCGCCATTGGTTCTTTTGCGTTTCGAGCGCGTAATGTGCAGGCTTCGCCGCGGCCGGATAACGGCGCGGCTCCGAGTACGACACAGAAGGACCAGATTGACCTCGCGGTCACGGTCTACAACTCGAATGTCGCGCTGGTGCGCGATGTGCGACAGATATCGCTGCCGTCCGGAAACTTCTCATTGAAGTTCGAGGATGTCGCAGCCTCGATCAATCCTCAGACCGTTCATTTCCGCTCGCTCTCCGAGCCCACCAAGCTATCTGTTGTCGAACAGAACTATGAATACGATCTCCTCGATCCGGCGAAACTGCTTCAGAAATACGTGGGACGTGAGGTGACTCTCGTACGCGGCGAGGAAGAGAATAATTCGACCAAATGGGTGGAAGAGAAAGCACTCCTGCTTTCCGATAATAATGGACCCGTTTGGAAAATCGGGGACGAAATCGTCACGGGGATGCCAACCGATCATTACAGGTTTCCTGATCTGCCGGAGAATCTCTACAGCAAGCCGACGCTCGTCTGGATGCTCGAGAATGGAGGGCCGAAGTCGCAGCGAGTTGAAGCTTCGTACCTGACTAACAACATGAATTGGAACGCTGACTACGTGCTGACCGTCACCCGCGATGAAAAATCTGCCGATTTAGATGGCTGGGTCACGCTCGCGAACAACAGCGGTGCCGCTTACAAGAACGCGAAGCTCCAACTCGTGGCCGGAGAGATTCACCGGGTTGCGCCAATTCCGATGAACGGCAGATCTCTTGGGGCCGCTATAGCAGAAGCCAAGGCAGCGCCGCAATTCGAACAGGAAAATTTTTCGGAATACCACCTGTATTCGCTCGCACGCCGCACTTCCATCGAAGATAAGGAATCCAAGCAGATCAGCTTGCTGAACGCGACCGGCGTCACCGTGGAAAAGCTGTTGCTTGTGACAGGACAGCCGTATTACTACCGAAACCCGCAGACCATCGGAAATCCAATCCAGCAGCCCGTGCAAGTGAATTATCGGTTCAAGAACGAAGACAAATCCGGGCTCGGGATGCCATTGCCGGCGGGCACTGTCCGCGTCTATCAGGCTGATTCACACGGCGGCATTCAGCTTGTTGGTGAAGACAACATCAATCACACGCCGAAGGATGAGTCAGTCACGATTCACGTCGGCGATGCGTTTGACATTGTGTGCGAGCGCAAGGAAACCGATTTCAAAAAGATTGCTAACAACCTCTACGAATTCGAATATGAAATCACGTTGCGGAATCACAAGGAATCGGATGTGACCGTCGAAGTTCGCGAGCCGATCGGCGGCGATTGGGAACTGGAGAAATCGAACTACAAGTCAGAGAAACTTGACTCAACGACGCTTGGCTTTCAAGTTCCAGTTGCAAAGAATGGCACGCCAACGCTTGATTATCGCGTTCGCGTGAAATGGTAGGCGCGAAGCGATTCGAAGTTCGGGCGGAATGCTGGCGCGACACAGCCGGCGCGACTCGGAGGCCGTTGCGTAACTACGGCCTCACTTGCCCCGGAGCGCTTTCTGAGCGATCTCCAACTCTTGCGCGAAGTGAGGATTCTCCGGGAATTGCCGCGCGAGATCGGCAAGCAGCCCTTGCGCCAGATCGTAGCGATGCTCGCGCTCATCGGCCAGCGCGAGCATGATTTTCGCGAACGGCTGCAAATAATGGCCGTGATCGGCCGCGTTTTGCATCAGCACGATTCCGCGTTCGCGATCACCATGGATTCCGCCAAACCACAGAACCGCGCGTTTGTAGCTCGGCAAGCAGCCGATGATGTAGCCCGCCACACCGAGGGACACGTAGGCATCCTGCAAATTCGGATCAAGCGCGAGCGCGCGGACCGCTTCGCCGTCCGCCTGCTTCATCAACTGCAAGCTAGCGATTTGCTTTTTCTCAATTAACGCGTCGTAATCGGATTCCATTCCGTCGGCAAGCGCGAGAACCAGGAGAGCTTCGGCATCTCTGGAATTTGCATGAAGCCGGTCGTTGGCCAGCGTGCGCGCCCGGCTATCGGCGTCGAGAAATTTTGGATTGCGATTCTCTGCTACGGTTCCATCCACGCCGACAAGCAGTTTCTTGTCATCAAGGAAAAACGCCGAGGAAAAAATGCCCTTCTGTTGAAATTCTTCAAATAGATAGCTCGCCGCCTCCGCTACCGTTCCCAGCGCGTCATTTGGATGAAGCCGTTCGTAAGCGACGATGACCGAGCGCGCACCATCAAACTGCAACCGGTACATGTCGTCGAAGGCGTTTTCGAGAGAAGGTCCCGCCCTCATGCTCGGAGCTTGAGTTTGAAAGGAAAAAGCGGGCCCCGTTTTGTCATCGCCGAATGACGACCGCGGCGCAGGGACTCCGGCGAAAGCCGCGCTTGCAGCCAGCGTGACGACAACAAAAACGGTCAAATGATTGCGGATGTGCACTTTCATCGTCTCAACGAGCCGTCACTCTTAGGATGCCAGCGCACCATCAAGGAGTGCCAATTAATCGGAAAATTGTTGTCACAAATTGTCGAGAAAGAATTGCATGATGCGGTTGAACAGCAAAAGTTGCGCCGGGCGATCGCTCATCGGATGGCCACGTCCTGGAAAGATCAAAAGCTCGGGATATTTGCCCGCCTCGATAAAATGGTTTAACAGCAGCGCGGTGTTGGCGAAGTGGACGTTGTCGTCGCCAGTGCCGTGAGCCACCATGAGCTTGCCGTTCAGATTCTGCGTAAAATATGCCGGCGAAGATTCCCGGTAGCCGGCTTCGTTTTCTTGGGGCGTTCCCATGTACCGTTCTGTGTACGCAGTATCGTACAAACGCCAATCCGTGACCGGCGCCACGGCAACGCCTGCTTTGAATACATCGGCCGCATGGAACAAAGCCGTGAGTGTCATGTATCCGCCGTAGCTCCATCCCCAGATACCGATCCGCGTGCCATCCACATATGCCAGCGATTTAAGATACTTTACGCCGGCAAGCTGGTCCGCAAGTTCGACTTTGCCGAACTTGTGGTAGATGGGCGTCTCGAAGTTATGCCCCCGGCCCGTCGAACCGCGGTTGTCGAGACTCCAAATGATGTAGCCCTTTTGCGCCATGATGTCCGACCAAAGACCTCCGGTCCATTGGTCGCGAACAATTTGAGCGTCTGGCCCGCCGTAGGTCTCGATTAACACCGGGTACTTTCGTGTGGGATCGAAATCCGGCGGCTGGATCATGCTGGCGTGAAGAATCGTTCCGTCTTCCGCGGTAACCGTCTTGAACTCGACCGGTGAAAGGTGGTACTCGGCGAGTTCCGGAACATCATTTTCAGCGAGGATCGCGATTTTGGTGCCATCAATGCGATCGAGCTCTTGCTTCGGCGGAACGCGGGCACTCGAATACGTGTCAAGAAAAGTGGACTCGTCCGGCGAAATTTCCGGCGCGTGCACGCCATGAGTGTGGGTAACTTGCGTGACGCTTCCGTCGCTCATTCCCACCCGGAACAGGTGAGACTCGACGGCGTTATTTTTGTTCGAGAGAAAATAGATGTAGCCGTGCCGCTCGTCCACGACTAGACCGTTCGCGCTTTGCGGTCCGAATCCTTCGACGCCTGTCACCGCCCAATCACCGCTCGTAAGTTGCTTCAGAAGTTTGCCGCTGATGTCGTACAGGTAGATATGGCGGTACCCGGATCGCTCGCTGGTCCAAAGAAATCGCTGGCCGTCGGCGAAGAAATGAAGATCGTCGCTCAGATTGACCCAATACTTGTCTGTGTCCGTAAGAATGGTGCTTGATGTGCCGCGGGCGGCGTCAAACAGCATGAGGTCGAGCCGAGTTTGCGCGCGATTCAGCCGTTGGATCGCGATGTCTTTGCCATCGGGAGTCCAATTCACGCGGGCGATGTATACGTTCGTATCCGAGCCGGTGTCGAGCCAGCGGGTATCGCCGCCGGTAACCGGCACCACGCCGACACGCACGATGGGATTCGCCTCGCCGGCTTGCGGGAAGCGCATGTTTTCGACGGTGCCGATATCGGTGCTCATGTCGTAGATGGGATACTTCGTGACCGGGCGCTCATCCATCTCGTAATAAGCGATGCGCGAGGAATCAGGCGACCACCAGTACGCCGTCCGGGACGAAAGTTCTTCCGGGTAAAGCCAATCTAATTTGCCCTTGAGAAGTTCCTCCGAGCCGCCGGTGGTGAGTTGCTTCTTTTCCTTCGTCGCCACGTTAACGACCCAGAGATTGAAATCCTGGACGTAGCTCACCCACTTTGCGTCAGGCGAAATTTTCGCGTCTTCAATCGAAACATCGCCGGTCACCAGCCGGCTCGGTGACATTGATTTCAGGTCGAGCCAAACTAGCTGCGTATCGCTGACGAAAAGAAGTGCGCTACCGCCGGCAGCCCATGCGTAATCCTGAGGGACCGCGCGGCCAAGGCCGGTTGCCTGCGTCGGGCGTTCTTTAGGCGGTTCAAGCAGAGATTCCAGTAACTTCGAGTCAACAAGCACGCTCGATTTTCCGGACGCGGCATCCATGGTCCATAGTTCCGTGACCGCGTCTTTGCCGGCGCCCGCGCGATGAAAATACGCGAATCGCTTGCCGTCGGGACTCCACACGATTCCGCGCTCGATGGATCCGCTCAAATTTGGCGCGCTGTAGAGCCGCTCAACCGTGAGCGCTTTACCGGGCGCTTTGGCAGATTGCGCTCTTGCCGGCTTCGCAACAGATATCGTTGCTGCGGCGATCAATAACGTGAAAGCGAAATTGCGCAGCCCGGCTGCATGCATGCGTAAAACCTCCCTAACAAAGTTCGCTATTCTAGCTTGCGCCGCAGATGGAAGCCATCACAACGCAACGAATCATTTTCGTAAAGAAGGGAATGATTGCGAATCGTTAGCGGGCCTGCTCGAGACCAACGGCGGAAGTTGCCGATTCGGCTGGCACCGACTTTCGGCGCGCCACGATGAACGCTCCTGCCGTCACCGCGAGCGAAAGCACGACCATGAGGCTCTCAAGCGCAAGTCTTTTTGGTCCGAGTCGCTCGCCTGGACCGAAACAGCCGCAATTAATTTCAAGTCCCATCAGGTAAGTTCGAATCAGCGTCGCAAAAAATCCGCCGAGCAAAAGCGTCGAAACGACAGAGGAAAGACGCAGAGCGATTCCGCTTAGTATCCACAATCCCAGAAACAATTCGAAGAAGGGGAGCGTGTGCGCCACTAAATCAGCCGAGGACGAGGAAAGTAATTGGAAGGAATCCACCTGCATTGCAAACATCGAAAGAGACGTTTTCACTGACCCGGCTGACCAAGGCCCCGGCGCCTGCGGCTTCAACTTCGCGTAAGCCGCAACGAGGAAAATGCCCGCCAGCCCGATCCTTCCGATCAAGAGCAGGATGCGTCCAGTTTGCGATCGCGAAGTTGCGTTCATTCTATTGGCTAATCACCTGATCCAGGAATTGCTTCATGATTGGCCACGATACGACGCCTGACATCGGTCCGTACGTCTTGCCCTTGTAATAGAAGCGAAATGTGGGCGTCGCGCTCACGGGGACAGTGTTTCCGAGGGCCTTGTCTTTTTCAATCGACGCATCGAACGGGCAGCCGTGCGCCGCGGGTTTGCCAGTTTGCGAATAACTCGCCGGACTCACGCCAGCAGCCGGCGGCGGGCAAACTTCCATCATTTTGTCGACGCGCTTAAAATCCACAGGAGACATCGCCGCCGCTACATACTTTTGAATATTGCCGTCAACCGACCAGGCTGCCTGATTGTCATAGAGTGCCGCTTCGACTTCTGGATATTTACCCACTAACGCCGCAGCATTCACCCACCTCGCGGCTTCATATCCATATTTGTGTAAGGGAAGCGGAAAATCGCGGTGCACGAGATACACTTTGCCGGACGCGACGTAATCGGCGATCAACGGCTTCAGCGTTTGCTCGTAGAGCGAGCCACAGGAAGGGCATTGGTAATCGCTGAAGACCTCCATAGTGACCGGAGCGCTCTTCGATCCGATCGCCTTGACGATATATTCGTCCGGCACCGCAGCCGTTTTCGTTACCGGTGGAGTGTGCTTGGCGGTCTGTTTCGTTGCCAGAGCGGGAATGGCCACGAGGATTGCCGCAATAATTACAATTCCGGCTGCGCGCCATCCCTTCGCTGCTCTGCGAAGCTCCATGAATGCTCCCTCGTGTTAACTAGATTTCCGAAATGTGAGCTGTATTTTAACCTCAATTGGTCCTAACGCGCGTTGCTGATTTATCCGAAGACACGCGAATGATTGCGCTGGAAGTATGATGCTCACGCGCCCTCGCGGGGTAGGCTGCGCGGGCAGCCTGCGTGGGCAGCCTGCGTGGTGCCGTCCGAGACGAACTAGGCGCACCGTGCTACCGTGAGGTATAGAAAAAGCGAAAACTTGTCGTTTCCGCGAACTCGATGAAAGGAATGTACTTAGCTACACTAATGAAACTTGACAACGAGGCACTCAACATGTATACTGCCCCGGTCTATACGAGTAGACGATGCATTTCTCTAACTTAGCCCGCGCAAGGAGCTCTCGATGAGCAAAATTATTGGAATTGACCTCGGAACAACGAACTCGGTCGTCGCCGTTATGCAAGGTGGCGAGCCCGTCGTGATTCCGAACCAGGAAGGCGGACGCACGACACCGTCCGTAGTAGCAATTACGAAGACCGGCGAGCGTCTCGTCGGCCAGGTGGCCAAGCGGCAAGCCATCACCAATCCCGAAAACACCGTGTATTCGATCAAGAGATTTATGGGCCGCCGCTTTGACGAAGTCACGGAAGAGGCGAAACGCGTTCCTTACAAAGTCGTCAAGGGATCGCATGACGATGCCCGCGTGGAAGTTTCCGGAAAAGTTTACAGTCCTCCGGAGATCTCGGCCATGATTTTGCAGAAATTAAAGAACGCCGCGGAAGATTTTCTCGGTGAAAAAGTGACGAAGGTCGTGATTACTGTTCCCGCGTACTTCAACGACGGCCAACGGCAAGCGACCAAGCAAGCCGGCGAAATCGCAGGCATGGAAGTGCTGCGCATCATTAACGAGCCGACGGCAGCCGCGCTCGCCTATGGCCTCGACAAAAAGAAAGATGAAACCATCGCCGTTTATGACCTCGGCGGTGGCACGTTCGATATTTCCATACTGGAAGTTGGCGAAGGTGTTGTCGAAGTGAAGTCCACGGCAGGCGATACGCACCTCGGCGGCGACGACATCGATGAAAAAGTCGTGCAGTGGCTGATCGAGGAAGCGAAAAAGGAATTTGGAAGCGACCTACTCAGCAAAGACAAGATGGCATTGCAGCGCCTGAAGGATGCCGCGGAAAAGGCCAAGATTGAGCTCTCTCAATTGACCGAGACCGAAATCAACTTGCCGTTTATCAGCGCGTCTCCGTCAGGGCCCGTTCACCTTGTTAAGAAACTGACTCGCGCGAAGCTCGAGCAGCTGATGGAAGATTTGCTCCAGCGGACTGTCGGGCCCGTCAAACAAGCGATCACCGATGCCGGTATCAGCCCGGACAAAATCGACGAAGTCGTCCTGGTGGGCGGCTCGACACGTATTCCGCGTGTCGTTGATATCGTGAAACAGCTTTTCAACGGCAAGGAACCGCACAAGGGCGTTAACCCTGACGAAGTCGTTGCCGTAGGTGCCGCAATTCAGGGCGGCGTGTTGGGCGGCGAAGTGAAGGACATCCTGCTGCTCGACGTGACACCGCTTTCACTCGGGGTCGAAACGCTCGGCGGCGTGATGACCGTTCTCATCCCGCGCAACACGACAATCCCGACGCGGAAATCGGAAACGTTCTCGACCGCCTCGGACAATCAGACCTCCGTGGACATTCACATCCTCCAAGGTGAACGTCCGGTGGCGAGCGGCAACCGCAGCCTCGGCAATTTCCAGCTGGTCGGGATTCCGCCGGCGCCGCGTGGATTGCCGCAAGTCGAGGTGACGTTCGACATTGACGCGAACGGCATACTGAACGTATCGGCCAAAGACAAAGCCACGAACAAAGAACAGAAAATCACGATTACAGCTTCCACCGGTCTCGGTAAAGACGAGGCGGAGCGCATGCGCAAGGAAGCCGAGGCGCACGCTGATGAGGACAAGAAGCGTGTGACGGAGGCTGAAGCGCGCAATCGTGCCGACAACCTGATCTATCAGACTGAGAAGCTTCTCAAGGAAAATCGCGAGAAGCTCGCAGAGGCTGATGCCAAGGCGGTTGAATCCGCAATCGAAGAGACCCGCCGGGCGATTGCCGATGGAAACGTCGAGCGCATCAACGCCACCGTTGAGGAATTGACGAAGGCATCGCATCGCATCGCTGAAGCTCTCTACAAGACGCAGAATTCTTCGGCGGGATCGACAGCAGGCGGCGCAGGCGGTTCAGAGTCGGCTCATACCGGTGGGACTTCGGCGAATGGCGCCGGCGGCCAGGGACAAGGACAGGGCGATGTGGTTGACGCCGAGTTCGTGGACGTGGACGAATCGAAGAAGCCGAACTAAGCGAGTTAACAATCGAGCCGGGCGGAAATGAAAAATCCACCCGGCTCGAGTTCATCTTGCACGAAGTTTTCGGAGCGATATTTGGCGATCGGTATCAAGCGCTCAAGCCCGCCCCAGGCGGTTCAGAAGGTCCGGGATAACTTCTATCTGATTCAAGTTTCTATTTCGGAAACGCCCAGCGCGGACTGGCGAAGATTGTTCTACGAAATGCAGCAGGGCGTCACGCCCGATTTCCCAACGCGGTCGGTAGAGATTTCCGGAACGCTGCTCCGTTTTCGATCGAATCCCGAGAGCGTCGAAGAAAAGATCGCGCAGATTGACCGATGGCTTGAGCGCGCGAATCAAAAAGACGCCGCGATGGGCACGCGTTCGGAAGAGCAACGCCGGCATCGCGAGGAGTTAGCGCGCGAGGCTCAGGAGATGAGCGATTGGAACGGCCGCTGGGCAAAGCTTTAATGGTTTGCCGCAGCGGCGTAAACGATTTTAATTCGTAAGGCAATTGAATGGCGACGACATCCAAACAAGATTATTACGAACTCCTCGGCGTTCCTCGAAAGGCGCCTCTAAAGGAGATTCGTCAGGCATACCGTAAGCTTGCCCGCAAGTATCACCCGGACCTGAATCCGGGCGACAAATCCTCGGAAGAGAAATTCAAGCAAATCCAGGAAGCCTATGACGTTCTTTCCGACACCAAGAAGCGCCAGGTCTACGACCAGTTCGGCTTCAACGCGCCGGGTCCCGGTGGGCCGCCTCCAGGCGGCGGGCAGTACAATGTGTCGCCAGAAGATGTGCATTTTGATTTCAACGGCTTCGACTATGGCGGCAGTGGCGGAGGCACGAGCTTCCGGGACCTCTTCAGCCAATTCTTCCGTGGCGCCAACGCAGCGCAATCGCGCCAGGAGGAGGAACCGGGTTCAGACCTTGAGTACCACATCGAGATCACGTTCGCGGAAGCTATGCGTGGGACTACAAAAAAAGTCACTATCACGCGCCTCGATACCTGCCCGACTTGCAATGGCAAAGGTACAGTCGGCACGTCGCAAACCTGTCCCGAATGCAAGGGAAGTGGGCACGTCACGGAAGTAAGCGGCAAAATGCGCTTCGAAATCAGTTGCCCGCGCTGCGGCGGTTCCGGCAAGGTTCAAACCATCTGCCGAACCTGCGGAGGCGAGGGGCGAGTGCGCCGAGCCGAAACTCTCGAAGTTCGAATTCCGCCCGGTGCACGAACCGGATCTCGAGTTCGCGTCGCTGGGCGCGGCAATGCAGGCGCGAATGGCGGCCCTCCCGGAGATCTATATTTCATCACCAGCGTTGCGCCGCATCCATTCTTCGAACGCCGCGGCGACGATCTCTACACCGTCGTACCGATTACCATTACCGAGGCAGCGCTCGGTGCCAAGGTTGAAGTCCCGACGATCGACGGCCGCTCCCAAGTGCGCATTCCGCCCGGCACCGATAGCGGCAAGAAGCTGCGATTGCGTGAGAAGGGCGCGCCTTCAGCCGGTCGCCCCGGACACCGCGGAGATCAGATCGTTGAAGTCCAGGTGATTGTTCCGCGCCCGGAAGATGAAAAGGTTAAGGAACTGCTGCGCGAATTGGCCAAGGCTGCGCCCGAAGATCCGCGCCAGGAGATTTTTTCGCGTGCGGCAGTCTAAGCGTCGAGCGGAGAAAGAACATGGCAGCACGAGCGAGTAAGAAAGCAAAAGCCGGTTACATGATCAGTGCGGTCGCGGAATTGTACAAACTGCATCCGCAGACCTTGCGTCTCTATGAGCGAGTCGGACTTTTGAAGCCTTCGCGCTCGCAGGGCAACACTCGGCTCTATACCGATCAGGATCTTGAGCGGCTCGAAGTTATTCTCACGCTTACGCGCGAACTCGGCGTGAATCTCGCCGGCATCGAAGTCATTCTCAACATGCGTGACAAGATGGCTGATATGCAGCAGCAAATGGAATCTTTCATCACGTTTGTTCGCGGCGAACTCGCCCGCGGTTTCAACGCAACCAACGAGCGCCCCACGCGTAACGCCATCGTCCGCGCCGCTCCGCCTAGAGTCGTTCGCATCGTGAAGTAATCTCTCTTCTGTTTTTTCCACACCTCGCTTCACTTTGCACAGGTCTCGTCGTCTTGCGCGCGACCGCTTCCGCGTTTATTCTTTCTTTATGGCGCGGCCTGATTGTCCCCAGTGCAGCGGTACAGGATGGAAAATTGTCGAGCGGCCGGATCATGAATCTGGCGCGAAGGCATTCGCCTCCTCCGATTCGAAACCCGGTATCAGCGTTGGCGAACCGAAACTGGTCTGGGGTGTGCCGTGCGAATGCACGTTTGACGACCGTGCATCGAGCGTCTTTGCTCGCGCACGAATTCCCGAACGCTATCGCCATTGTGATTTTGAGAATTACGACACGGATCTACAGTACGACCACGCGTCGCCATCCCAGGTGGCAGCGTGGAATCGAACTCTCGAACAAGCGCGGGTGGTGGTTCAAGGCTTTGCTCGTGATTTCCCGGCGGGAACGGAACACGGCGTGCTTTTGATCGGATCCTGCGGCGTTGGCAAGACCCATCTCGCCGTCGCTGCGCTGCAGGAAATCATGAAGCGCGGCCACAGCTGCCTCTTTTACGATTATCGCGAGCTGCTCAAAGAGATTCAGAACAGCTACAATTCGGATAATCAAGTCACGGAAATGGGAGTTCTAGAGCCCGTCTTGAAAGCCGAGGTGCTGCTCCTCGACGATCTCGGAGCGAGCAAGCCCTCTCTTTGGGCGTTGGAAACTCTCGGTCACATCCTGAACGCCCGCTACAACGACAAGCGAATCACGCTCGCCACCACGAATTTTCTAGACGGCGACGCCGCATCTCAGCCTCCGTCGCGCTCGACGGCGCCGCGCCCATCGGCGATCGAAGACACCCTCTCCGAACGTATCGGCACGCGAATCCGCTCGCGGCTCTACGAAATGTGCCGTACCGTTGAGCTGGCCGCTCCCGACTATCGCAAGGAAATCCGCCAGGCCCATCGTTTCCGCGCCTAAGATTGCCGCGCTCGCCAGGGTCGAATTCCACGTGACTCGTTCTGTTGACATCACTTAGAACGCGCGGGTATCATTCATGCCGATATGGCGTCCGGCGCGGGCGCTCTATTCCCCTTCTTTGCTCGATCCCCAGTAGGATGGAGAATCCATCCAGGGATAACTCCCGGCAAGCGGGGCGAATGTTCGCACGGAGGCCGCTTTTTATGGCACACGATCAAAACGAGCCAACGTTTCAGGCATCGGCGGGGCAAGGTGCTGCCGTTTCGGCTCCAGCCGAACAGCCTGATAAACAATCCTCTTCCAGTTCCTTTGGCGAGCATACCGCCACGGCTGTAGCGGCCGAGGCTCCGCCAACCGCCGCACCACCGACTCAACAAGAGGGCACCGAGGCATCGCCCGAACCTGGCTCAACGCCAATGCCGCAGGCCCAGGCACAAACCGGCGCAGAGACTGAGACCGCCGCAAATTCCGTGACAGAGTCAACGGAGCAATCCAATTCACAACCCACGGCTCAAGCCGAGGCACAACCCACAAACGGGGACGTCGAAACTTCCGAGGGCATGGAACAACTTATCGAGCAGTATGCGACGCCTCCGGCTGCTCCCGCAGAGGGCGAAATCTTCGACGGCCGCGTGATTGCCGTCAACGATACCGGCGTGGTTGTGGACGTTGGCGGAAAATTTGAAGGGCTGGTCCCCGCGCAGGAATTCCTCGAAACGGGCGGTGCGATTCCGTTCGGCCCCGGGCAGACGATTGAAGTCGAGCGCCTGCACGAGCACAAGGATGGCTACGTTCTGTTGTCACACGTTCGCGCCCACCGGCGCCGCATCTGGGAGAATGTCGAAAAGTCGTATCGCGAATCGAAAACCATCACTGGGAAAGTGATTGAACGGATTAAGGGCGGGCTTGTAGTGGACATCGGTGTTCGGGCATTTCTCCCCGCATCGCAGATTGAACTCCGTCCCGTGCACGATCTCGAAGTATGGAAAGACCGCGAAATCGAATTGCGCGTGTTGAAACTGAATCGCAAGCGCGGCAACGTCGTTGTCAGCCGCAGGGTCCTGCTCGAAGACGCTGCAAAAACGCAGCGGGATGCGCTCGTGGCATCTCTATCCGAGGGCGCAGTCGTCAAAGGCAAGGTGAAGAACGTCACCGACTACGGCGTGTTCGTTGACCTTGGCGGTGTGGATGGCTTGCTGCACATCACCGATCTCGCCTGGGGACGCGTCAAGCATCCCTCTGAAATTGTGAAGGCGGGCGACGAAATCGAGGTGAAAATTCTCAAGTTCGATCAGGCAAAATCGCGGATTTCTCTCGGACGGAAGCAGCTTTTGCCGGATCCCTGGGCCGCGGTTCCTGAGCGCTTTCCGGCGGGCACGCGTATCCACGCAAAGGTGGTCGGGGTCACGGATTATGGCGCATTCGTTCAGATCGAACCGGGAGTTGAGGGCTTAATCCACGTCAGCGAGATGAGTTGGTCGCGCCGCGTGAAGCATCCGTCGAAGATCGTCAAAGTGGGCGACGAAGTGGATGTGGTTGTGCTTGAAGTGAAACCTGACGCGCAGAGGATCTCGCTCGGCCTGAAACAGACATTGCCGGATCCATGGGCAGCGGCTTCAGAGCGATTTCCGGTGGGCAGCATCATCAACGGCCGCGTGCGGAGCCTCACTGATTTCGGCGCGTTTGTCGAGATTGATGACGGCCTCGAAGGCCTGATTCACATCAGCGACATGAGTTGGACCGAGCGCGTGAAACACCCGAGCGAAAAGTTCAAGAAAGGCGACTCGGTGGAGGCGAAAGTCCTAAAGGTTGACGGAGAAAATCGCCGCCTCTCGCTCGGCATCAAGCAGGTCAACGATATTTGGGCCAATTGGTTCAGCACTCATCACGTCAACGACGTCGTAAAAGGCAAAGTCGTCCGCACCACCGATTTCGGCGCATTTGTTGAATTGGCCGAAGGCATCGAAGCGCTCTGCCACATCTCCGAAATCGAAGAACGCCGTCCTAAGGGCGAGCGCGAAAAGCAGCCGAGAAAAGATCGCAGCGCGTCTCTGCTCACCGTCGGCCATGAGTACGAGTTCAAGATCATTCGAATGGAAGTCGAGCAGCGCAAGATCGGTTTGAGCTATCGCGCTGCTCAGAAGCAAGCCGAGCGCCAGGAAATGGAGACTTTTAGGTCGTCGAAATCGTCGCCCACCGCGACGATCGGCGACGCAATCCTGGCCAAGCGCCAAAGTTCCTGAGAGGGGCCCGCTCGCGGTCGCCGGCTCAGGATTTCTGCGGACGTCCTCCCGCAGGAAAACCGTTTACCTTGCGGTTGATTGATGATATGCAAAGACCGTCCGAGTCACGCGGCGGCCGATTTCCGGGCGGAACTGCCTGCGCGCGCTGAACCCGGAACACTTAGGTCGATTTCGCGACGCCGGAATCCGCGCAATGGCATCTAAAGGGGGACACGCAATCTCGTTGGAGAATGCAGAGAGGAGGCCTGCCACGCCATGCCGAACACTGCCGGAGAGCAGCACATCAAAGAACGCACGATGACGAAAGCAGATTTGATCGAAGAGGTGACGCGCGTCACCGAGCTGCCCCGCAAGGAATCAGAGTTGGTGGTCGAGACGATTTTCGACAGCATCATCGAAGCGTTGCAGCAGAGCGACAAAATTGAAATTCGCGGCTTCGGAAGTTTTCGCACTCGCCAGCGCCGCGGCCGCATCGGCCGTAATCCGAAGACGGGCGCCAAAGTGGAAGTTCCACCGAAGAAGATCCCGTTTTTCAAGCCCAGCAAGGAATTGAAGGATTTCGTAAATTCGGCGAAACACGCTGGCGCTCCAGCGGAACCCTCCGCGCACGGCTGAGACCTACTGGATGGATTATCTGTGGACACCGTGGCGCTACCGTTACATCGCCTCGGCAAAAGATGACGGCTGCATTTTCTGCGATGCGGTCGCCGCAGGCGATGATGCCCGCACCCACATCGTTTTTCGCGGCGAAAAGAATTTCATCATCCTGAATCGGTTTCCTTACACGACCGGCCACATCATGGTCGTCCCCTACGTTCACGTCGCCGATCTCGCGGCATCCGATCCCGAGACGCTCGCGGAAATGATGCGGCTCGCGCAAAAGGTCCAAACGGCCCTCGAAGGGATCTATCATCCGCAGGGCTACAATCTCGGAATGAATCTTGGGCGCGCAGCCGGAGCGGGCGTGACCGGGCATCTGCATCTTCACGTCTTGCCGCGCTGGTCCGGCGATGCAAATTTCATGACTACCGTAGCTGAAACTCGCATCGAGCCCGAAGAACTCGAGACCACTTACGAAAAGCTTCGCCACGCCCTCAATCCTTAATCCCGGACCGAGATACCTGCTCGTAATGGCTGCTCGTAATGCCTGCCCTGGGAAATCGAAGCCGCCACACGCCGGACACGCCGCTGCTGTACACTTACGTCTGCTGCTCGATCGCTCGATCCGGTCCAGGAGCTGATTCGTGAATTTTGAACTCACTGAAGAGCAGAAGCTGCTCCAGCGCACCGTCCGCGAATTCGCCGAAGCGGAAGTGAAGCCGCTCGCCAAGGAACTTGACGAGACAGGCCACTTTCCCCGCGAGACATTTCGCAAGGCCGCGGAACTCGGACTCACCGGCGTTGCCATCCCCGAAGCTGAAGGCGGCGCGGGGATGGATCACATCTGCTACGCCATAACCATCGAAGAGATCGCCCGCGTCTGCGCTTCCACCAGCGTGGTGCTTTCCGTTCAAAATTCGCTCTATTGCGATCCGATTCATCGTTTCGGCACTGACGAGCAAAAGAAGCGATTTCTCCTTCCCTACGCCCGCGGCGAAAAAATCGGCTGCTACGGTCTCACCGAGCCGCAGGCCGGCTCGAACGCCGCCGCGCTCGCCACAAAAGCTGTACTCAAAGGCGATCGCTACGTGGTGAACGGCACAAAAGCCTGGATCACCAACGGCGGCGTCGCGGACGCCGCGATTGTCTACGTAAATACGAATCCGGAGAAAGGAGAGAAGGGAATCACCGCGCTTCTCATCGAGAAAGGGACGGCGGGATTCTCGGTTGGCAAGGAAGAGAAAAAATTAGGCATCCATGCCACCGCTTGCACCGAGCTTGCGTTCTCCGATTGCGAAGTTCCCGTCGCGAATCGGCTTGTCAACGAGGGCGACGGTTACAAGATCGCGCTCTCGACGCTCGACGGCGGCCGAATTGGCATTGGCGCGCAAGCAACTGGGATTGCGCAAGGCGCCTTCGAAGCTTCACTCACGTATGCCAAGCAACGTCAGGCCTTTGGCCATCCCATCGCTGATTTTCAGGCCATTCAATTCATGCTGGCTGATATGTCCACTGAAATTGACGCGTCGCGGCTTCTCGTTCGCAAAGCGGCGTGGAAGCAGGATTCCGGCGGGCGTTTCTCGATGGAGGCTGCCATCGCCAAGCTTTTTGCGAGTGAGATGTCCACGCGCGTCACCCACAAGGCGATTCAAGTTCACGGTGGCTACGGTTACAGTTGCGAATACCCCGTTGAGCGCATGTACCGTGACGCGCGCATCACCGAAATTTACGAGGGCACCAGCGAAATTCAGCGCATTGTGATTTCCGCCTGGGTCCTCAAGTCGTACTAAATCTCTCACCGCCACAGTCGAAAAACCGTATCTTCACATTTTCTTTTGGCCTCCCACCCAATTCAGAGCCCCGAGGCTACTGCCTCGGGGAACTCAATGCCGAACCGGCTCGCCTCATAATTGACGTATTCTTATCCTGTGCTGGATCTCGATTGCGGCTCAAAGTTCGACCCCGCCCGCGATGAAGATTTTTTCGCGTCTTTGCCCTCCCGCCCGGCCGTCTACCTCATCGAAATGCATGCACCCGGCGCACAGCCGTATCTTTCTCGTACGGTCGATCTCCGCCGTGCGGCCGAGCGTCTTTTGCATCCTTCCGAAACTCTCTCCAAGCGTCTGAATTTGCGCAACGTTGCCGCACGAATTCGTTTCCGGCTCACCGGTTCTCGCTTTGAACAGTCGCTGGCGCTCTACCAGCAGGCGCGAATCCATTTTCCGAAGCGCTACCGTGGTTTCCTTCGTCTTCGCCCTCCTGCTGTCGTAAAAATCAATTTGCGTAATGCTTATCCGCGCTGCTACGTGACGCGCCGGATTTCGCCGGACGAAGGCTTGTACGTCGGGCCGTTTGCATCGCGTCGCGCCGCCGAATTTGTCGCCGACGGATTTCGCGATCTGTTCAAAGTTCGCCGCTGCCAGATCAAAATCCGCCGCGATCCCCAATTTCCCGGCTGCATTTATTCCGAAATGAAAATGTGCCTGGCGCCATGCTTTGCCGGCTGCACCGACGCGGAGTACGCGGCGGAAGTCGCCCGCTCCACAGAAGCGTTGGCAACCCTCGGCGCGTCGCTCGAAACCTCGCTTCAGCAGGAACGCGAATCAGCCAGCGAGGCGCTCGATTTCGAGCGAGCCGCGGCGCTGCACAAAAAACTCGAGAAGGTTTCGGATGTGATGCGGAGCTTTCCCGAGCTTGCGCGCCGCGTGGATCAACTCGACGCCGTAATTCTCCAGCGCATGGCGGAAGAAAACACGGTGGCTTTCTTCGCCGTCCACCACGGCATCATTGCCGATCCATTGCTGGTACGATTCGACGAGCTTTCCAGCCAGCCGCGCTCGGTCGAAGCGATTATCCGCTCGTATCTGGAGGCGAACTCAACTGCCGCGAATGCAGCCGATTCAGAATTAGCGCCTTCGCTCGGTACAAGCGATTCTCGAACCGCAGAATCGGTAATTTCGAGTGCTACCGATCTGAAAGCTCACTTCGGCATCCGCTCCGTTCCAGACGACCTCTCGGAGAATCTCTCCCTGCTCGCGCGCTGGTTCTACGCCAAGCCGCGCGAAGGCGAAATCTTCTTTCGCGATCCCGCATGGCCATATCGGCGATTGCTGCGAGCCTGCGCCCGCATACTCGCGCCGCCAGCCGCGCCTCCCGCACCCACCTCGTCGGCGTAATCGGCTCACCGCCGGCACTTCATTCTCGTGCCGTCATATCTTCGCTGGAACTCCGAACTTCATCTCGCCTCGAAGCGTCGTACAATGTTTGCGTGACGGAATCGCAAACGATTGCGAAAGAAAAATCGAAACGCCCAGCCTCACGCGGTGATGGAAATCGGTCGGTTATCCAGACGTCCGCGATGTTTCGCGCGCTCCGGCACCGCAATTTCCAACTTTTCTTCGGCGGCCAGCTCATCTCTCTCATTGGAACGTGGATGCAGAGCGTCGCTCAGTCGTGGCTTGTCTACCGCATGACAGGCTCGGCGCTCCTGCTCGGTACGGTCGGATTCGCCAGCCAGATTCCGGTGTTCGTGCTGGCACCGCTTGGCGGAATGCTGGCGGATCGGCGAAGCCGGCAACACATTGTTATCGCCACGCAAACGATTTCGATGCTCCTCGCTTTCGCTCTTGCGGCCTTAACGCTGACAAGCGTTATCACCGTCTGGGAAATTATGGTCCTGGCAGTTTTGCTCGGCGCGGTCAACGCCTTCGACATTCCCGCCCGGCAGGCCTTCCTGATGGATATGGTGGGACGCGAAGATCTGATGAACGCCATCGCGCTGAACTCGTCCATGTTCAACGGCGCGCGAGTTATTGGGCCGGCCGTCGCAGGAGTTCTGGTGGCGTGGATCGGAGAGGGTTGGTGCTTTTTTGCGAACGCGATTAGCTATATTGCCGTGATCGTAGGACTGCTGTTGATGAAGCTCACGATTCCAAAGCGGGCGAAAGTTACGGCCTCGCCGTTTGAGCACATCGTGGAAGGTTTTCGCTTTGTCGAGCGCACCAAGCCGATTCGCGCGCTTCTTCTTCTCTTGGGCTGCATCAGCTTGTTTGCCTTGCCTTACTCGGTTCTCATGCCCATCTTCGCCGATCGAATTCTGCACGGAGGCGCGCGAGGCTTCGGAATTCTCATGGGCTGCGCGGGTCTCGGCGCGCTCGGAGGAGCTCTCACACTTGCCATGCGGAGCAGCATGCGTGGGCTCGGCCGTTGGATCGCCATCTCCTGCGCGGCATTCGGCGCAGCACTCATCGCCTTTTCGCTATCCCATTGGTTTTGGCTGTCCGCGGTTCTGCTCGTGCCGGTGGGCTACGCCGTGATGTTGCAGACATCCGCATCGAACACGCTGCTACAAGCAATGTCTCCCGACAGTCTTCGCGGCCGGGTCCTGGCCGTTTATTCCATGATGTTCATGGGCATGGCGCCCATCGGCGCGTTGTTCGCCGGGGCGGTGGCGAAGCACATTGGCGCGCCATTGACGGTGGGCTTCGGCGGCATTGGCGCGATTGTCGGAGCGGCGCTTTTCGCGCGCGTATTGCCCCAGTTCCGGGTGGAAGCGCGAGAGTTGCTGGTCGCTTCCGGTATGGCCGCAGGCCAGCCGCCTGAGAGCCTTCCGGCCCGGCCTCAGTCGTCATAGAGTGCCACGAGCGCTCATTGATGAGTGGATGAGAGGTTCTGCTATACTCCCGCGTCTCCTCTAAAATTTAAGTTCAGCGAGAGAATCATTGCCAACACTAGCGACACCCGAAGGAACCAGCCGCTACGCCGCGCGATTCAAAGACCGCGCCGCTCCGGGCCATTTTCGCGAACAAGCATCCTCAAAGCTGCGGCTTTCTTCGATTGGCATAGGGACGTATCTCGGCGAGCCGGATGCTACCACCGACGCCGGCTACACCGCCGCGGTAATCGCCGCCGTGGAGGGCGGCATCAATGTTCTGGACACGGCGATTAACTATCGTTTTCAGCGCAGCGAAAGATCGATCGGCGCCGCGCTCCGTGTTCTTGCTGGAAAGGGATTCGCGCGCGACGAGCTGGTCTTGTGCACCAAGGCTGGATTTCTAACCGCTGACGGTGAAATGCCCGCGGACGCCAACGATTATTTCGTCCGTGAATATCTCACGCCCGGAATCTTTCGTCCCGAGGATATCGCGGCCGACTGCCACTGCATGGCGCCTTCCTATCTCGAGAATCAACTGGCGCGCAGCTTGCGCAATCTGAACGTCGATTCAATCGATGTCTTCTATCTCCACAATCCGGAAACCCAGCTTCATGCTGTTTCGCGCGACGAATTCTTGCGCCGAATCGAAGCCGCATTCGAATTTCTAGAGGGCGCTGTCCGCGACGGCAAAATCGGCGCGTATGGCCTGGCTACCTGGAACGGATTCCGCCAGGAGCGAGGCGCGAAGGATTATCTTTCGCTCGAGGAAATTCTCACGGTAGCGCGCGCGGTTGGCGGGGACGGACATCATCTCCGATTTGTGCAATTGCCATTCAATCTGGCCATGTCCGAAGCGCTCATTCTTGTGAATCAAACGATGGAGGGCCGGCAGGGTTCAACGCTTCAGGCCGCGCGGGCGCTTGGCATCACCGTCGTCTCCAGCGCCGCATTGCTCCAAGGACAGCTCATCAGCAACCTTCCGCCGTTTGTGTCGGCAGCTCTGGGATTGAAAAGTGATCTTCAGCGTGCGCTTCAATTTGCGCGCTCGACGCCCGGGATTACCACCGCACTCGTCGGCTCGAGCCGCGCCCAGCATGTGCGCGAGGATCTCGAAATCATGAGCGTCGAACCTGCCGCGCGAGAAGAGTATCTGAAAGTTTTCGAACGGGGCACATAGCGTTTCAAACGTTATCCGCTAACGAACTTCGCGCCGATACCGAAGTCACGCACTCGCGACACCGTGGGTAAGGCTGTTTGGTCTGTCATGTTGTGTGCTCCCGATAGATAACGCCGTGACCGATATTACCGGCCCTTGCTCATTTGCGCAGTACTCCGCCGATGCGAGCCGATAAAAGGGCGCGCCGCGGACGCACTTTTACCTCATCTCACATGAGCCGTTCAAGATCGCGGGTTTAGTTTTGTCGCCTGTACCTGGGCCACAAATTTCTGAAGCAAAGGCAACGAATTGTCTTTCTTCCAGATTAGATTAAACGGGAGCCGGACGTTCATATCGGCCACGGGGAGCAAGACAATTCCTCTGGGGCAGTTCCAGCGTATGGATTCTGTCATCCAAGCGATCCCGAGCCGGCATTGGACAAAACCCAACAAGGTATCGCGATCAGTTGCCTCCTGAACAACGCGCGGAGCGCTTAGGCCGCCACGAGCACACGCCTGCGTCAATTCATCATCGAAAGTTGGATTGGCAGCGCGCTGGAACCAGATAAACGGCATGTCTCGTAAATCACGCAACCGAATTTTGGCCCGTTTTGTTAAGGGATGACCTTTGGGCACTGCAAGCAAAATTCTGTCCTTCACGAACTCCCAATGTGCCAAGTCCTTATTCCAAGGGGTAATAGTGGCGGCAAACCCCGCGTCTAGCCGCCCAGATAGGATAGCCTCGACCTGATGAATAGAGAGTAGATGATGCAGCACTACCTCGGCATCAGGTTGCCGGCGCCGGAATTCGCGAAAGGATTCCACAACCATACCGTGCCAGGATAGCGCCATGGCAATTCCTATTCGCAGTGTGCCGGCCTTTCCAAGGGCAATGCGTTCGGCGCGTCGCTTCGCCTCGTCGACATCTTGCAAGATTCGTCGCGCATCGCTCAGAAACAAATCCCCCGCCGCGCTCAGTCGAACACCGCGAGGCAATCGGTCGAACAGGAGGAATCCGATCTCCCTCTCTAGGTCCTGGATCTGCCGCGACAAACTCGGCTGAGCGACACGGAGGCGGGCGGCTGCTCGTCCGAAATGTTGTTCTTCTCCAACGCAGACGAAATACCGCAAATGCCGAAGTTCCATTTGATACCTCTCAGGTATCGAACTTATTACAACAAAGCCTTGGACACATCGATCAAGATTGTCGCAAATTTGCGGCTCGATATGAAAGCGCTTGTCCTAAACGAACTCGGTCACGGATTTGATTTCGAGGACGTTGAAATCGCCTCACCGATGGGTCGCGAGGTTCTCGTCGACGTGCAAGCGTCAGGCCTCTGTCATACGGACTTCTTGTTCGCGACTCACGATATCGTTCCAACGCCGGCGGTGCTTGGTCACGAGGTTGCGGGAATTGTAGCCGCAATCGGTCCTGAGATTTCACAGTTCCGTGCCGGAGATCACGTCGTAGGTTCTTTAGCGCAGTCGTGTGGAGCGTGCGCTCGATGTCTATCGGGCCGGCCCTTCCAGTGTATACATCCAGAGTCGACGCTGCGCCGGCCCACTGATGCCCCACGCTTAAGCCGCAACGGAGTTGCCCTGTTCCAGGGCTTCGGACTCGGCGGCTTCGCCGAACACGCGCTCATCCACGAGAACCAACTTTCCGGCGTACCCAAGGAGCTTCCGTTCGCGCAAGCTGCGCTGCTCGGCTGCGGAGTTGTAACCGGCGCTGGTTCCGTTTTGAACACCGCAAACGTTCACTCCGGGGATACGGTCGTGATTTTCGGCGCCGGAGGAGTGGGGCTCAACGCCGTCAGCGGCGCGCGCATCGCGGGCGCGTCAAGGATCGTTGTCATTGATATCCAGGCGAAGCGACTCGATGCGGCCAAACGATTCGGTGCCACCGACGTCGTCGATTCCACAAAAACGAATCCCGTCGAAACCGTCCACGATCTCCTGCCGGGCGGAGCGGATCACGTCTTCGACTTCGTTGGGCTCAAGGTAGTGGCCGAGCAGGGTCTCGCAATGCTCGGAGTCGGCGGTGGACTGTATTTGGTCGGAGTGTCGAAACCCGAAGTCGACATCAGTCTGAACATTTTCGATGCAATCGGGGGGCAGAAGCGCATCGTGGGCGTGAATTTCGGGTCGACCAACGCCAAGCACGACATTCCGATGTACGCGCAACTGTACTTGCAAGGCCGAATGAATCTGGACGACCTCGTTTCGAGGAGGATTTCGCTGCGTGACGTGAATGACGGCTACGCGGCGTTGAAGGACGGCTCGCTCACACGCGTCGTCGTTACTTCGTTCTGACTGTAGAAACTCATCGAAGGAGACACACAATGGCAACGGGGAAAGCAATCACAGAGAGAGATGCGATTAAAACAATCACCACCCACTATATTGACGGAGTATTCGTTGAGTCCCACGGCCGCGAAGTCATGGACATCATTAAGCCGACCAACGGCAAAGTGATTGCTCGCGTCACGCTGGGCGACCAGGAAGACACGCGACGGGCCATCGCTGCGGCCAAGCGTGCATTCGTCACTTTCGGCCGGACGACGAAGGAAGAGCGCGCGTCGTACTTGCGGCAACTGCATGCGGCTGTCTCGGCGCGCATCGACGATTTAACCGCAGCGATGGTTGAGGAATACGGCGGCGTCATACAGTTCGCCAGGGTCATTGTGGAATCCGGAGTCAACGCCTTTCCGGCCGCGCAGAAGGGACTCGAAGAACTGCCTTTGAGTCAGAGCTGGGGCAAAACGACCGTCACCTTGGAGCCGGTCGGCGTAGCTGGTCTGATTACCGCTTGGAACGCGAATGCGCTGTTCATTTGCCTCAAGCTTGCATCCGCCGTCGGTGCTGGTTGCACGGTCGTGATCAAGCCTAGTGAACTTAGCTCGTTGCAGACGCAGGTGATGCTCGAATGTATAAACGCGGCCAAGCTCCCCAAGGGTGTCGTAAACATCGTGATCGGCCGTGGAGACGTAGTCGGAGCTGAACTCGTGCGCAATCCAGATGTTGCGAAGATTTCATTCACAGGCTCTGTTGGCGTTGGCGAGGGCATTATGCGCGATGGCGCCGCGACGATGAAGCGCGTAACGCTCGAACTCGGCGGCAAATCTCCAACCATCCTGCTAGATGATGCGAATCTCGAGTAAGCGATTCCGGCGGCTCTCATCCTGGCTTTTATGAACAGCGGACAAGCTTGCGCTGCGGGGACTCGGCTTCTCGTGCCGAAAAACAAGCTCGAAGAAGTGAAGCGGGCCATACAAACTGCGATGCGCGGCTATACAGTTGGCGATCCGGCTGATCCCAAGACCGCCGTTGGACCGCTGGTGTCGCAGAAACAGTACGAACGCGTGCAGTCTTATATCCGCAAAGGCATCGAAGAAGGCGCGGAGGTTCTCGCGGGTGGCGAAGGTCATCCGCAAGGTCTTGAAGCGGGTTATTTCGTTAAGCCCACTGTATTTGTAAACGTGAAAAACGATATGGCCATTGCCCAGGAAGAGATCTTCGGTCCCGTCCTATGCGTCATCGCTTATGACTCCGAGGATGAGGCGATCCGGATCGCAAACGACTCTAAATATGGTCTGCACGCTGCCGTTCTCGGGACCGACCTCCAGCGCGCGCGTCGTGTAGCTTCACAAATACGATCCGGACGGGTGGTGATCAACGGAATGACGGACGATCCCGACGCGCCTTGGGGAGGATTCAAATACTCCGGCGTCGGGCGCGAATACGGCCGATACGGGATCGAAGCGTTTCTCGAAACCCGAGCCATCATTGAGTCCTAAGGAGACGAGCCAATGAGCAAGCACGTAGCTATCCCGCCCGAAGAAGCCGCGGATCGCCTTGCAATTCGCGAGCTCGTCGAGGCCTACGCGCACTGCGCGGATCGTCGCGATGCGAAGGGC
>Ga0209624_10000181_pt1 | contig 58110 bp, 48 predicted proteins | sample JacPinW_OM2H0_O1_FD_188565 | JGI IMG/M metagenome (GOLD analysis project Ga0209624, IMG submission 188565) | Forest soil microbial communities from Algoma, Ontario, Canada - Jack Pine, Ontario site 1_JW_OM2H0_O1 (SPAdes) (version 2) | ecosystem: Environmental > Terrestrial > Soil > Boreal... | reverse complement strand
ACAGCGCCATGCCGCAACCAAATTTGGTGCCATGCAAACCCGCTTCTTCGCGGATGGCCCATAGCAGCGGCATGGTGGGATCGGCATTCAACGTGACGGGATGGCCATTGAGATTAAATGACGTGGACATGATGGACAACTTACCACTCAATCGATTCTGCAAACATCGCTACCCGTAAAAAGCAGACTCGATCGCACCCGGTCGTGCACGGCCCCGAGTGCCCGAGCCGCAGCACGAACTAGAGCTTGTCGACCTTGCCGACCTTGATGCCTTTAACCAGCCAGTGCCCGTTGACGCGCGCGAGGTCCATCGAGGAGAAGGCGTGTGCGCCGATGGCATTACTCTCTACATCCATCCACAGGCATTCGAAGTAGAGCGTGGCACTGTCTCCTGTCACACGACTCTTGATCCGCATCGCCGGCGTGTAGCCGATCCAGTGATGCTCGGGGCGGAATGGCCCGCTGACGTCCACCCAGTAAGTACGTACCTGCTCCTTACCCCGGTACACCTTGTTCTCGTGCGCGGTGTCAGTGAGCACGGCGTCGTCGGCATACAGGCTCATCATCAGATCGAGATCCTTGTTGGGAAGGACGCTGCCGGCAGTGTGGAACGTTATCTCGATATTCCGGACCGCGAGGATGTCCGCCGGAGGGCCGCTATCGCCCTGCGGCTCGGCGAGGGCGGGCAGGCACAGCAGCAGTACAAGAATGAACGGTCGGTTCATGTCGATTCTCCCCGAGGGTCGGCGGAGAACGATTATATCGCCTGAGTTTAGTGATTTATTGGTGGGTGCTGACGGGATCGAACCGCCGACATTCGCCTTAAGGGCAGGCGATCAACGACTTAGATCGTCGAGACCGGCCGTAAGCGGGCCTCGGTGGAGGACAGCGGAGCACAAAGGGAGCACAACTGTCCGACGGCTGGCCGCGTGGCGGCGGTGTCCGGCTGCTGGCGCTCAAGTCGTGGCCGCCCGGCGCGCACGCGCCGTCTACTTATAGAATTCCGGCAATCCGAACGCATTCGGCGAGCCCCCGTCGAGCCGGATGCGGCCATCGCCGAGCGCGTTCAGCACGAAGAACTGCCGGGCAGTCACCATCCCACCGGAGGGCGTCCATGTGTTTGAAGTGGGATCGTAGACTTCGGCCGTTCCGACCCCAATCACCGCGCTGCTCGCACCATTGAGCCCGCCGACGATCAGCACCGGGCCATTCGGGAGCAGCGCGGCGCCCTGCGATTGCCGGGGAGTGGACATCGAGGCCACGGCAGTCCAGGTACCGCTCGAGGGATCGTAGACCTCGGCGGTTGCCGTTGTCGCACTGCCGGTGTAGCTGCCCGCGACGAGCACCTCACCCGATGGCAGGAGCGTCGCCGTGTGGTTCATGTGTGCTGTGGTCATCGACCCCGTCGCAGTCCAGGTGCCGGTCGTCGGGTTGTAGAGCTCCGCACTCGCAAGTGGCGCACCCCCGCTTTGCAGCGTGCTGGTCGCTCCGCCGAATCCGCCGGCGACCAGCACCATGCCGTTCGCGAGCACGGTCGCGGTGTGCGCGTAGCGCGCGGTCACCAGAGCGCCAGTGGCCGTAAAGCTGTTGCTGGCCGGATTGTAGAGATCCACCGAGCTGACGAAGGTCGTGCAGCTGCAGGTGCCGACCAGGTCGTTGCCGCCCGCCACCAGCACCGTGCCGTTCGCGAGGAGCGACGCGGTGTGTTCGTAGCGCGGGGTGCTCATGGTTCCGGCCGAACTCCAGCTGTTGCTCGTCGGATCGTAGACCTCGCCGCTATCGAAGACATCGTTCGAAACGCCCGCGTAACCACTCCCGTAATTGCCGCCGCTCACCAGCATCTGGCCGCTCTGCAGGACGGTCGCGGTGTGCTGCTGACGCTCGATCGACATCGAGGCGGCGGGCGTCCAAGTGTTGGTGGCAGGGTTAAAAAGATCGGCGTTGCTGACTGCCGTAATCGATTCGGCAGCCTGCAAAACGCTGCCGCCCGTCACCAGTACCTGGCCGTTTGCGAGCACGCCGCTCGCGGCGTAGTAGCCGGCGTGAGCTTGCGATCCGCCCACGGACCAGCTGGTTCTGTGTCGGATCATAGAGCGCGGTGATGGACACAGAATTGGCGGGTGTCCCAAACACAATCCCGCCGTCGGCGACGACGCGGCCGTCCTGCAGTGCGGTCACCGATCCATAGTCCCCCTCGAGGGCCGCCAGCGGATTACTACCCGAGGGCTCAGACAGCGCTGGCGGCCTCGTGGTGCCGGTCCACGATTGCATGATGGGGTCGTAGACCGCACCACCAACACCACCCGCAGGAAACCAACTGCCCGCCGCAAGAACCCGTCCGTTCGGCAGCAGAACGGCGGTCGTCGCACTGAACCCGGTCATCACGGGTGTTGCCAAGGGTGGGACGAGCGCGGACGGCTGCCAGCTATTGCTTGCCGGATCGTAGATATCGGCGGTGTCACCGAGTTCCAGGACCTGGCCCGAGACAAGCAGGACCGCGCCTTGGGGAAAGATCGTCGTCGGCGCCTGCGGCAGAGGCGCTGCGGCCTGCCAGCTGTTCGTCGTCGGATTGTAGAGTTCCGTGCTGGTGGTTTGCACACCATGCCGCCCGCGGGTGCCAGGGTGTTCTGTCTAATACTCTTGTCCCGACCCAACGTTATCGCAGGGCAACGGTTGACTGGCGCACCCGAAGACCGAGGCCCGACCCGAGGGGTCCTGCACCACGAGCCATCAGGTCCTTATGGTGGGTGCTGACGGGATCGAACCGCCAACATTCACCTTGTAAGGGCAAATGACCCACAGCAGCCGTCACTGCGTGCAATCCACCACCCGTAGGCGCTCGCCGATCTGCTGCGCATACAGGCATCTTGTCGAGCTGCATACCACCCACTCCATTGGCGCCGTCACGGGATGGGGGGTTGGTGTTCCGGGCAACCTCCTGCTCGCCGAGCCTTACCATATTGCACGGCTCCCATGCTGCAGTGCATTTCGCGCAGGCCCGGTCAACCGGGTAACCCGTGAATCGTTTCGCGCTCTAGAATTCCCAACTAGAGACGGTTCGCAGGAAGCTGATCCGCAGGGGAGTCACCGCATGAGCAGGTCGTATCGCGTGTTCGCGACCGCCATTGCGGCTTTAGGTCTCGCCTTGAGTTCGTGCGGTGGGGGCGGCGGAGGCGGCTCCTCGGGCGCGTCCCCTCCGTCGGGGCCCGGACCCGCGGTCGCCTACAACAGCTCCTACTACTCCTTCACCAATGGCGTGCCCAGCGCGACCATTACCCCGACCAGCACCGGCGGTGCGGTGAGCAGCTGGAGCGTGCAGCCAGCGTTACCCGCAGGGCTCACGCTCGATGCGACCACCGGCGCGATTTCGGGGACTCCAACGGCGGCTGCCGCCGCCGCCACGTACAACATCACAGCCACAAATGGCGGCGGTCAGCAGACGATCGCCCTGACACTCGTCGTCGCGGCGGCGCTGCTTTTGGACGTCGGCCATTCAGGGACGATTATCTATGCGCACCTGGTAGGCTCCGCGCTCCTTACTGAGGACGCTGCCTCTCATTGGGTACTGTGGAACTACGCGACCGGGCAGAACGTCGCCAACGGCCACGCCAACCAGTCCGGTGTGGGCCTGCCTCACGCGGTCGATCTCGAGGGGTCGGTAGTCGTGGTGCAGACCGAGAGCAGCGGCCTCGAGGTACTTTCGGCCACCGACGGCACGGTCATCGGGCAGATTCCAGTAGCTCCGAGCTGGTATCTGCTCGCCTCCGACGGCAGCTACATCGTCACTGGCACCGCGCAGGCGCTCACGGTGTACTCGACGACGGGCACCGTGCTGGTTACGCACCCCGGCAACTACCAGTTTTTGGGCTCCAGCGCCGCTGGAGCCTACGCCGCCCCCGGGCAGGTGCAGGTGGCGCTCGGTCCCAAGGGCGACTCCGTCATCGAAACGATCGCCGTGCCGAGCGGCACCTCCAGCGTCGGCCCGACGTTCCAGGGTAACTTCTCCTCGTGGTTTACCAACGGTGCACGTTTCCTCACCGTGAATGGCAACACGGTGACTGTGTACTCGAGCGCCTCGGCTCAGCAGGACATCGGCGTGCTCCCGAGCGTCTCGGGACTCGGCGGCGTCGGCAACTACTACTACGCATCCGCAACAACGCTCGGCGGTGTAGTGAGCTTCTACGCCGTAGGAGCACACGGCGTCTCGAGCTACACATCGCCCGGGGGCGTCCCGATTGGGGGGGTGGCACCCGGAGGGACCACGGTCGGCCTGATTTACAACGGCGGACTTGCGGGCGGCCAAACCGGCCAAATCAGCGGCGAAATGACCGTGGTCGATCTCTCCGGTACCACGCCGACTGGCACTACGATCACCGCGCCCCTTCCTCCGTTGTCGGCCTACGCCGCGACTTCCGCCTCGACATGGGTCGTGGGCAACGCGGGCGGAGTGCTGTTCGACGGCGCAAGCTCACCCGCGTCGCCGCGCTACCTCGACTACGGCCAGGTCACGAGCATCGCCGGCGGCACCGGGTACTTCGCGATCGCCACGGCCTCCGGGCGCATTCTTTACTACACTGCCGGGAATACCGCTGCTCCTGTCGGCACGATCAATCTGCCGGCCGCCACGGTCGCGATGTCCACCGACGGCGCTGTGCTGGCGACCAGCACAGCGGGACGGAACTTCGATCCCATTTTCTACTCTGTGGTGAGTTCGTCCCCGGTCAACGTGTATTCGCTGCCGGCCGGGACACTCACGGTCAGCTACCCTTTTCCGTTCCAAGCCGTCTCGTACATCACGCTTTCCGGCGACGGCACGACGCTCGGTGAGGCGTTCGTAGCCGGCAGTTCATGCGGGGCACAGACGATCGCGGTCGCAGGGGGTGCGACGCTCTGGTGCGATAAGACGTCGCAGGTAAATTCGCTTGCTCTGTCGTCCGATGGTACCGGGGTCGGCGAAGTGATCTCACCGACCAGCTCCAACGTCTACGTGAACGCGAAGCTGACCACCGCTTTTGGCGGAACGGTGGAGGGATGGCTCACGCCGACGACCATGCTGCTCAACAACTTTACCATCGAACAGAACAACATGGGTATCCAGTCCACCGCTTTCACCGGCACGGCGATCTACAACACCTCGGGAACCCTCGTGCAATCGACACCGCTGCCGGAGACCGACGCGATCCAGGTGCTGTCCGCGACCTTGGTGTACTCGACGTACCGCAACGCCATCTACTCGGTCAGCTCGGCCACCGCCACCTGGGCGAGCGGCAGCCAGTTCCTTCCGACGGAGGCCAATCCCTATGATTTTGTGTCCTCCGGAGGTGCTGTAAGCGGCTCGCTGGTGGTGTTCCTCGCCGGGACCTCGCCCAACCTGGTCCTCGCCGAGCCTTATCAGTAAGAGCAGTGATGATAGCCGCGATTGCCTCTACAGCACCGTGTCAGAACTGAGGGGATTCGCGTGGGATTGGTGGGTGCTGACGGGATCGAACCGCCGACATTCGCCTTGTAAGGGCGACGCTCTACCAGCTGAGCTAAGCACCCATCCCGAAGGTGCGGAACGCCTGCAACACCCGCCTCAGTGCGCCGGCGGTACGACCTGTTTCAGGCGCCGGCCGTTGCGCGGCCTGCGTTTGTCCTCGGCCTCGCCTGCCACCACCGGGGCGACCGGTGTATCGGGCTGTTGGTGCGGCATCGGCTGCTGCGTGAGTGCGATGCCGAGCACCTCGTCGATCCACTTCACCGCCTTTATCTCAAGGTTGCCCTTGATGTTGTCGGGGATCTCCACGAGGTCCTTCTGGTTCTCATCCGGAATCAGCACGGTCTTGATACCGCCGCGATGTGCTGCGAGCAGCTTTTCCTTAAGTCCGCCGATCGGCAGCACCTCGCCACGCAGCGTGATCTCCCCGGTCATCGCCACATCCGAGCGCACGGGGATCTTGGTCAGCGCCGAGACCAGCGCGGTACACATCCCGATGCCGGCACTCGGGCCGTCCTTCGGCGTGGCGCCTTCCGGAATGTGCAGATGCACGTCGAGCTTCTGATAGAACTCAGGCTCAAGCCCTAGCACCTGGGCGCGGCTGCGCACCACGGTCATGGCGGCCTGGATCGACTCCTGCATGACTTCACCGAGCTGACCGGTGTGCTGCAGCTTGCCCTTGCCGGGCACCACTGCAGCCTCGATCGTCAAGAGCTCTCCGCCGACCTCGGTCCACGCCAATCCGGTGACCTGGCCGACGCGGTTCATGTCCTCCGCCTTGCCGTAGCGGAAGCGGCGCACGCCCAGGAACTTGTCGAGGTTGCGCGGGGTCACCGCGACGGACTTCTGCTCCTTCTTGTGCAGCAGCATCTGCTTCACGGCCTTGCGGCCGATCTTGGCGATCTCGCGCTCGAGGTTGCGCACGCCCGCCTCGCGCGTGTAGTAGCGCACGATGTCGAGCAGCGCGCCGTCGGATACCTTCAGCTCCTCGGGCTTAAGTCCGTTGCTCTTCTTCTGCTTGGGCACCAGGTAGCGCCGCCCGATATTCATCTTCTCGTCTTCGGTGTAGCCGGGCAGGCGGATGACTTCCATGCGATCGAGCAGCGGCGGCGGAATGTTGAGACTGTTCGCGGTGCACACGAACATCACCTCCGAGAGGTCCAGGTCAACCTCGAGGTAATGATCGTTGAAGGTCGAGTTTTGCTCCGGATCGAGCACCTCGAGCAGTGCCGAGGAGGGATCGCCGCGGAAATCCATCGACATCTTGTCGACTTCATCGAGCAGGAACAGCGGGTTGTGCACCCCCGCCTTTGCCATGTTCTGCACGATCTTGCCGGGCATCGAGCCGATGTAAGTACGGCGGTGACCGCGGATCTCGGCCTCATCGCGCACGCCGCCCAGCGACATACGCACGAATTTGCGGTTGGTGGAGCGGGCGATGCTCTGGCCGAGCGAAGTCTTACCCACGCCCGGGGGTCCCACCAGACACAGGATCGGGCCCTTGAGTTTGTCCACGCGCAGCTGGACGGCCAGATACTCGACGATGCGCTCCTTGACCTTCTCCAGGCCAAAGTGGTCCTCGTCCAGCACCTTCTGGGCGCGGATGATGTCCTTGATGATCTTGGTGCGCTTCTTCCACGGCACCTTGACCAGCCAGTCGATGTAGTTGCGCACTACCGTGGCTTCGGCGGACATCGGCGACATCATCTTCAGCTTGTTCAGCTCGCCGGCGGCCTTGTCGCGCGCCTCCTTGGGCATGCCGGCCTTGGCGATCTTCTGCTCCAGTTCGCTGATCTCGTTGCCGCCCTCGTCCATCTCGCCGAGCTCTTTCTGAATGGCTTTCATCTGCTCATTCAGGTAGTACTCGCGCTGACTCTTCTCCATCTGCGCCTTGACGCGGCCGCGAATGCGCTTCTCGATCTGCAGCACGTCCATCTCGCTCTCGATGGCGACCAGGATGTGCTCGAGGCGCTTCTTGGCGTCGAGGATCTCGAGCACCTTCTGCTTCTCGGCGAGCTTCAGCGACATGTGCGCCGCCACCGTATCGGCGAGGCGCCCGGCCTGCTCGATGCCGGCCAGTGCGGTGAGCACCTCGGGCGGCACCTTCTTGTTGAGCTTCACGTACTGCTCGAACTGGGAAATGACCGAGCGTGCGAGCACGTCCATTTCCTTCTCATCGTAGCCCTCCGCGTCCGGCAGCAGCGTCGCGTCCGAGGCGTAGTACTCGCCGGCGTGAAGTTTCTCGATGCGCGCGCGATCGACCCCCTCGACCAGCACCTTGACGGTGCCGTCGGGAAGCTTCAACAGCTGCAGAATGGTCGCGACAGTGGCAATGCGGTACAGGTCATCCGGCTTCGGGTCATCGACATCGGCCTGCTTCTGCGCCACCAGCATGATGCGCTTATCGGTGCGCATGGCCACATCGAGCGCCAGGATCGATTTCTCGCGCCCCACGAACAGCGGGATGACCATGTGCGGGTAGACGACCACGTCACGCAGCGGCAGCACCGGCACGTTCTGCAGTGCGGCGGGCAGCGGAATTACAGGAGCAGGAGGAGTCGGTTCAGGCACGCTGGGCACCTCGGTCGAGGGCGTTTATGACGCTAGTGTAACGGGAAATGAGGCCTGCGCCGCGCGTTTCAAGGTGACGTGGCTCACGGGCTGAGCGTTCCGAGGACGGCAGGCTGCGAGCGGGCGGGCACTCGGCGCCCTGAGCCTGCCGGGAGCGCAAGCTTCAGTGGTGATTCGAACCGGATGCGCGGCGCGGTTCGTCGACGCTCGCGAGCCGGCTGTCTTCCGAGCCGTACACGATGTAGGGCTTGGTCTGCCCCTCGATGACGGTCTCGTCAATGACGATCTTAGCCACGTTACGCATCGAGGGCAGCTCGTACATGGTGTCGAGCAGCACCGTCTCAAGGATGGTGCGCAGGCCGCGGGCGCCGGTCTTTCTTTGCATGGCACGGTGTGCGACCGCACGCAGCGCCTCGTCGCGGAACTCAAGCTCGGCCCCTTCCATCTCGAACAGGCGCCGGTACTGCTTGGTGAGCGCGTTCTTGGGCTCGGTCAGGATCGAGATCAGGGCGCCGACGTCGAGCTCATCGAGAGTCGCCACCACCGGCAGCCGTCCGACGAACTCCGGGATGAGCCCGTACTTGATGAGATCCTCAGGCTCGACATCGTGGAACAGGTCGCTGCCGTGCGGGCGCGTGTTGATGTCGCGCACTTCGGAGGTGAAGCCGATGCCGCTCTTCTGGGTGCGGTTGAGGATGATCTTCTCAAGCCCTGCAAACGCACCGCCGCAGATGAACAGGATGTTGCTGGTGTCGACCTGCAGGAACTCCTGCTGCGGGTGCTTACGACCCCCCTGCGGGGGCACCGAGGCGATCGTGCCCTCGATCAGCTTGAGCAGCGCCTGCTGCACGCCCTCACCGGACACGTCGCGGGTAATCGAGGGGTTATCGGACTTGCGCGAGATCTTGTCGATCTCATCGATGTAGACGATCCCGGTCTGCGCCTTCTCGACGTCGTAGTCGCACTTCTGCAGCAGCTTCTGGATGATGTTCTCGACGTCCTCGCCGACGTAGCCCGCCTCGGTGAGCGTGGTGGCGTCGGCGATCGTGAACGGTACGTTGAGCAATCGCGCCAGCGTCTCCGCCAGCAGCGTCTTGCCGCAGCCGGTCGGGCCGATGAGCAGGATGTTGCTCTTGGCAATCTCGACCTCTTCCTTGGCACGCGCGCCGGTGCGGGTCTGCAGGCGCTTGTAATGGTTGTACACCGCCACCGAGAGCACCTTCTTGGCGCGCTCCTGGCCGATGACGTACTCGTCGAGGACCTTCTTGATCTCGTGCGGCTTGGGCAGCTTGTCGCGCGCACGCTCGGCGCGATCCTCGAGCTCCTCGCGGATGATGTCGTTGCACAGCTCGACGCATTCGTCACAGACGAATACCGAGGGGCCGGCGATCAGCTTGCGGACTTCGTGCTGGCTCTTGCCGCAGAAAGAACAATAGAGGAGTTTGCCGTCATCATGACGGTTGCGGGCGTCCTCACTCATCGATGTCTCTCATAAGGCGGACGCGTCCAATTAGCCGCATTAGACATGAGTTTCTTATAGCACGGTGTCCGGCCGTGACGCAAAACGCAGTGCACGGCTAAGTCTTTGTGCGTACGGGGTTTGTATGACGCGGTTCACTAGTTTTGACATCTCTCCGAGCGCTACTACGCCACCCTGCCGGGACTCAAGCAATAGGGCAAATCGCAATAGGGCAAATCAGGCCGGCTTTGCCGGGGTAGGGGCTGCCACCGGCAGCTCACGCTTCTCCAGCACCTTGTCGATCAGGCCGTAGCGTACCGCTTCGTTCCAGTTCATGAAGCGATCCCGATCAGTGTCCTGCTTGATGCGCTCGACACTCTGGCCGGTGTGCTTGGCAAGGATTTTGTTCAACAGATCCCGCGTTTCGAGCATCTCCTTGGCATGGATCTCCATATCCGCCGCCTGTCCCTGAAAGCCCCCGAGCGGCTGGTGGATCATGACGCGCGCGTGCGGCAGGCAATAGCGCTTGCCGTTGGTGCCGCCGGCGAGCAGAACCGCGCCCATGCTGGCCGCCTGCCCGATGCAGATGGTGCTCACGTCGGGTTTCACGAACTGCATGGTGTCGTAGATGGCCAGTCCCGAGCTGACGACTCCGCCCGGGGAATTGATGTACAGCGCAATGTCCTTTTCCGGGTTCTCAGACTCCAGGAACAGCATCTGCGCGACCACGATGTTGGCCATGTAATCATCGACCGGGCCGACGATGAACACCACGCGCTCCTTGAGCAGCCGCGAGTAGATGTCATATGCCCGCTCGCCGCGTGCGGTCTGCTCGACGACGATGGGGACCAGGTTCAAGCCGCGCTCGTTCATGTGCCGTCCGCCTGTTCGTGCTGATGATCGTGCCCGGGTTCGGGCTGAATCTCGTGCTCGTGTTCATGCTCCTCTCGGCCGAAGCCGGTGAGCTCGGTAAAAGTCATCGTTCGCTCGGTCACGCGCGCCCGCTCCACCAGAAAGTCCACCACCTGGTCTTCGAGCGCCGCGGACTCGATCTGCCGCATCGCGTCCTGGTTCTGCAGGTAGGCGCGTCGCGCCTCCTCGGGATTCGGATAGCCTGCCGCGAGATCCTGCAGTCGCGACTGCACGCGCTCACGGTCGACCTTCATGGCCTGAGCCTGCACGATGTGCGAGATCAGCAGCCCGAGCGAGACGCGCCTGCGTGCAGCTTCGAGGAAGGTCTCACGCGGCGGCAGGCGACTCGCATCCCGTATGCCTAAGCGCCGGGCCGTATCCACCTGCAGCTGCTGCACCTGCTCATCGATGAGCCCCTGGGGTACCTCGATCGGGTTATCCCGGTAGAGAGCATCGAGCACCTGCCCGCGCAGGCGTCCGTGAATCACCCCGGCCAGTTCCTGTTCCATGCTCTTGCGAACCTCGGTGCGCATTTCCTCCAGCCCACCGTGTTCGACACCGTAGGCGCGGAAAAACTCCTCGTCGACCTGCGGAAGAGACTGTTCCTCGACCGCCTTGATGGACAGATGCAGCTCGGCTGACTGGCCCGCGAGCTTCTTATTGGGGTGCCCGCCGGGGAACACAACATTCAAGGTGCGCTGCTCACCGGCCTTAGCCCCCTTCAGGCCCTCTTCCAGCTCGGGCATCGCCTGGCGCGACCCCAGCACCACCCGCACGTCCTCGAGATCTGCGCCCTCGAACGGCTTACCACCGATGCGGGCCTGGTAATCGAGCAGCACGCGATCCGTATCGTGTGCCGCCCGCTCGACCGGCGTGAATACCGGCCGCTGCTTGCGCATGTTCTCGATCATGGCGTCGACATCCGCTTCGGTCACCGCGGCGGCCGGGCGCTCCAGCGTCAGACCCTCGGGCGGCTTCACCTTGATCTCGGGGAGCACTTCGAAGTGTGCGGCGTATTTGAGGTCCGTTTCCGGCCCGAGCGCGATCGGCTCGATGCGCGGGCCGCCCGCGGGTCTTAGGTTCTGCTCGCTCACCGCACGGGCAAAGGAGGTGCGCATCAGATCGTTCACCACTTCTGCGCGCACCTGGTCGCCAAACTGCTTGGTAATGACGGCCAGGGGTGCCTTGCCGGGGCGAAACCCCTTCAGACGCGCCGTGCGCGACAGACGCTTCAGGCGCTGCTGCACCTCTTTGGCGACCTCGGTCGCCGGTACCGCCACTTCAAGGCGCCGTGACAGGCCGCCGGTATCGGAGATAGAGACTTCCATCAACTGCAATCCTCGAATCTCTCAAGCTATTGATTTTGCTATGAATCTGGTGCGAAAGGAGAGACTCGAACTCTCACGGGTTTCCCCACTGGATCCTAAGTCCAGCGCGTCTGCCAGTTCCGCCACTTTCGCCCGTGCCGCACGCGCCGGGCGATGCTGCCGCGCCTGATCCGCCGCGCGCCGGAGTGCAAAACATTATAGCTGATGCCGTGTTACGGCCGGCCCTCGCGCGGCCGCTGCCTTAGCGCACGAGGCGAGATTTGGGGTCCGGGGTTGGCAGGGGGCGGCGGCCCGCGTGAGGGCCGAGGAGCGCGGCGCTAGGCCCTCAGGCGACTCGCCAGCAGCGGCGCGACATGCTTCGCGCCGTACATGAAACGCATGATCGGACCGAATACCGGTGCGCTCGACACCCCCACGATGAAGAGCCCCGGGACCGAGGAGCCGGAATGCCGTCGGCTTCGCGGGCGATGCTGCGCCCCAAGGAGGGCTCCAGGTACCCGAGCCGCTCGAGATTGACCCGAAAGCCGGTACCGGCGATGACGTGATCGGTGCGCATTTCACGCTCACCGTGTGGGTGCTGAACACGAAGCGGCACGCCCTGGCCCGCCTCTCGACACGCGTTACGCCCTCTCACGTCACCCCGTCACGGTGGCGGGGCGGTGTCGCGCGATGCGGCGAAACGCGCGCCGTGGCGTTGCGGGTCAACCCTGGATCGACGCCATCATCGAGTTTCAAGGTGGTGCGTCGGGCATCAATCTCCGGTCTGGTTGAGAGAACTCCGCCGCTGACGACAGAAGCTCTGCAATAGCCTCGCTGGGTAGCGCTCACGCGCCAAGGGGGTAGGAGCAGTCATGGCTCTCGACATGCAGATCTTGTGGATCACCAAGGCCGACTGCTTCAATCCCCACAGGTACATTACCAGCCTTGGTGGGATGAACGCGGACGGCAGCCGCTGGACGCTCACGGAAAGCGCGGCGATAGTCGGTATCGACGCAGGCCGGTGGAATTTTTACGTGAGCGCGGGCGGTCGTACGGTCGCGGTCATTGTGGACGTCAGCGCTCGCGGTCACAGGTTTCTCAAGACCGCGGCAGACGGGCATCGGCCCGACAATCTTCTGGTCCTTCCCGAATGCCCCTGAGACATCTCATCACTTGGAGCGGCCGTGATGGCTAATGTATGCGCCACATGCGCGTCGCCATCGGCGGCATCACAACGCTCGGATTCGCTGTGCTGATCGCGCCAAACTGCGCAGTAGGGCATGACCTTCGGCACCTGCCAATGACTGCGTGTGCACGTAGTGTGCACTCCCATGAAGGTCAGAATCCGCAATGACATTTGGCGCCACACCTGGCTCGCACTTGCCTTCGTGGCGGGTACGGGCATGGCGGCGAGGATTCTGGACGGTCAGCGTCGCGCCGCTGAGGTTGTGTTCCACCAAGCCGGGTTCCAGTCTCGCGTCGCGGTGTGACTTCAAAGCGGCCTCACATCTTGACAGGGCAGCGCGTGCCAGTCGGCCTCGTCTGCGCTCATTCGGGCGACGTGCATGGCGATCGCCGCGAGCTCGGCGTCAGCCGCCTGGAGGGTCGACACTGTCGTAATCGCCGGTAATCGAGTAAGCCGGCCGATTGCGCCGAAGCGCTCCGCCAGGACCCCTCTTCGCGTAAAAGCGCGCGGCGGGGAGGTCCGTTTGCCGCGGCGGCGGTGGGTCCGCAGCCGGCGCCGGCGATGTTGGTGCGTGTGTCGGCGCTGGCCCGAAGCGTTCGTGTTCGTTGGACATGGTGAGCTCTGTCCGTGTTGAGTCGCTTACATAAGACTGAACTCAGGACGGCGGCTCGCGCGAGAAAGCACACCAGAGCCCTATGCTCCGAAGTGCCTGTATTTTGAGGGAAATTGGTGGGCCGTGTAGGGATCGAACCTACGACCAAGAGATTAAGAGTCTCCTGCTCTACCAGCTGAGCTAACGGCCCTGGTATGTGGGGTGGACGACGGGACTCGAACCCGCGACAGCCGGGATCACAACCCGGGGCTCTACCAACTGAGCTACGTCCACCGTCCGTCCCTCCTCGCGCGGCTGGCGTGCCCGGCAGGACTCGAACCTGCGACCCTCGGCTTAGAAGGCCGATGCTCTATCCGCCTGAGCTACGGGCACGACCCGAAAAGCGCCCCTGGCCGGCCCCACCGCACGGGGGGCGCGAATCATACGTAAGTGGCTTAACCAGCGTCAATTTCCGGCCCCGAAAGGGGCGGACGGGGTTGACGGTCAGGAGGGCTACTCCCCATGCGCAGGACAGGCACCGGCGGGTCAGGTTTTCACATCCTTCTCGGCTGCGATCGAGCGGATGGCCTTAAGGTGCGAACGCACGGTCGGCAGGATCGACTGGGCAAAGGCTTTCGCGTCGGGGTCCTGCCCGGATGCGATCTCCTTCTTCAGTAACGCCTCGGTCTCGGTATGGGCCTTGACCTGCGACCTGATGTAGGACTCGTCGAAAGAACTGCCACTGAGAACTTTGAGCTTCGCCTTGGTCGCCATCTGTCCAACGCTGGCCGAGCTCGGCAGCGAGATGTTCTTCGAAGTGGCGAGCGCCTGCAGCTTCTCATTGGCGGCGGAATGATCCTTCACCATCATCTCCCCGAACTCCATCACCTGCTTGTCGGGGCTCTTTTCCTGAGCAAGCTTGCCGAGGTCGACTTCCGATATCCCGCCCTCGGCCGCCGCCTTGTAAAAGGCTTCATCGGCGGGGCTGTCCGCCGCGAACGCCGCAAGCGGCAACACCATCATGATCAACAGCACGAGAAATCTCATAACGAGTCTCCTTACTCAGTTGGCCGGGCGTTACGCGTGCGACCTGCTGCGCGACTGCGCAAACAGCTTAATGAGCTCGCGATTGAAAGCAGGAAGGTCGTCGGGCTTGCGGCTGGTCACCAGACTGCCGTCCACCACGACCTCCTCGTCAACCCACTGCGCGCCGGCATTGCGGATGTCCGTCTTCAGCGAGGGCCAGGAGGTCATGCGATGTCCTTTTGCCGCACCGCTCTCGATCACCGTCCAGGGCCCATGGCAGATTGCCGCCACCGGTTTGCCGGCTTCGAAGAATGACTTAACGAACGCGACGGCACCGGCGTTGATGCGCAACGCGTCCGGATTCATGACCCCGCCCGGTAGCACCAGCGCGTCGTAGTCCTTCGGATTGGCGTTTTTCAGATCCTGATCAACGTCGACTTCACCGCCCCACTCCGTGTGGTTCCATCCGCGCACACGATCGTGCTTGGGCGAGACGATCTCGGTTTCTGCGCCCGCTTCCTCCAGTGCCCGTCGCGGTTCGATCAGCTCCGACTGCTCGAAGCCATCCGTGGCGAGAATCGCCACCTTCAATCCGTCGAGTTTGCCGTCCTTCATTGCCTGTCTCCGCTTGATGTTTCGCTGCCGCATTGCGGTGCCATCGCCAGCATGCCCGCGCGGCGCGCGAATTCCGAGCGCAGGCGCCATCGCGGCGTGCGTTTTGTTACACTTTCGTGACTCGTCCGCTAATAATTCCCCTATCGATGAAGGTTCCCGCAAATACCCGGCAGCCGCAGGCCTCCGTCGCCGGCGATGCCACGGCCGTTACGCCCGAGGCCGCGGCCGCGGCCGCGTCGCCTCATGGCTTCGACGGCCCCGTCACCGCTCAGGAGGTGGCGCTCGCGGAATTGCGTCGTCTGATCGCGGCGTGGCTCCTCCATGAGCCCGGGGCGCGTCTCGGGCACGACGCGGAGCAGCTGCACCAGCTGCGCGTCACGGCACGGCGCATCGACGCCACTCTCGGCCTCTTCAAGCGCCAGCTGTCTGCGGCGCTGCTGCAGGCCCGCAAGACCACCAAGGCCGTGCTGAGGAACCTCGGCGCGGCGCGCGACCTGGACGTTCAGCTCGCAGAACTTGAGCGCTACTGCGCCACTTTGCCCCAGCAAGTGCGCGCACTGGCGCTGCCGCTGCGCGCGCGCCTGGAGAGTGAACGGGCCACGGCGCGCACTCGCATGATCCGCGCACTCGACGCAGAGCCCACTCGCCACTGGCTGCAGACCCTGACACTTGCGTGCGCGCAAAGCGGTGGCGCAGAGCCGGGTGAGCCTGCGATGGCGGTGATGCCCGAGCGGGTGATCCGACGCTTCCGCAAGCTCAGAAAGTCGGTCGGGAAACTGCGTCCCAAGTCATCGATGGACGACTACCACCAGGTGCGCCGGCGGGCGAAGCAGCTTCGTTACGCCACCGAGTGTGGCGCCGTCATGTTCGGGAAACCTGCCGATGACATGCTCAAGGCACTGCGCCGGCTGCAGGACAAGCTCGGCGCGCATCAGGATGCTTACATGGCGCAGAACCGCCTTACTGCCCTCGCTGCCGATCCGGCCAGTGCTCTGCCGCCCGCCACACTGTTCCTGATGGGCCGTCTGGCTGAGCGCCAGGCACATATCACGACCCAGGCACGACAGACACTGACCCGCTCCTGGCGCAAGGTGCGCGGCAGGCGCTGGAAGGCGTTGCGCGCACGACTGGGAGAGCTCAGTGAGAGCGCACGAGCGCTGTCTGAAGCTACCTCCGCGGGCACCGAAACGCCATCCGCCCTGCCCGAGCCGAGCAGCGCTCGCGCGAGCGAGCCTGACAGCCCAGCCCTCAGGCACTGAAGCCGGTGGCTCCCGCCATGGAGCTGCTCATCGTCCGACACGGCATCGCCTGCGAGCGCAACGCCAAGCGCTGGCCGGATGATGGCGAGCGCCCGCTCGCTTCGCGCGGCATGATGCGCGCACGCCGCGCTGCGGCGGGACTGAGGCGGCTTGCGCCCCGACCTGCGCGCGTGCTGGTAAGTCCGCTCGAGCGCACGCGACATACCGCGGCGATTCTCGCTCAGTTCGCCGGATGGCCCAGGGCCATCCCCTGCCCGCTGCTGCAGCCCGGCGCCTCAGCGGAGGCGCTCCTGGCGCTGCTCGCGCGCAGCGCCGATCAATGTGTCGCAATAGTGGGGCACCAGCCCGACCTCGGCCGCCTGCTGGCGCTGTGCGTGCCGGGGTCGGCCGGCAGCGACGCCTTCGAGTTGCGCAAGATGGGTGCGGCGCTGGTGGGCTTTGCGGGGGCGCCGCGCGCCGGGCACGGCGCTCTGGTATGGCTGCTGCCGCCGGCGCTGCTGCGCGCGGCACGCCGGCTTCCGCTCAAAGGCTGAACGCGCGAAGCGCTTAGTGAGCGCCCGCGGCGGCCGCCGCGGAGCCCGGGCCGCGCACCGGCCGTGCCAGCCACACCAGCCCGATCAGAACCAGGAACGCCACACCCGATACGTAGAAAATATCGTTCGCCGAGAGCATGAACGCCTGGGAGTCCACCAGACGGTTGACCAGAAAATAGCTCTGCTCGCTGCCCACGCCCCCCGCGTGCAGTGTGCCCAGGGCCTGTGCCGTCACCGGATCTCCCGGACTCATGCGCTCGACCAGCTGCGCATGGTGCAGCGTGGCGCGCCGGTCCCAGACGGTGGTGGTGATCGAGGTGCCGAAGGAGCCGGCCGTGATGCGCGCAAAGTTGAACAGCCCGGAGGCCGCCGGGATGCGCTCCGGCGCCAGGCCGGACAGCGAGATCGTGACGAGCGGAATGAAGAACGCCGCCATGCCGGCGCCCTGGATGATGGTCGGCAACATCAGCGTGCCGATGGTGGCGTCGGTGTTGAAGCGCGCACGCATGAACAGCACCAGCGAGAATATGGCGAACGAGATGCTCACCAGGATGCGTGGATCGACCCGATTGGACATGCGCCCGACGATCGGACTGAGCACGATGGCGAGGAAGCCGACGGGGGCCAGGACCTCGCCGGCAAGTGTTGCGGTATAGCCCATGTACTGCTGCAGCCACAGTGGCAACAGCACCACGTTGCCGAAAAAAAGCCCGTAGGCAAACAACATCGCGACCGTGCTGACCGAGAAGTTGCGCGAACGGAACAGCGACAGATCGACGATCGGGTGCTCCTCGGTGAGCTCCCAGATCAGGAACAGCGCAAAGCCGACGACCGCCACGCACGCAAGCGTCACGATCGAACCGGAGTTGAACCAGTCCAGGTCCTTGCCCTTATCCAGCATGACCTGCATCGAGCCGACCCAGATCATGAGCAATCCCAGCCCGACGGCGTCCACCGGCACCTTGGCGGTGGCGCTATCGCGCTCGCGATAGATCGCCCAGGTCGCAAACGCGGCCCCGATCCCCACCGGGATATTGATATAGAAAATCCACGGCCAGGAGATGTTGTCGGTAATCCAGCCGCCCAGCACCGGTCCCACCACCGGCGCCACGAGTGTGGTGATGGACCACATGGCGAGCGCCGTGCCGGCGCGGCTCTTCGGGTAGCTGGCCAGCAGCAGCGACTGCGACAGCGGGATCATGGGGCCTGCGACTGCACCCTGCAGCACGCGGAAGAAGATGAGAAGCGGAAGGCTCGGCGCCAGCGCACACAGGAACGAGGCGATGACGAACAGCACCACGGACAGCGTGAACAGTCGCACCTGGCCGAAGCGACGCGTCAGCCAGCCGGTGAGCGGCAGCGAGATGGCGTTGGCGACGCCGAATGAGGTGATCACCCAGGTGCCCTGATCGGGCGACACACCCAGGTCGCCCGCAATGGACGGCAGCGACACATTGGCGATCGAGGTGTCGAGCACGTTCATGAAGGTCGCCAGCGACAGCGCCACGGTACCGAACGCGAGTTTTGCGCCCGTCAACGGTGGCAGGCCGGCCGGCGCCCTGCTCGGGGCGCCGCCGGCTGCCGGTCTGTCAGCATTCTGGGGGGACATGCGCGGCGCGCTCCTGCAGGCGCCCTCAGTGCAGGTGGGGCGCCGCTGCCGCCAGCTGCGCAGTCGCCAGCAGACTCTGGCCGGAGCTCGTGCGCGCGGCGGTGGCCGCCGCAGGCGGCTGCTGCCGGTTGGCGGCAATGATCGCCTGCACGCGCGCATCGGCCAGCGTATTGCTCGAGCCGAACACATCGGTCGACCACGCCACGGCACTGCTCGCCAGCTCCGGCAGCCGCGCCCCGCCGGTGCCGCCGCGCACCTCGACGTCGGCCTTCATGGACAGACCGATCTGCAGCGGGTGCACCGCGATCTCATGAGGGTCGAGGGCGACGCGCACCGGCACACGCTGCACGATCTTAATCCAGTTGCCGGTTGCATTCTGTGCCGGCAGCAGCGCGAACGCCCCGCCGGTGCCGGCGCCAAAGCCTGCGACCGTACCGTGGTAGACGATATGCGAGCCATACAGATCGGCGGTCAGGGTGACCGGCTGACCGACACGCATGCGTGCCAGCTGCGGTTCCTTGAAATTCGCATCCACCCATACCTGCTCGAGCGGCACGACGGCCATCAGCGGCGTGCCGGGGCTCACCCGCTGTCCGAGCTGCACGTTGCGACGCGCGACGAACCCGGACACCGGCGCGGGAAGCTCGGTGCGCGCAAGCGTCAGGTAGGCGCTGCGCACGGCCGCGGCCGCATCCCGCACCTGCGGGTGATCCTGCAGCGTCGTACCATCTACGCGTGCGCGGTCAGCCGCGAGCTGCTGGCGGGCCGCGGCCAGACCTGCCTGGGCGGCCTTCACCGCATCGAGCGCATGCTGCAGCTCCTCGCCCGACACCGCGCCTGAGACGCCGAGTCGCTGGCGGCGCGCGAGATCGCTCTGCGCAGCGGCAAGGTCGGTTTCGCGCAGCTGCGCCGCCGCCTCAAGCTGCGAGGTGGTGGCAAAGAGGTTGCGTACGTCGCGCACCGTGCGGGCGAGCTGCGCCTCGGCCTGATCGAGGGCGACCTTCGCATCCGCCTGGTCGAGGCGCACCAGCGGCTGTCCCGCCTTCACGAACTGCGTGTCGTCCGCGCCGATCGCCACCACCGTGCCGGAGATCTGCGGGGTGATCTGCACCACGTTGCCGCCCACATACGCATCATCGGTGGTCTGGTGGTAACGCAGCACCTGCGCCCAATACAGGCCATACACGGCACCGGCCGTGAGTGACACACCGAGGACCGCGCCCAGCCAGCGCCAGCGCTGGTTGGGCTTGGAGACTGTCTTGCTGTTCTGCGTGCTCATGTGATCCTTTATCCGCACTTTCCGTTGTCGCTGCCGTGGCGGCTAATGCCTAGGCAGCTATCGACTCAAAAAAATTCCCGCTCAGGCGCTCGCGCGTGCCGGTACGCCCTGCGCGTTCTCCAGCATGCGGGTGAGGAATCCTTCCAGCTGCCGCGCTTCAGTCTTGGTGAAGCCGCGCAGAAATCGATTCGTCACCGTCATCGCAATCTCGCGCATGCGCGGATAGGCCGCGCGGCCCTCCTCGGTCAGCTCAAGATTCATCAGCCGCCGGTCATGCGGGCTCCTGGCGCGCACGATCAGCCCCTTGCTCTCGAGGCGATCCAGCATCCGGGTCATCGCTCCGGCATCGTAGGAGATGCCCTTGCACAGATCCGATGCCGAGCGCGGCCCCGCAGGTCCGGCAAGGTTCGCGATGATGATGTACTGCGCTGCGCTCATCTCGAGCGAGCCCAGGCGCTTGTCCGCCCCGAGCTCGCGATCGAGCGCCGCCAGCAGCTCCACCCGCACCCGACTCAAAAGCGAGCCGATGCTCTTGCACGGCTGGTAGGTCGCACCGTCGTAAATGTCGCCCAATTTGCTGCTCCGTGAAATCTCCCCTTCGGGGGAAGATCGCTCTCCCCCACGGGGCACCTGCGGCAATTTACTTGCCTAGGCTGTGATTGTCAAGGCTTTGATTGCCCGGGCAGCCCCGTAACGTCGCTGTAAGCTCCTCGACCACGGCTTGTCATATGCGGGATGGAGAATAGTGGTGTGTTCGTGCGGGAATTCCCATGTCACAAGCCACCGTCATCGGACGCTGGAGAGCGGCGGTGAGCCAGGCCGCCCGGCAGACGCTCGGGGCGCGCTGGCGCGGCACCCTGGCAGCGCTCGAGGCCGCCCGCGCCGAGTACAGCGCTCTGCACGCCGCGGCAGCCGTCGACGTGCGCGCGGTGAGAAAGACCGCGCAGCGCATTCACGACCTTGAGCAGCTGCGTACGGTACTGGCCCGCGAGTTGCTGGTCAGCGGCTAACATCGGGCATCGCCGTCCCGGCATGAGCGATGCCCACGCGGCATGGCTCGTGCTCGCCGCTTCGCTCGCGCCCATGGCGGCGCCACGCCGCATCCTGCACGGCGTGCGCCGAGCGCTGAGCACGCTGGCGCTGCTGCAGCTCTCGTTCGGCGCCCCGCTGGCGCAGGCGGCGGCCGCGGCCGAACAGACGCGCACCGCGAGCCCCATCAAGCATGTCATCGTGATCATTGGTGAGAATCGCAGCTTCGATCACGTGTTCGCCACCTATGTGCCGAAGCCGGGCGAGCAGGTATGGAACCTGCTCTCCGAGGGCATCGTCAATGGCGACGGCAGCCCCGGCGCCAACTTCTCCCGCGCGCAGCAGCAAGTGGCATCGGACCTGGCCCAGGATGCGTTCCTGCTGAACCCGGCCAAGGCTTCCTTCCCCAGCAACGTGCTGCCGGCACCGCTGGTGGGCGGTCCTAAGGACTCCTACATCAGCGGCGACAGCCTGCAGCTGGCCGAGCAATCCGAGGACGGCCTGCCGGCGGAGTACTACCCCTCGCTGGTCATGGGCGGCTCCGGACTGCCCGCCAAGATGCCCGACACGCGAATCACCAAGGTCAATGCGCTGCCGAGCGGGCCGTTCCAGCTGACCAACGGCACAAGCCTCATCTACACCTCCTACGCGGCCAGCCCTGTGCATCGCTTCTACCAGATGTGGCAGCAGCTAGACTGCAGCCTCGAGCACGCCACTGCCGAGCGCCCGTCCGGCTGCGACGGCACGCTGTTCTCCTGGGTCGAGGTGACCGTGGGTGCCGGCGCCAACGGGCTGCAACAGCCGGCCAACTTCAGCACCGAATATGCGCCGGGTGTGAAGACCACCGGTGAAGGCTCCACTGCGCTTGGTTTCTACAACGTACAGCAGGGAGACGTCCCGTACTTCACCAGCCTCGCGAACCGCTTCGCCATGAGCGACAACTTCCATCAGTCGGTCAGCGGCGGAACCGGCGCCAATCACATCATGCTCGGCCACGGCGATGCCATCTGGTTCAGCGACGGCGCCGGGCATCCGCAGGTTCCGCCGCACAACGTCGAAGTGGCGATCGGCAGCGCCAACCAGGGCGTGGTGGATGAGGTGGAGAATCCCGATGCTGCCGCCGGCACCAACAACTGGTACAGCAAGGACGGCTACGGCGCCGGCTCGTACGGGGTGGCCTCCTACGGTGGCGGCTCCTACAGTGACTGCTCGGATGCTACACAGCCAGGCGTCGGCCCGATCGTGAAGTACCTGCGCTCGCTGCCGCGCCCGATCGATCCACGCTGCGAGCCCGGACACTACTACCTGCTGAATAACTACAACCCGGGCTACTTCGGTAATGGCAACAATGCCTTCACCGACACCAACCCCAACAACACGGTGTTCACGATCCCGCCCTCCTCCACGCGCAGCATCGGCGACAGCCTGCTTGCCGCCAACATCTCGTGGAAGTACTACGGCGATCAGTGGAACAACTACGTGCCGGATCCGTACCAGCTCAACTACGGGGCAATCGGGACGCAGACCGACGAGTACTGCAACATTTGCAACCCGTTCCAGTACGACACCTCGATCATGGCCAACGCCAAGATCCGTAACGCCCACATCCAGGACACCCTCGACCTGTACGGCGACATCGCCAGCGGCACGCTGCCGGCGGTTTCCTTCGTCAAGCCGAGCGGCCTGGTGGACGGCCACCCGTCCTCGTCCAAGCTCGACCTGTTCGAAGGGTTTGCCAAGAAGATCGTCGATGCGGTGCGCGCCAATCCGCAGTTGTGGAAGGACACCGCGATCTTCATCACCTTCGATGAGGGCGGTGGCTACTACGACTCAGGCTACGTGCAGCCCCTGGATTTCTTCGGCGACGGCACGCGCATTCCGCTCATCGTGGTGTCACCGTACGCGCGTCCGGGGCACGTCTCGCACGACTACGCCGATCACGTCTCGATCCTGAAGTTCATCGAGCGCAACTGGGGACTGGCGCCGGTGACGCGTCGCAGCCGCGACAACTTCCCGAACCCGGTCACCGCGCAGAGCCACCCCTACGTGCCGCTCAATTCCCCGGCCATCGCGGATCTGTTCGACCTGTTTAACTTCCAATCGCAGGGAAGTCGCTAGACAACACGCGCCAGTCACTCGCAGATGCCATCAGGGGCGGCCGCAACAGCGCCTTTTTTTAATTGGTGGCCCAGAGCTGAGTTCGGCGACGCGGCTGGGGGGGCAGTGACCCTTGCTGCGGAGCGTTCGGGAAGAGCGTAGGAGCGGGCGGAACTTGCGGCGTCCCGAGTATCGCCCCGCATTCCGTTCCAGCCACCTCAGCGCAGGTTACCGTCACGGTGTCGGCACCGAGCAGCAGCGGTAACGCGAGCCCCGCCGGAAGCCATGGCGGCGGAGGCGGGCTTGGGGTGCTCGAGCTCACCATGCTCGCCTTACTCGCCGCCCTGGGCACGTTCCGCGCCCGCCAGGTCGCCGAGAAGATCTGGCTGGTCAGCTTTATGCGCTATGACTTAGGATTCTTTGATCACGAGACCTGTCGGATCGAGAGTGCGGCGAACCCGTTCGCCGCGAGACTGTCACCCATGTCTCCGGTATAAAACGGCACCCATGCCATCGGAATAGACCGACCCCAGATGGTCGGGGCAGCAGGATTTGAACCTGCGACCCTCTGCTCCCAAAGCAGATGCGCTACCAGACTGCGCCATGCCCCGAACTGCGATGAGCCTGTAATCGTAACAGCTTCGGATCCTGAATTTCCGCGTAGCGCACGAGAACCCCGGGACTGCCAACCCGGCGCCCGCTCCGGGCCCCCGCCGCAGCGGCCGCCCACTATCCGGCCCTCGCGGACCGCGGGCGACGGTCTAAAAGTCCAGCCGGGAGATATCAACGGGGAGAGATCCCTCAGGCGCCGCTAGGCGCGCCGCCAGGCGGTGTTTCCGCCGGGCTTGTCCTCGAGGATGATGCCGGCGGCCACGAGCTCATCGCGGATGCGATCCGAGCCTGCCCAGTCCTTGGCGCGGCGCGCCGCGGCGCGCGCGGCGATGCGGCTTTCGATGTCCTCGTCCGTAAGGTGCGATTTGGCCGGGCCCGGTTTTGCGAGCCTGAACCACTGGGCCGGTGGCACGGCGAAGAGTCCCAGTATCGCGCCGAGGGCCGCGAGTTCGGCGGCCAGCGTCGCCGCCCGCCCCTGCTTGCCGGCATCGCGGGCGGAGTTCACCTCGTGCGCCAGGGTCTGCAGCACCGCGAGCGCCTCCGGGGTATTGAAGTCATCGTCCATGCTGTCGATGAAGCGCTGGGTGTGCGGGCCGGGCACGTACGGGACGCTCGGCAGTTCGCGCAGCGCGGTGTAGAGCCGGCCGAGCGCTGCGTCCGCCTGCTCGAGCTGCTCGAGGGAGTAATTGATCGGTCCGCGGTAATGACTGGAGAGGACGAAGAAACGCACCACCTCCGGATGACGCAGCGTTGCCAGCACCTCGCGCAACGTGAAGAAGTTGCCGAGCGATTTCGACATCTTCTCCTCGTCGATGTTGACGAAGCCGTTGTGCATCCAAAGGTTCACAAAGGTGTCGCCGCTCGCCGCACACGACTGTGCGATTTCGTTCTCGTGGTGCGGGAACTTTAAGTCGAGGCCACCGCCGTGCAGATCGAAGTGCGTGCCGAGCAATGCCGTCGACATGGCGGAGCACTCGATATGCCAGCCGGGCCGGCCTCTGCCCCACGGGGAGTCCCAGGCCGGCTCGCCGGGCTTGGCGCTCTTCCACAGCACGAAGTCGAGCGGATCTCGCTTGGACAGATCCACCTCGACGCGCGCGCCGGCGCGCAGGTCGGCCAAGCGCTTGCCGGAGAGCCGCCCGTAGCCCTCGAAGCGCGCCACCGCATACATCACATCGCCATCGGTGCTGACGTAGGCGTAGTTACGTTCGATGAGCTGGCGCACCATGTCGATGATCTGCGGCACGTACTGCGTGGCGCGCGGCTCGTGATCGGGTGGCAGCATGCCGAGGCGCTCGCAATCCTCGTGCATGGCGTCGATGAAGCGCTGCGTCAGGGCCTCGATCGGTTCGCCGTTCTCGGCCGCGCGCCGGATGATCTTGTCATCGATATCGGTGATGTTGCGGACATAGGTCAGCCGATAGCCCCGCTGCCGCAGGTAACGGCTCACCACATCGAATACCAAGAGCATGCGCGCATGTCCGACGTGTACGTAGTCGTACACGGTGAGCCCGCACACGTACATGCGCAGCGTGCCCGGGACGATGGGCCTAAGCTCCTCCTTATGCCCGCTGAGGGAGTTGTGGATGCGGATCATGCGAAGCGCGCCAGGCGCTCGCGCGCCTTGCCGGGCGGCATCGCCTTGAGCAGCGGTGCAAGCTCGGGGCCGTGCGCGCGGCCGGTGAGCGCCACCCGCAGCGGCAGGTACAGGTCCGCGCCCTTGCGACCGGTGGCCGCGCGCAGCGCTCCTGCGATCGCGGGCAGGTCACTGCCGTCTTTGGCGGCAGCCGCCGCGGCGACGGAAAAGTAGCCCGCTCCCGCTGCGCGCACCAGCTGCTCGGCGGCAGGTTCGAGCGCCGGCAGTCCGCCGAACACGATGTCGACCCAGGGACGCGCATCCTCGGGCAGCACCAGGTTGGGCAGCAGTGCCGCGACGAAGGCCTCCACCGAGCGCTCATCCAGCCCCCCCGGCAGTACCTCGGCGAGCCAGGCGCGCGCGGCTTCGGCCGAGAGGTGGTGCACCGCATCCTTCTGCCACACGTTCAGCTGCTGCTCGTCGAAGCGCGCCGGCGCGCGCCCAAGATGCGCCACCTGGAAGGCACGCGCCATCTCCTCGAGCGTCAGCAGGCCATGCAGCGGCGTCGAATGGCCGAGACGGAACAGGTGGTTGACGAGCGCTGCCGGCAGATAACCACGCTCGCGATAGTCGCGCACGCTCGCCGCGCCGTGGCGCTTGGATAACGGCGCCCCGTCGGCGCCGACGATGAGCGCGACATGCCCGTAAGCCGGTGCGGCAAGGCCCAGGGCCGCGAGGATCAGCAGCTGCCGGGGCGTATTGGTGAGGTGATCCTCACCACGCAGCGCCTGCGTGACACCCATGCACGCATCATCCACCGCGTTGGAGAAAAAGAAGGCGGCCGAGCCGTCGGCGCGCCGCACCACGAAGTCGCCGATATCGTCGGTGAGGAAATTCTGCGGACCATGCACGAAATCCGTGAAGCTCACGCGCTCGCCCTTGGGCACGCGGAAGCGCAGCGTGGCGGGCAGCCCCTGTGCCTGGCGGCGCTCGCGCTCCTGGGGCGGCAGCTCGCGGCAGGTACCGGCGTAGCGTGGTGGCTGGCCGGAGCCGAGCTGTGCGCGGCGCGACAGCGACAGCTCGAGCGCGCTGCAGAAGCACGGATAGACCACACCGGCACGCTCGAGTGCCTCAAAGTACCGAGCGTACAGTGCAGGGCGCTGCGACTGGCGGTAAGGCCCGCGTTCGTCCTCGCGGTCGGGGCCCGCATCCCACTCCAGACCGAGCCAGCGCAGCTCCGCCATCAGGGCGCTGACGTGGGAGTCGCGGCTGCGTTCGCTATCGGTATCCTCGATGCGCAGCAGGAAGCGCCCGCCGGCCTGGCGTGCGAGCAGTTGGTTGAACAGCGCGGTGCGTGCATTCCCGAGGTGCAGCTCCCCGCTGGGGCTCGGTGCAAAGCGGGTGACCCGCTGCGGCCCCTCGACGGGCGGTGAATCGGCGCTCGCGCTCATGAAGACATGTTACGGGATATTCACGAATCTCAACAAAGCGCCGCCACCGCTCATGCTGCTATAGAATTCGCAGCCGGTGCATGTCGTTTAGGTCGGCCGAAACGGAGGATCGATGTTCATGCTGTTGCGGACCCGGACTGCCTTGCTGGCCACTGTCCTCGTTGGGTGCCTGCTGCAAGGGGGCGCGGCGCTGGCGGAAGAGCCGACCACGCAGGTCAAGGTGTACACCAATATGGGCGAGTTCGTCATCGAAGTGCGCACCGAGCGTGCGCCGATCACGGCGGCCAACTTTCTGCGTTACGTGCGCGAGGGGTTCTACTCCAACACCCTGTTCCACCGCGTGGTCCCGAACTTCGTCATCCAGGGCGGCGGGCACGATGCCACCACCCAGCAACTCAAGCCCACCCATGATGCGGTCTTCAACGAGTCGGGCAACGGACTGCAGAACAAGCGCGGCGCGGTGGGACTTGCGCGCGGCGCATCGCCGCACTCGGGCAACGCGCAGATCTTCATCGACCTGGTCGACAATCCGGACCTGGACCCGGTGCCCACACGCTGGGGCTACACCGTGTTCGGCCGCATCGTGCAGGGAATGGATGTGATCGACCGCATCGGCGAGACGCCGACCGGAGCGGTGGGGGAATGGAAGAGCGATGCGCCGCTAAAGCCGGTGATCATCCAGAAAATGGAGGTCATCGGGGCCGCCGCGGCAACAGCCGCGCCGGCGACTCCGCTCACGCCACCGTCGCCGAGCAATATCCTCTCGCCGAAGTGAGCTGATGGCGCGCCTGTTCGTCTCGGACGTGCACCTGGACACTCAGGCGCCGCAAGCCATCGAACAGTTCCTGGGATTCCTCGACCAGCAGGCGAGCCGCGCCGAGGCCGTCTACATCCTCGGCGATCTGTTCGAGGCATGGGTGGGGGATGATGACCAGGAGCCGTGCAACGAGCGCGTCTGCCGCGCGCTGCGCGTCCTGAGCGCAGCTGGCGTCGCCTGTTTCGCGCTGCACGGCAACCGCGACTTCCTGCTCGGCAGCGGCTTTTGCGAGCGCACCGGCTGTCGGTTGCTGAGTGACCCGGTGATCGCTCAGCTCGACGGTGAGCGCGTGCTGATCACCCACGGCGACGCCCTGTGCACGGACGATCACCCCTACCAGGAGCTGCGCACCATGGTGCGCAACCCCGCCTGGCAGCAGCATTTCCTGGCGCTACCGCGTGCGCACCGCGAAGTCCTGGCCGATGAGCTGCGCGCCGGCAGCCGGCGCCATACCGCGCGCACGGTGCCGACGATCATGGACGTCAATGCGGCCGCAGTGACGGCGGCCTTCCGCGCTACCCGGGTGCGGCGCATGATCCACGGCCATACCCACCGCCCGGGCGTGCATGACCTAGAGATCGACGGGGAGCGCGCGCAGCGGATCGTACTGGGCGCCTGGTACGAGCAGGGAAGCTACCTGAATCTTGAGGGGGGACGGTACGAGCTGCGCGAGCTGCCGCGCTGATCCTTCAGCCCGGCAGCCCGCGCAGCCGTAACGCTCAGCGTCAGTTAGCAGTCGCAGGCGGGGCAGCAGCGGCCGCCGGTCCACCCTTGCGGAAATGCGGGTGGCCGTGCATGTGGCTCATCAGTACCTGGAACTTCTTCAGCTGCAAGGCCGAGAGCACCGGAGTCAGTTTCTGCAGGGTGTCCTGCTGGATCTGCTGGTGCAGCGCCTTCATCTGCTGAAAGTCGGGCTTGCTGCCGGAGGCCTTGGCCTGCTCGAAGGCCTGCTTCATCTGCGCATGCTCGGCCTCGAGGATCGGCTGCACCTGGGCCTTCTGCGCATCGGTCAGATCCAGCAGCGTCGCAAGATCGCTCATGTGCTGCGCTTCGCGGGCGGACGCAGAAGGCGGGGCGGAAGTCTGGGCGGACGCCACGCCTGCGCACAACAGTGCGAGCGCTAAAACTGTGGCTTTCATCACAAATGTCTCCTGGCGGGGGTGGTCATGGGGGGCCCGCGTTGTGATGTCTAAGCTACGGACCCTGTGGCGCCAAGGCCGTGAACAATCGTTAGGGAGTGTGCGAGGTGAGCCCGAGCGCCTGAAATTGCTCTGAATAAGTCGTGTCAGCGGCGCCGCGGCAACCGCAGCGTCGCCTCCAGCCCCCTCTCGGGCAGGTTCGTCAATGTGAGCGTCCCGCCGAAGGCCTGGGCGATGTCGCGGGCGATGGCAAGCCCAAGGCCCGTGCCGCCGCTGTCACGATTGCGGGAGGACTCGACCCGGTAGAACGGCTCGAACACCCGCTCGAGCTCCTCGGCCGGTATGCCGGGCCCGGCATCGCGCACGCGCACCACCAGCTCAGCCCCATCCTCGACCAGGATATCGGCGCGCGAGCCGAACTTGATGGCGTTGGCGATCAGGTTGGTGAGGCAACGCTTGAGCGCCTGCCCCTTGCCGAGCAGGAGCGCACTGGCGTGCCCTGAGAGAGTGACCTGAGCTCCCATGCCGGTAAATTCGCTGCGGACCTGCGCCAGCAGTGCGTCGATGTCGATCGGCGCGGCCGGCTCACCGTCATCCAGGCCGCGGAACAGCGACAGCGCTTCGCGCACCATGCTCTCCATCTCATCGAGTTCCGCTCCGATGCGCTCCTGCATGGGCGGATTGTCGAGGGTCTCCACCTGCAGCCGCAGCCTCGTGAGCGGGGTCTTCAGATCGTGCGACATGGCGGCCAGCACGCGCGTGCGGCTGTCCAGATAGCGGCGCAGCCGGTCCTGCATGGTATTGAAGGCGCGCGCGGCGTCGCGCAGCTCGCGCGCGCCGCGTTCCTGCAGCAGCGCCGGACGCGCATGACGGCCGACGCTGTCGACCGCGCGCGCCAGATCCGAAAGCGGACGGGTGATGTTGCGCGCGGCGACGTACAGCACGATCACCAGCAGCAGCAGCAGCAGCGTCAGGTTGACCAACAGGTTGCGCGGCAGCCATGCGCCGCCGGGCATGCGCGTCACGCGGTAGATCACCGTGTCCCCGTCGGTAAAGCGCACCGTCACGTCGTAGCGCTGGACACTCGCCTGGTGCGCGGCGAGCTCGTGCGCTTCGTAGAACGGCACGGGGACCGGGATCGCCGGTGGCGGCGGTTCGGGTGTGGGTGCGACTTCGACCGCGTAGGCGGGCCCGAGCGCCGCGCGCAGCTGCTCCCTCAGCGTCTGCTCAAAATCCGACAGCAGCGGCAGGCGCACGAAGCCGAGCTCCGGCGCGGGCTGCGGCCCGCGCGCGCCGAGCGCTCCGGCAAAGCGACGCGACCGCCCGCGCGGTGCCGACAGCTCGCTCACCGCATCGGCCCGCTCGGCCGCCCCGAGCGGCTGCAGCATCATGGTGGTTTCGGTGATCCGGCGCGTCCACTCGCGCACGCTTCCCTGCAGCACGAAGCGCTCACGCTCCTGGGCAATGAGCACGAGGGCGGTGGCCTGGGCGATGAGCGCCGCTGCGACCGAGGCGGCCAGCAGTCGGCCGAACAGCGATTGAGGCCAAAGGGACAGGCGCATTTCAGATTGGCGCTAAGCGTCAGTCGCTTACGACACTGACGCCGATGACGTACCCCTCGCCGTAAACCGTCTTGATGATCTGCGGGGCGCGTGCATCGTCGCCCAGAATCTGGCGCAGCCGGCTGATGCGAACGTCGATGCTGCGGTCGAACGGGTCGGCATCGCGCCCGCGCAGCAGCTCGGTGAGCTGCGCGCGCGTCAGCACGCGGTTGGCCGATCCGAGCAGCACGGCGAGCAGGCGGTACTCGGCACCGCTCAGCGCCACCTCCTTGCCGGCCGCATCGGTGAGCGTGCGCGTGACGGTGTCGAGCCGCCAGCCGCCGAAGGAAAAGCCACGCACGTTCTCCGGGCTCGGGTCGCGCGGAGCGTGCACCGAGCGGCGCAGGATCGCCTTGATCCGCCCCAGCAGTTCGCGTGGGTTGAACGGCTTGGGCAGGTAATCATCCGCGCCGAGCTCAAGACCGATGATGCGATCAACGTCCTCGCCGCGCGCGGTGAGCATGATGATCGGCACCTGCGAGCGGCTGCGCAGCTCGCGGCACAACGACAGGCCATCCTCGCCGGGCAGCATCAGGTCGAGCACCAGCAGGTCGACGTGCGAGCGCTCCAGCACGCGCCGCATCTCCTTGCCGTCGGGGACCGCGGTGGTGCGAAACTCGTGCTTCTCCAGATACTGCGCGAGCAGACCGCGGATCTCCCGGTCGTCGTCGACAATCAACAGGTGCGGTCGTTCGTTCATCGCAGCCTCGCTTCAAACATGAGGATACCGGGCCAACAGACAGCCGGCAGCGAATTTGGTGCCAGTTCCTGTCTTTCGATCCGTGAAGGCGGCCCGGCAGAGTTGTAACCAACTGTTGGGTGGAAAGGCGCGGCCGCCGCGATCCTAACTATGGTGCACGCGCTCGAGCGGCCCGGAGTGAAAGCGCAGGCTGCGGTCCGGTGAGATCGCCAGCTGCGCTTCGTGCGCGGCAAGCTGTGCCAGGCGCTGCCGCCACTGCTGGGCGGCGCGCTCGCGGGCCAGGTCCACGTACAGCTCATGATGGCGCGCCTCGCAGACGCTGAGTTGCTCGTACAGCGCCGCGAGCGGCGCAGGCAGCCGCGGCGCGAGCAGCGTAAAGCGCTCCGCGGAACGCGCCTCGATCAGCGCACTCATCAGCAGCAGATCGAGCTTGCGCTCCGGATCGCCCGTGCGCAGCGCGCCGCGCAAGGACTGCGCGTAGCGTCCCGGGCGCTGGCGCGTAAACGGCACGCCGAGCGCATCCATGAGCCGGACCACCTGCTCAAAATGACGCAGCTCCTCGCGCGCAAGGCGCGACAGCGCCAGCACCAGCGGCCGGTCCTGCGGATAGGCAAAGATCAGCGCCAGCGCCGTAGAGGCGGCCTTCTTTTCACAGTTGGCGTGATCCTGGAGCAACTCCTGCCAGTGGCCGACCGCATCCTCGACCCACTGCTGCGGCGTTGCGGCGAGGAGGATCGTTTCAGGATGCGCGCCGGCCGCGCGGCTCACGCCTCTGCCCCACGGGAAAGCCACGCATCGAGTATTCCCTGCAGCGCATCGGCCGCCTCGCCGGCATCGCCGAAGCGCCCTTCGGGCAGCTTCGCCAGGAGGCGCGCCAACACCGGCTGCACGTCGGCCAGATGCGGCGGCAGCTGCGGTACGGGCTCCTTCCTGTGCTTGTAGACAATCGCCATCGGGTTCTCGGCGCGATAAGGTTTCTGGCCGGTCAGCATCTCGAACAGGATCACGCCCAGGCTGTAGAGGTCGCTGCGCGGATCGAGCGCCTCGGCGTGACCCTGCTCCGGGCTCATATAGTGCGGCGTGCCGAAGATCGTGCCGCTGCCGGTGATATCGAGGGCGAGCGCGGCATCCTTGGAGAGCCCGAAATCGATGAGCGCGATGCTGCCGTCCTCGCGCAGCATGACGTTGCCCGGTTTCAGATCGCGGTGCAGCACGCCGGCGGCGTGCACGCTGGCGAGCGCGCGGGCAATCGCGACCGCCAGGCGCAGCACCTCGCGCGGCGCCAGGTGCGAGGCGCGCATGCGCCGGCGCAGATCGCCGAGCGCGAAGTACTCCATCACCAGCCAGGCATGCTCATCGCTCACCCCCAGATCGTGCAGGCGCACGACCGCCGGGCTGGCGATGCGCTGGGCGATCTCGTACTCCTGCAGGAAACGCCGGAACGCGTCGACCGGCTGATCCTCGTCCTGACGGTCGCGCGCGACCTTCAGCGCCACCAGCGTCCCGGCGCGTTCGCTCTCGCCCACGTAGAGGTCGCTGGTGACCCCGGCGGCAAGACGGCGGATGCAGCGGTAGCCGCGGATGAAGGCGTCGCCGAAACGCTGCGTGTCGCGTCCCGCGCGGCTGCTGCGCCAGATGGCGCGGGCATGCGCCTGGCGCCGCTCGGCAGCCGCGAGCACGTGCGCGAAGGCCTCGTGCTCGAGGTCCTCGCGGCACACGGTGAAGGCGCCAAGCGCCGCGGCGTCGCGCGCGACGGCCGGGTCCGGTCCCTGGCACATCAGCACGATGGGGGCGAACCCGGCGCGCCCGGCAAGCTCACGCGCCCAGGTGAGGCCGCGGCCCCCGGGCCACTCATCGGCGAGCAGTACCGCATCGAAGCCCTGCGCGAGGAAGTCCCGCGCCAAGGCCCCCTGCGAGACCGGGCTGTGCACGACGAGCTCGGCGTGCGGGCGCCACGCCGCAACCCGCTGCCGGATGTGCGCGCAGTGACGCGCGTCTTCTTCTATCAGCAACAGACGCATCGGCGGAATTACAGCACGCGCGCGAGGCTGCCGCCATGACGACGCGCAAGAACGCGCCCATCCGGGGCTGACAGCTTAAGTCCGATCACGAGGTCCCCGACATTGGTGCCGGTCGGGCCGGTGTGCACCAGATCACCACTCGCGGCCAGGGCGCGGGCGGAGTCGGCCTGCTGCAGGCAGTGGTCGGCGTCGAGCTGCGCGAGCGCAAGCCGCGCGCAGGTGTCCGCATCGACCAGCGCGCCGGCATCGTCGGTCACGCCGTCGCTGCCATCGGTGCCGGCGGCAAGCAGCAGCAGGTCGGTGTGACCGGCAATCAATCGTGCGACGGCCAGCGCCAGGTGTTGATTGCGCCCGCCGCTGCCGGGGCGCGGCGGAAGCTGCACGGTGGATTCGCCGCCCCACACGCACAGCTGCGCGCTCGAGAGGCTCAGCTCGTGGGCGAAGCGCGCCGCCAGACGCACCGCATCGCCCGCGAAGCGGGCGGCGCAGGCGTGCACGGTGAGGCTCAGCTCCGCTGCCCGGGCGGCGACCGCCGCGACCGCCTGATCGACGCTTGCGACCACCTGACGCACGATGTGGTCGGCGCCTTGGCTGGAGGGTCCCATGAGGCCCGAGCCGATGACGCGCGGATCATCGTGCGGGACGTCCGAGACGAACAGGGCGCGCGCAGCACGTCCCTTGAGGCGCGCCGCCAGACGCCCGCCCTTGATGCGCGACAGCGCGGTGCGCCGCGCGTTCAACTCGCCGATGGCGATGCCGGAGGCGAAGGCCTCGCGGGTGAGCTCTTCCAGATCGCGCAGCGTGTGGCCCGGATTGAGTACCTCGACCAGGCTGGAGGAGCCTCCGGAGACGAGGAACAGCGGCTGCACGCTCGCCGGCAAAGCCTCCACCCACTCCAGCAGACGCGCGCCCGCCTCGAGTGAGCGCTCATCCGGCACCGGGTGGGCGCCGAACCACACCTCGGCCGCGCCGCGCGCGCGCAGCTCGGCGAGTCCGTGCTCGTCCTCGTCGCGCGTGATGACCAGGGTCCGTTCGATGGCCGCGCCGAGCGCCTCGTGGGCACCGCACGCCATGGCGATGGCCGCCTTGCCGATCGCGGCCACCCACACCGGAGCGGCCTCGCGCTGCGCCGTGAGCGCCTGGCGCACGCAGCGACGCCCGTCGACGCGCGTCAGGCCCGCCTGCAAGAGGGCGAGCAGCAGCTCGCGACGCGGATCGTAGGCGTCCGCCGCCTTACCTCCCGCGCACGACTTTTAGCTTGCTGCGCCGCTCACGGCGCGCAAGCTTCGCGGAGTCCGAGCGCTCCAGCTGCAGGCGCTCCAGATACTCCGCGGTGACATCACCGGTGACGTAGACGCCCGAGAAACACGAGGTATCGAAGGCCTCGATGCGTGAGTCCTCGTGTTTGCAGGCGGCAATGAGGTCATCCAGATCCTGGTAGATCAGCCAGTCCGCACCGATCAGCCGTGCCACCTCATCCACCGTGCGGCCGCTGGCGACCAGCTCGCTCACCGCCGGCATGTCGATGCCGTAGACGTTGGGGAAGCGCACCGGCGGGGCGGCGGAGGCGAAGTACACCTTGGCGGCACCGGCCTCACGCGCAAGCTCGATGATCTGCGCCGAGGTCGTGCCGCGCACGATCGAATCATCCACCAGGAGCACCCGCTTGCCGCGAAACTCAAGACCAATGGCATTGAGCTTGCGGCGCACCGACTTCTCGCGCTCCTCCTGGCCGGGCATGATGAAGGTGCGGCCGATGTAGCGGTTCTTGATGAAACCTTCGCGGTACTTCACGCCCAGGCGCTGCGCGAGCTGCAGCGCGCTGGTGCGGCTGGTGTCGGGGATGGGGATGACCACGTCGATGTCGTGCCGCGGGTGCTCGCGCAGGATCTTGTCGGCGAGCCGATCGCCCATGCGCATGCGCGCGCGATAGACCGAGATGTTGTCGATCTTCGAGTCGGGGCGCGCAAAATACACGTACTCAAAGATGCACGGCGTGTGCAGCGGGGTGACGACGCACTGCTGGGTGTGCAGGCCGCCCTGCTCGTCGATGAATACCGCCTCCCCTGGCGCCACGTCGCGCACGAAGCGGAACGACAGACTGTCGAGCGCCACGCTCTCGGAGGCCAGCATCCACTCCGAACCGCGCGGCGTGCGCCGCTCGCCGAGCACCAGCGGGCGAATGCCGTTCGGGTCACGAAAGCCGAGAATGCCGTGGCCGATCATCATGGCGACCACCGCGTAACCGCCGCGGCAGCGGCGGTAGAGTGCGCTCAGCGCGGCAAATACGTCGGCCGGGGTGATGCGCGCGGCCCCGACCCGCTGCAGCTCGGAAGCGAATACGTTCAGCAGCACCTCTGAATCGGAAGTGGTGTTGAGGTGGCGGCGGTCCTCGCGGATCAGGATCTCGGCGAGCTCCGAGGAATTGGTCAGGTTACCGTTATGGCCAAGGCAGATGCCGTAGGGGGCATTGACGTAGAACGGCTGCGCCTCCGAGGCGCCGTCGCAGCCGGCGGTCGGGTAGCGCACGTGGCCGATGCCGACATTGCCCTTCAGCTCGAGCATGTGGTGCTGCTGGAACACGTCGCGCACCAGGCCCGGGCCCTTGCGCACGCACAGTTCGCCGTCGCCCGAGGACGTGGCGATGCCGGCCGCGTCCTGGCCGCGGTGCTGCAGCACGGTCAGCGCGTCATACAGGCGCTGGTTGACCGCGCTGGTGCCGACCATGCCGACGATGCCGCACATAAGGTCCTAGCTCCTCACACCCGCACGCGCTCGTCCGGCGCCACGTGCACGCGCGCCTCGCCGACCAGCGTGCGCAGGCCATTGGCGACCGCTTCCCCGTAGGGGATGAGCAGTGAGTGGCGCCACCACTGCTCGCCCTGCAGCTGCAGCAGCTGGCCGAGAATGACGAACACGCCCAACAGCACGATGCCGCGCAGGACGCCGAAAAAGAAGCCGAGCAAGCGATCGATGCCGCTGAAGATCGAGAGTCGCACGTAGTGACCGAGCAGCGCGCCGACCAGCGAGCCGAGTACCAGCAGCAGCACCACGATGATGACGCGCGCCGCCCACGGCCGCACCTCTGATCCGGCCAAGAGTCCGCCCAGGTGCGGCGCGAGCAGATCGGCAAAGTGCCAGGCCAGGAACAGCGCAATGATCCAGGTGAGCAATGCCACGGCCTCGCGCAGAAAGCCGCGCGATATGCCGATCATCGCGGAAAGGACGATGGCGAGAATCACCACGTAGTCGGTCGGGTTCATCGCAGCTCATCCTGAACGCGGTCATCCCGCGCGGCGCGCATTGTACAAGAGCATCGCCGCAGTTGCCTGCGTAGCCCGTCACGCGCGCCAGTGGGGCTATTTCGGCACGATCGGGCCGGAGTGGCCCGCGGCTTGCAGCTTCTGCGCCAGTTGCGTGGCCGCGGCGCGGTCGTGCGCCGGCCCGACACGCACCCGGTACAGGTGTCGCCCGGAACTGCCCTGCGACACTGCGACCTGGAAACCCTGTGCACGCACCCGTTGCGCCAGTCGCTCCGCGTTGGCGCGGCTGGCGAAGCTGCCGAGCTGGATCACGAACGCGCCGCTCTCGAGCGCAGGCGTCGGCGGCGCGGTCGACTTCGCCGGCGCCGACGCAGGCGCTGGCCGCGCCGGTGCAGCGGCGGCGCTCTGGCTGGGAGTGTTGGAGGGTCGTGCCGGCGGATTCGCGGGTGCCTGCGTGATCGGCGTCGGGCTCGGGGAGGGAGTCGCGTCCGCTTGCGTGGCGGCCAGTGGCGCGGGCTGCTCCGGTCCACTCGCGCTCGGGGTCCCGCCGCGCGCTCGCGCATCGTCCGCCAGATTGATGGTGTAGGAGCGTAATGGCGGTTCCTCGGCGGATGACGCCGCGAGCGCGGCCCGCGGTGCGAGCCGGATCGGTCCAGTCAACAACTCGGGCACCAACAACACGATCAGGGCCACGAGAATGATCGCGCCCGTCAGCCGTTCTTTCACCTTGACCACCCGCCATGGGGGCGAAACCGAGAAAGCCAAGCGGGCCGGACGCCGCGCCGAACAGGTGGCCGTCGCACGTCGCGCCGCCTGCCGCCTAGTATATCCGAAGCCACTTCAGTGCCGGTCCGACGCTGAAGAAGGAGCCGCACACGACGATGCGATCGCCGTCCCGCGCAGCCAAGCGCGCACGCTCAAGTCCCGCCGGCACCGATGCGGCGAGCTCGAAGCTGGACGCCGGCAACGCCAGCCGTGCGGCGAGCTCAGCCGCACTCGTGCCGCGCGGACCCGGCAGCGTGCATAGGATCCAGTGGTCGATGACCGGCGCGAGCGCGGCCCCGATGGCCGCGGCGTCCTTGTCCGCGAGCACGCCGATCACCGCGAGGGTACGCCCGCGCACGGCGCCGGTGGCGGCCGGCAGCGGCCGCTCACGCAGCAGACTGGCCAGCACCCGCGCGGCCGGCTCGTTGTGCGCGATATCGAGGATCCACTCCACCGCGCCCGGCACGATCTGGAAGCGTCCGGGCAGCTGCACCCGCTCGAGCGCTGCGGCCGCGTGGGACCGATCGAGCGCGGCGAGCCGGCGCTGAAGTGCGCGCAGCGGGGCGCGTTCCGTCGCCCCGCCTCGCAGCGCCTCCACGGCGGCCAGGGCCGTGGCGGCGTTGCGATACTGGATCGAGCCTGCGAGGGCGGAAGGCGGCAGGTCCGGCAGCGTCACGTGCAGTCCGTAGTAGTCCCAGCTCCCCGACCTCACCTGCCAGCGAAAATCGCGTTCGGCCACGATCGCCTGCGCGCCTGAGCTCTTGAGGCTTGCGAACACACTCGCCGGCATGTCCGGCGTACCGAGCACCGCGGGCCTTGCGGCGCGGAAGATGCCGGCCTTCTCCGCGCCGATCAGATCGAGCGTATCGCCGAGCCAGTCGCGGTGATCAAAGCCGACCGAGGCAAGCACTGCGACATCCGCACTGACGAGGTTGGTGGCGTCCAGCCGTCCGCCAAGTCCGACCTCCAGCACCGCGACATCGACCGCGCGGCCCTCGAAGGTGAGCAATGCGGCCAGGGTGCTGTACTCGAAGAAGGTGAGCGTGACCGCGCCGCGCGCAGCCTCGATGCGCTCGAACGCGCCGATCAGCTCGGTGTCTGCGACTTCGCGGCCATCGATGCGGATGCGTTCGTTGTAGCGGATGAAGTGCGGGGAAGTGAATATTCCGGTGCAGGCGCCGAGCGAGCGCAGCAGCGCCTCGAGGTGCGCAACGGTTGAGCCCTTGCCGTTGGTGCCCGCGACGGTGATGACGGGAAACGCTAACTCGACGACACCTAAGGCGCGCGCCACGGTGCCGATGCGCGCAAGTCCCATGTCGATGCTCTTCGGATGCACCGACTCGTGCAGCGTGAGCCACTCGGCAAGCGTGCGCATCGGCAATGCGGGCGCGGCGCGCCTCAGGCGGCGGCGGGAAGCTTCAGCAGCACGCGCAGCAGGGCTGCGATGCGGTCGCGCATATCGCGACGATCGACGATCATGTCGATCGCCCCGTGATCGAGCAGAAACTCGCTGCGCTGGAACCCCTCCGGAAGCGTCTCGCGCACAGTCTGCTGGATGACACGCGGCCCGGCAAAGCCGATCAGCGCCCGCGGCTCGGCGAGGTTCAGATCCCCCAGCAGCGCAAGACTCGCCGACACGCCCCCGGTGGTCGGGTCGGTCAGCACCGAGATGAAGGGCAGATGCGCCTGCGCCAGGCGTGACAGCGCAGCGGCGGTCTTGGCCATCTGCAGCAGCGAATACAGGGCCTCCTGCATGCGTGCGCCGCCGCTCGCCGAGAAGGACACGAACGGGCGGCCCTCCTGGATGCAATAGTCCGTGCCGCGCTTGAAGCGCTCGCCGACCACCGAGCCCATCGAGCCGCCGAGAAACTGGAACTCGAACGCACACGCCACGATCGGCAGCGCGTGCAGCGTGCCCGCCAGCACCACCAGTGCGTCACTCTCGCCGGTGGCCTTCTGCGCCTGGGTCAGCCGGTCGCGGTAGCGCTTGCTGTCACGGAATTTGAGCGGATCCTCGGGCGAGATGCCGGCCCCGATCTCGGCGCCCGAATCCGGGTCGAGGAAGCGCTCGAGCCGCTCGCGCGCGGCCATGCGCATATGGTGGCTGCATTTGGGGCACACGTACAGATTGCGCTCGAGTTCGGCGCGGTACAGCACCGCATCGCAGGCCGGACACTTGATCCAAAGCCCTTCCGGGACCGAGCGCGTGCGCCGCTCGGTCTTGATGCGGGAGGGCATGATCTTCTCGAACCAAGACATCGCAGAATCATAGCCGATCAGGCTGCAAACACCTCGGGCGAGCGGGCGGCGGGCAGCGCGAAGGCGGCCGGGTAGCGCACCGATTGCAGGTACAGCCCCGCGGCAGGCGCCGTGGCGGCGTTGCGGGTGCGGTCGCGCCCGGCGAGCACTTCCTGCACCCGAGCGGCAGGGGCGTCCGCCTTGCCGATGGCGATGAGCAGGCCGGCGATATTGCGCACCATATGGTGCAGGAAGGCATTCGCCGTGACCTCGATCCAGACCCAGTCGCCGCGCCGCTCGACGCTGATGCGCTCCATGCGGCGGATGGGCGATTTCGCCTGGCACTCGGCGGCACGGAATGCGCTGAAGTCATGTTCGCCCACGAGCGCCTGCGCCGCCTCCCCCATGCCTTCGTGATCGAGCGGCTTGTGCACCCAGGCGGCCCGGGCCGCCAGCAGCGCCGGCCGGGACAGTCGATTGGCGATCAGGTAGCGGTAGGTGCGCGCCTCGGCGCAGTAGCGGGCGTGGAAGTGTGCCGGCACCGCCATCGCCCACGACACGCTCACGTCCTTGGGCAGCTCGGTGTTGGCGCCGAGCACCCAGCTGCGCGGGCTGCGCAGGGCCTGGGTGTCGAAGTGGGCCACCTGGCCGTGGGCGTGCACGCCTGCGTCCGTGCGACCGGCGCAGGTCAGGCTGACCGCCTCGGCGGCGATGATCGCCAGCGCCTTCTCGGTGACCTCCTGCAGGGTGCGCAGCGAGGACTGCTTCTGCCAGCCCGCGTAAGCCGCGCCGTCGTATTCAATGCCTAGGGCAACCCTGAGCACGCGGGCCTTACGGGCGCGCAGGCGAGTGACGCTCGCGCCTTTACCCGGGCAGCGACTCCATCAGGCGCTTGGCTTCCTGCTTCTGTGCGGCGGAGCCCTCGTTGAGGACCTCTTCGAGGATGTTACGGGCACCGTCCGGATCGCCCATATCCATATAGGCACGGGCGAGATCGAGCTTGGTGCCCACCTCGCTCATGGTGACCGGCTCAAGATCCGGCAAGGCCAGATCCTCTGAGGAGAGCTTCTGCGTTGCGGCGAAGGCGGTGTCGGGCACATTGGCGGTGCCGACATCGAGGTCGAGGCCGCCGTTGGCCGCCGCGTGGACACCGGTGGCAGAGCCCACGTCCAGATCGACGCCCGCGTTGCCGGTGATCGCGTGGCTGGCGGTGGCATCGCCGAAGTCGACATCGAGCGAGTGCCCCTTGAGGGCCGCCAGGCGTGAGGTGGCCGAAGGATCCGGTACCGCAAGGCTGGTCTGCGTCAGTGCCGCCTCGAGTTCATCCTGATCGAAGCTCCAGGCGCCGGTGGAAGGCTCCTCGCCGCTGCTGATGCGCTGGGTGTTTTCCAGCGTCTTGCGCGAACGCTCATCCAGGCCTGCGACCAGCGTCGGGCCGTCCGGAGTCGAGCGGGCGGCCGAGGCAGGCCCCAGCTGGTCGACGGTATCGACCGCGCCGGTATCCACGTCCAGGTCCAGATCATCGATCGCCAGCTCCGCGGTCTGCTCGGGGCTGCCCGAGCGAAGCGCCGTTTCGACTTTCTGGCGAACCGTGGGATGTTGTTCCTGGCCGTGCAGCGTCGGCTGCTCCACGGTCGGTCCTTCGAATTCCCCGGTCGGGCCACCGTCCTGCCGGACGCGCGCCGTCATCTGGCGGGTGGTGCCGGTGGTGGCGCCGGTAAAGCTGTTCTCCAGCAGGGCCGCGTTGCGGTCGGTGACATTGCTCAGGGACTCGGACGTGGTGGCATCCGTCTCCCCGGTCGCCCCGCCGAGATCCAGATCCACGCCCTGCGGCGCATCGGCCGCGACCGGCTCCCCGAGCAGGTCGAAATCCACGCGGCTCTGGCCGCCTTCGAGGTCAAGGTCCACCCCGCCCGCCGCCGCACCGGTCACGGCGCCGCCGGAGGAGAACAACGCATCATCGGGCGCCAGCTGCTTGCCCATGATGAGGATCTTTTCCCACTCGCCCGGGGCGGCCTCGGCGCGCGTGCCGGCAAGTTCGCGAGCGGTCTGCAGGAACTGCTCCTTGTTGCCCCACACGAAGAACACTTCGAGCAGCTTCAGCTTCAGGTCGCGCCGCTCGGGTTCGCGGCTGATGGCGATACGGATCAGGTCGGCAGCCTGGTCGTACAGGCCGTAGGCCATGTGGAAATCGGCTTCCGCCAGCGGATCGCCCTGATCCAGATTGATCGCGGTCTCGCTGCTGATGGTCTCATCGCTCGCCACGTGTCGCGGCGTTGGCGCTGCGGCAGGGGCTCCGGTCGGCATTCGCGGGCGCTCATGGCTGCCGCTTTCCTCGACCAGGAAGGCGGCATCGGGTGCGTGCGTGGCCGGCGCCTGACGCGGGCCGGCCGCTCGCGCGGGGGCCGCATCTTCCGCTGCGAAGCTGCGGCCGAGGCCACGCGCGCCGCCGCCGCCGCTGACGCCGCCATCGCCGCCCGCGCCGGCCACCGCGAGGCGACCGAGCGAGTCATCGAATTCAGAGGCGCGGCGCGAGCGCAGCACCCGCGAGATGGCCACAGCCGCCACCGCCGCGATCAAGAGCAGGAGCACCCACCAGTAACCCTTGAGCGTATCGAAGATCGAGCCGCCCGAGGGCACGACCGGGTGCTGCGGCGCGTGCGGGGGCGGCACGGCTTCCGCAGCCGGCGGCGGGGCGGCCGGCTTCTCCTCCGGGGCAGGAGGCGTGGCCTCCGTCGCTGGCGGCGTCTGGGCCGCTGGCGGCGGTGAGGCCTGTGCCACCGGCGGCTGAGTCGGCTGCGGCGTTGCCGGCGTGCCCGGCTGGGCCGCCTGTTTGGCCGCCAGCTGCGCCTGCACGCGCGCGAGGTCTGCGTTCTTCAGCTCGAGCAGGCGTTTGGACTCTGCGAGCTGGCTCTCCAGATCGTGCACGCGCCCCTGCAGTGCGCTCACTTCACTGCCGGGCGAGCCGGGGGTGATGCCGGCAGAGGCGCCCTGCGAGGGGGTCACGAGCTTCAGTCGCCCCGGCTGCTGGCTGGGTGTGCTGGCGGCGGACTCGGCCGGTGCGCCGGTGCTGTTGCGCCAGGCGGCAAACTGACGGCGAATCTCCGCAGACGCCTCGCTCGGTGACACGGACGCGGCGGTGGCGGCATCGGGGATACGCAGCACCGCACCGGAGTGCAGCACGTTCATGTTCTTGTCGAAGGCGTGGGGATTCGCCTGGAAAATGGCCAGCATCCAGCTGCGCGCCTTAGGCGTGGTCGCATCTGCTCCGGCGACGCTTGCGGCGATGTGCGAGAGCGTATCGCCGCGGTGCACGAGGCGGGTGCTCGCCGCGCCCTCCTCGCCGCCCGAAGGGGCTGAGGCACTCGCGGCGGACGCCGCCTCGGAGCTCGCCGTAGGCGCCGGAGCGGCAGGTGGTTCAGCCGCAGACGGTGGCGTCGGCGCAGCCGGCGCGGGAGCGCGCGCGATGGATCCTTCGTGCGCACCTGCGCCGGTCGAGGGCGCTGTGACGGGCGCATTGGCGGCAGCCGACTGGCCCGGCGTGAACACCGGAGGATCGAACAGCACGGTGTATTCACGCACCAGGTGTCCGCGCGACCAGTTCACTTCAACGAGAAGCGTGAGGAAGGGATCGGAGACCGGGTCTGTCGTTTTGAGTCTGATCACCGCATGACCATCGCTCGTGCGCACGGTCTTCACCGTCACACCGGACAGAAACGGCGCCCACTCGAGCCCGTTCTTCGCGAAAGTGTCCCGCGAGGCCAGTTGAGCCTGAACGGTGTTGATCTCATCGGGCGCAACGTCCGTGAGCTCGATTTCCGCATCCAGCGGCGCATTAAGGGAAGTGAGGAGGTGAATGTCCCCCAACCCCAAGGCAAATGCGGCCGACGGCAGCGCCAGCAGCAAAGCCAGCGCCCGGGTTGCTCGTTTCGCGACCATCAGGACACTCCGGCAGGCATCATTTGGGAAGAAATTTCTAATAAAAACAATGGAACTGGGCCTCGTCGTGCGACCCTTGGTCAAATTCGCCGGCAATATAACTTAAATACGCTGCCGGACCAAAGTCTCGGCAATCTGCACGCTGTTGGTAGCGGCGCCCTTGCGTATATTGTCCGCAACGATCCATAAGTTAAGTCCCCGGTCTGGGGCGAGATCTTCACGGATTCTTCCGACATAAACTGTGTCGCGGTTCGCTGCCTCGCTCACCGCCGTGGGGTACCCGCCGCTGCCGCCGGGCTGGTCCAAAACCGTGACGCCGGGCGCATTTTTCAGCAGCTCACGCGCCCGAGCCGCGCTCAAAGGCCGCGCCGTGTCGAGGTGCACGACCGCGGAATGCCCGTAAAACACGGCTACTCGCACGGCCGTGACGTGCACCGAAAGCTCAGGCAGCGCGAGAATCCTGCGCGTCTCGCGCACGATCTTCATCTCCTCGCCGGTGTAGCCGTTGTCCTGGAAGGCATCGATGTGCGGCACGCAGTCGAAGGCGATCGGCTTGGCGCCGCCGGCTGATTTGGCGGGCCCCTTGCCGCTTAAGACCGCGATGGACTGGCGCGCCAGCTCCTCGAGCGCCTCGCGCCCGGCGCCAGACACCGACTGGTATGTCGCCACATCCAGACGCGTGAGTCCTGCCTCATCGTGCAGCGGCTTGAGCGCGACGACCAGCTGGATGGTGACGCAGTTGGGATTGGCCACGATGCCGCTCGCGCCGAAACCGTCCAGCGCCTCACCGTTCACCTCTGGAACCACCAGCGGCACCTCCGCGCGCTCGCGAAACTCGGCCGTGTTGTCGATCACGATGCAGCCGGCCGCCACCGCCCGGGGGGCGTATTCACGCGAAACCGCGGCTCCGGCGGAGAACAGCGCGAAGTCGCATTGCGCAAAATCGAAGCCGGCCAGCTCGCGCACCGGGCAGCTGCGTCCACGAAAGTTCACCCCGCGCCCGAGGGAGCGATCACTCGCCAGCGCGTACAGCTTCTGCACCGGAAAATCACGCTCTTCCAGCACGCTGACCATGGTCTCACCGACCAGACCCGTGGCGCCGACGATGGCGACTGTGAATGCTTTGTCCATGGCCTCGGCGCGCCCTTCAGGCGCGCGGCGCGCTGATGTCCGGGGTGGCCGACTTCACGTCCGCGTTCTGCGCGCGATGGCGCAGGTAGTGGTCCATGAGCACGATGGCGAGCATCGCCTCGGCGATCGGTGTGGCCCGAAGCCCCACGCACGGATCATGCCGGCCGGTGGTCACGATCTCGACCGCGTTTCCGGCGCTGTCGATGGTGCGGCCCGGCACCTGGATGCTCGAGGTGGGCTTGAGCGTCAGGTGCGCGATCACATCCTGGCCGGAGGAGATGCCCCCGAGCACCCCTCCGGCATGGTTGCTGCGAAAGCCCTGCGGCGTCAGTTCATCGCGGTGTTCACTGCCGCGCTGCGCGCAGGCGCCCGTGCCGGCGCCCAGTTCGACGGCCTTCACGGCATTGATGCTCATGAGCGCATGCGCAATGTCCGCGTCCAGGCGATCGAACACCGGCTCGCCCAGGCCCGGCGGCACCCCGCTCGCCACCACCGTGACGCGCGCACCGATGGAATCGCCCTCGCCGCGAACCTTCCAGATCAGCGCCTCGATCTCGGCGATGCGCTTCGGATCGGGGCAGAAAAACGGGTTCTGGTAGGCGAAGGAGGGATCGACCGGGTCGAGCACCAACGCGCCGACCCGGCTGAGATAGCCATAGATCCGCACGCCCAGGCGGGCGGCCAGATAGCGCCGCGCGATGGCGCCGGCGGCCGTGCGCATGACCGTTTCGCGGGCCGAGGAGCGTCCGCCGCCGCGGTAGTCGCGCACGCCGTATTTGTGCTGGTAGGTATAGTCGGCGTGACCGGGGCGGAAGCGGTCGCGGATCTTCTCGTAGTCGCGCGAGCGCGCATCGGTGTTCTCGATGAGGATGCCGATCGGAGTGCCGGTCGTGTGCCCTTCAAACACCCCCGAGAGGATGCGCACAGAATCGCCCTCACGGCGCTGGCTGACGAAGTGCGAGGTGCCGGTACGGCGGCGATCGACGTCGGCCTGCACATCCGCCTCGCACAATTGCAGCCCCGGCGGGCAGCCATCGACGATGCAGCCCATCGCCGGCCCGTGGCTCTCGCCGAAGGTCGTCACCGTAAAGAGCTTGCCGATGGTGTTGCCCGACATGATGGTGCCGTGCGCCGCTATAGTTGCTCGCGCGTGAGAAGAAACACTCCGCCCCCGCCGCGCTCGAATTGAAGCCACAGGAATGGCAGCTTCGGCCAGGCACGTCGCACCGCGTACTCGGTGTTTCCCACCTCGACGATGAGCAACCCCCCTGGCCGCAGGTGTCTGGCGGCCTGCCCGAGGATGATGCGTACCGAATCGAGCCCCGCCCTGCCCGCTGCCAGCGCAAGCTGCGGCTCGTGCCGGTATTCCGGCGGCAGCCCCTTTAACTCGCCACTGCCCACGTAGGGCGGATTCGCAACGATGATATCGTAGCTTGCGCTGCCCAGCGCGCTGAAGTGATCGGACTTCACCAGGCGCACCCGCCGGGCGAGGCGATGATGACGGAGGTTGTCGCGCGCCACCGCCAGCGCATCCTCCGAGATGTCGAGCGCATCGATGCGGGCGCGGGGAAAGGCCCGCGCACAGGCGATCGCGATGCAACCCGATCCGGTGCCGACATCCAGCACGCGCCGCACGCGTGAGGCTTTGATCCAGGGCGCAAAGCGCCGCCCGATCAGTTCCGCGATGGGCGAGCGCGGCACCAGCACGCGCGCATCCACCTTGATACGCACGCCGGCGAACCAGGCGACTCCGGTCAGGTAGGCCGACGGGATGCGTTCGCGGATGCGCCGCGACACCAGCGCCTGCGCACGCTCCTGCGCGCGCACGCCGATGGCGCGACGGTAGAGCTTCGCCGGCCCCTGGTCAGGCAGCCGCAGGGCGTGCAGCACCAATGCCGCCGCCTCATCCCAGCTATTGTCGGTGCCGTGCCCGAGGAACACACCAGCCCGCGTGAGTCTTGCGGCCGCGCGCGCGATCAGCGTGCGCACACTCAGCGCGCGCCGCGCGCGCGCGCGGGAGGCGCGCCGGCGTACCGTGGACGGGCGGGTGTGAAATAATTCGCTCATCATGACCTTAAAATCCGCCCGCTGGCTCCTCGTCGCGGCCGCCGCCTGCGCGGGGCTCGCCGGCTTCTGGCTGGCGCAGCAACTTGACAGGGCAAGCCCGCAGCTGGCAAGCGGCACCTGGTATCCGAAGGCCCGGCCGATCGGCGAGTTTCGCCTGTCCGACACCGCGGGCCGCCCCTTCACGCAGGCCGATCTCGCCGGCGCGCCGACGCTGGTTTTCTTCGGCTTCACGCACTGCCCGGACGTTTGCCCCACCACGCTCGTCAAGCTCGCCCAGGTGCAAAAGCAGGCCTCCATTGTCGGACTGCGCGTGGTGTTCGTGAGCGTCGACCCTGAGCGCGACACGCCGCCTGTGCTCGGCCTGTACGTGCACGCCTTTGATCCGAGCTTCCAGGGGCTCACCGGGGATGCGGCGGTGATCGGCAGGCTCGCCGCCACCTTCGGGGTGGCCGTGAACCGCGTGGACCTGCCGGGGGGTAACTACACCATGGATCACACGGCGGTGGTGTTCCTGCTCGATGACGCCGCCCGCATCGTGGCCATCTTCACCCCGCCCTTCGAGGTGGCGGCCCTCATGGCCGACCTTAAGCGCGCCGCGCCGTATCTTGGCCACGCTCCGCCGCGGTCGGCGACATGAGCGGCGCCGATGCCGACGGCGTGGGGGCACGCTTGCTGGTGGCCCTGCAGTACCTCTTGCCGCAGCACTTGCTGTCCGGACTCGTGTACCAGCTCACGCGCGCGCGCGCACGCTGGCTGAAGAATGTGCTGATCCGAGGCTTCGTCAGCGAATTTCACCCGGACCTGAGCGATGCGCTCGAGCCGGATGCCCTGAAGTACGAGAGCTTCAACGCCTTCTTCACGCGCGCGCTGCGCGCCGATGCGCGGCCCGCAGACCCGGACCCGGCGAGCCTCCTCTGCCCGGTCGATGGCACGGTCAGCCAGATCGGTCGCCTCGATGGCTCCTGGCTGGTACAGGCGAAGGGCCACGCCTATACGCTGGAATCGCTGCTGGCCGGCGATGGCTGGGCGCAGGACCTCAAGGGCGGCGCTTTTGCCACGCTCTACCTGGCGCCCGCCAACTATCACCGCGTGCACATGCCGCTCACCGCCACGCTGCGCGCCGCCTGGTATGTGCCCGGAGCGCTGTTCAGCGTCAACGCGACCACCGCGGCCAGCGTGCCGGGCCTTTTCGCCCGCAACGAGCGGGTGGTGTGCGTGTTCGACCACGGCGCGTTCAGCTTTGCGGTGGTGCTGGTCGGTGCGCTGTTCGTCGGCAGCATGGCGACGGTGTGGCACGGGGAGGTGACCCCGCGCAGCCCGCGCCGACGGGCGGAGCTTGCGCCCGATACCGCCCGCGCGGGCCTCACGCGCGAGCGCGGCGCAGAACTGGGCCGCTTCAACATGGGATCAACGGTCATCCTGTTACTGCCGCCCGGCCGCAGCGAATGGCTCGCAGAGCTTGCCCCCGGCCGCACCGTGCGCGTCGGCCAGAGACTGGCGCGCCTCACGTGAGCGGCACGGGCGAGAACTGGCGGCCGAGCGCCTCGCGCGAGCGCCTCGCCGGGCGCGCGGCGTTGCTGGCCCGCGCGCGCGCGTTCTTTGCGGCCCGCGGCGTGCTCGAGGTCGACACGCCGCTGGTGGTGAATTGTCCGGTGAGTGAGCCACACATCCACTCCGCCAGCGTTACGCTTGGCCCGGGCACGGCGCCCCGCTACCTGCATACCTCGCCCGAGTACGCCATGAAGCGCCTGGTGGCCGCCGGCAGCGGCGACATCTACCAGATCTGCCACGTCGTGCGCGGCCTGGAAACCGGTCGCCTGCACAACACGGAATTCACCCTCATCGAGTGGTATCGCGTCGGCTTCTCGATCGGCAAACTGATGGATGAGACCGAAGCTCTGGTGCGTGAGCTCTTGGGTCCCGCCGCGGCCCGGCGCGCGAGTGAGCGGGTGAGCTACCGCGACGCCTTCCAGCGCGCACTGCACCTTGATCCCTTCACCGCGAGCCCCGCAGCGCTCGCGCAGGCGGCCGGGCCGCTCGGGCTGCACGCGGCAACCTTAGCGCCGCAGCGCGACGAGTGGCTGGAGCTTCTGATGGGCGCCATCGTCGGCCCGCAACTCGGCCAGGGGGCTTTTACTTTCGTGCACGGCTACCCGGTGAGCCAGGCCGCCCTGGCACGAGTGGATCCGCAGGATGCCCGCGTCGCGCAGCGCTTCGAGCTCTACTGCGACGGGATCGAGCTGGCCAACGGCTTCCATGAACTCGCCGCCGCCGCCGAGCAGCGCGCGCGCTTCGCGCAGGACAACGAGGAGCGGCGCCGCCGCGGCCTCGCCACCGCCGCACCCGATGAGCGGCTGCTGGCGGCGCTCGAGGCGGGCCTGCCGGATTGCGCAGGGGTGGCACTTGGATTCGATCGCACCCTGATGCTCGCAAGCGGGGCGAAGCATATCGAGGAAGTGCTGGCGTTCCCGACCGAGCGCGCGTGAGAATCGCCCCGCAGCGCATGAGCCACTCCGCCCAAACCGACGACTTCAGCGACAAGCCCACCGCCTACGCCCGCCTCGCACGCGAGCTCGCCGCGCTCCTTCAGGGCGAAACGGACCTCATCGCGAACGCGGCCAACACCGCGGCGCTGATCTTTACCGCGCTCCCCGAGGTCAACTGGACCGGCTTCTATTTCCTGAAGGGGGGCGAGCTGATCGTGGGACCCTTCCAGGGCAAGCCCGCCTGCGTGCGCATTGCACTCGGGCGGGGCGTGTGCGGCACGGCCGCCGCCGAGCGCCGCACGCTCATCGTCGCTGACGTGCAGGAGTTCCCCGGGCACATCGCCTGCGATGCGGCGTCGCGCTCGGAAGTCGTGGTGCCGCTCATGGCCGGCTCGAGGCTACTCGGCGTGCTCGATATCGACAGCCCGCGCGCCGCCCGCTTCGACGAAGAGGACGCGCGCGGACTTGAGACTCTCGCCGCAGTGTTCCTGGCGCTCAGCGCTGCGGCATTCCCCGCCCGGCCGGAATGACCGCCGCACGACTCTCGCGCCGGGGGCTCCTCGCCGCCGCCGGTGCTTTCACCCTCTGGGGGCTGTTCCCGATTTACCTGCACGGCCTCGCCGGGGTGTCGGCACTGCAGGTCATCGCGCACCGCATCAGCTGGTCGTGCCTGTTCATCCTGGCCTGGATGCTGGCGCGGGGCGAGCTGCGCAGCCTCGTGAGCACGCTCGCCAAGCCTGCGCTGCTGTCGCGACTGATGCTGACGGCGCTGCTCATTACCACCAACTGGCTGGCGTACGTGTGGAGCGTGACGCACAACCACATTGTCGACACGAGTCTCGGCTACTACATCAATCCGCTCATGAACGTGGTGCTGGGCGTATTCGTGCTGCGCGAGCGGCTCACCCGGGCGCAGTGGATCGCCGTGACTCTCGCGGCGATCGCGGTGCTCTACCTCGGCGTGCTCGCCGGGCGGCCGCCGTGGATCGCCTTCACGCTCGCGATCAGTTTTTCGATGTACGGCCTGCTGCGCAAGATCATCAGCGTGGATGCGCTGCCCGGCCTTGCTACCGAGACGCTGCTGCTGACGCCCTTCGCGCTGCTCTACCTCAGCTGGTGCGCGGCCAGCGGCAGCGGCGCGTTCGTGACCGCGGGCGCGGGCGTCAGCGTTCTGCTGATCGGCAGCGGACTGGTCACCGCGGTGCCGCTGTTCTTGTTTGCCTACGGTGCGCGGGCGCTGCCGTACTCGACCGTGGGGGTGCTGCAGTACATCGCGCCGAGCCTGCAGCTGGTGTGCGCCGTACTCCTCTATCACGAGGCCTTCGGGCCGAAGCTCGCGCTCGGGTTCGCGCTGATCTGGGTGGCGCTGCTGATCTACGCCGCCGACGGCATCTGGCGCGCCCGCGCGCAAGCGCGGCGCCTGGCTGTGGCCGCCTGAGCAGGCGCGGCAGCCGCCGCTAGCTCATTGCTTGGAGCGCGAGATGTATTCGCCGGTGCGCGTGTCGACGCGGATCAGTTCACCCTCGTTGATGAACAGCGGCACCCGCACCACCGCCCCGGTCTCAAGCTTCGCCGGCTTCTGACCGCCGGTGGCGGTATCCCCGCGCAGCCCAGGATCAGTCTCCACGATCTTCAGATCGATGTGGGCGGGCGGTGTGACGACCAACGGTACGTTGTTCCACAGCGTCACGATGCAGACCAGCCCGTCCTTGAGCCACTGGGCGTTTTCCCCCACCGCCGCCTTGCCGGCGGTGTACTGCTCGAAATTCTCCGGCATCATGAAGTGATAGAAGTCGCCGTCCTGGTAGAGGTACTGCATCTCGGTGTCGACCACGTCGGCAGCCTCCAGCGACTCCCCGGATCTGAAGGTGCGTTCGATGGTGCGGCCGGTCTTGAGGTTTCTGACCTTGATGCGGTTGAACGCCTGGCCCTTGCCGGGCTTCACGAACTCGTTCTCGATCACCGTATACGGATCGCCATCGAGCAGGACTTTGAGACCCCCGCGGATCTCGCTGGTGGTGTAGCTGGCCATTGTCTTCAGCGGTCAAAAGGGCCGCGTATGATAGCGGCATCGCCCCACCCCCGCTAGCGGCCCGCCCCGCCACCGAACACGCTTCCGCGAGCCAGCGCACGCAGAAGCCTCGGGTGCCGGTGCTAGACTCAGCCGCTTGGGAGCTGTTTCCGTGGAGGCCGACTTGAACGAGCAGAGCGCCGTTCCGCTCATCGTGCTCAGTCCTGCGCGCGACCCCGCCGAGGCGATCAACGGCATGCTGCGACGGGCGGGTCAGCCGGTGTATTGCACCTGGATCCCGGCGCTGCGTGACCTGGGCGACGCGCTCACCCAGCTCAACCCCGAGTTGCTGGTGTTCGTTTCGGAGACTCCCGACGAGCTTGAGGCGGTCATCCGTGTGCGCGATCAGCTCGCCCCCGCCGTGCCGGTGCTGGTGCTCGCCGCTGCCGTGGACGAGGCGCGCATTGCGGCCGCGGTGCGTCTGGGCGCGCGCGACGTGGTGACTCTGGCCAGCGAAGCGCGCCTGCAGGCGGTGGTGCTGCGCGAGCTGCGCGTCTTTCGTACCGGGCGCGCCCTGGATGCGACCCTCAAATCGGCCCACGACGCGCGCAGTCAGCTCGACACGGTGCTCGAGCGCTCCAACGACGCCATCCTGCAGGTGCAGGAAGGCATCGTCATCGAGGCGAACCGCGCCTGGCATGAGCTGTTCGGCGTCGTGGAGGGCATTGCCGGACAGCCGGTGATGGACCTGTTCGAGGACTCCACGCACGCCGCGCTGCGCGCAGCGCTGGCGGCGTGCCTGCAGGGACGCTGGAACGATGACTATCCGCTGCGTGCCAACGCGCTGCTCGCCGATGGCACCGTGCTGCCGCTGCAGATCACCCTGGCGCTCGGTCAACACGACTCGGAGCCGTGCGTGCGGCTGGTGGTGCCCTCGCGGCTGCGCGAGGAAACCAAGGCGGTGGAGGTGGCCGTGGCGACACCGCGTCCGGATGCCGGCGGCGGGATGCTGCGCCGCAGTGAGCTGCTGTCGGCCCTGTCAGAGCGTCTCCGCACGCCCTCCCCGGGTGGCATGCGCTGCGTCGCACTGGTCAGGCTCGACAAGTTCTCGGCCCTGGAGCGGGTGGTCGGGGCCACCGCCAGTGAGGTGATCCTGATCGAAGCGGGCAGAATCCTGAAGGACACCCTGTATCCGAAGGAACTGGTCGGGCGCTTCGGCGGGGTGCGCTTCCTGGCCCTGCTCGAGCGCGGCAATGAGCACGACATCAATGCCTGGAGCGAGCGGCTGCTGGCGAGCGTGCAGAAGCACATCATACGGGTGCGCGACAAGTCAGTGTCGATCACCTGCAGCATCGGCCTGTCAGTGGTCGGGCGCGGCGATGTCGACCTCGATGCGGTGATCGCCGATGCGCTCGAGTGTGCGCGCAAGGGCACGGCGCGCGGCGGCAATCAGAGCATCAGCTCGGATCGCGCCGATGCCGACAGCCGCGTGATGGCCTACGACAAGGTGTGGGTGAAGCACATCAAGGCGGCTCTCATGGAGAACCGCTTCCGACTGGTGCAGCAGCCGATCGCGAGCCTGCAGGGCGCCGACCCGGTCATGTTCGACGTGCTGGTGCGCATGATCGACGGCCAGGGCAAGGAGGTGCTGCCTTCCGAGTTCATGGCGGCCGCCGGGCGCAACGACCTTCTGCGAAACATCGACCGCTGGGTGGTCGGTGCCTCGCTGTCATTCGCAGCACAAAAGAAACCCGAGTGCCTGTTCGTGCGCCTGTCGCGCGAGAGCGCGCGCGATGCGGGCTTCGTGGAATGGCTCGACAACCACCTGCGCTCGAGCCGTGCCGAGCCGCAGCGGCTGTGCTTCCAGATCACCGAGGAGGGAGCGGCGAGCCACGTGCCGCAGGTCGCCCTGCTTGCCACTGAGCTGCGCAAGCGCAAGTTTCGTTTCGCGCTCGAGGGCTTCGGCTCCGGACGCGACAGCCTGGGACTACTCGAGTCCGTGCCGCTCGACTTCGTGAAGATCGACGGCACCCTCATCCAGGGGCTCGCCGCCGACCCGCAGGTACAGCTGCGCGTGCGCGTGCTGGTGGAGGCGGCGCGCAAGCACAACATCCGCACCATCGGCGAGCGCGTCGAGGATGCCAACACCATGGCGGTGCTCTGGCAGCTCGGCGTGCACTACATCCAGGGCTACTTCGTCCACGAGCCCGAGGAAGTGGTGCTGCGCGCCGATCGCTGAAGCGCGCGAAAGCGCGCTCAGCCGGCCGCGGACGGCAGGATCTGCGCCTCCATGCGATCGATCTTGCGCGGCCAGCCGCGCTTTAAGACCGCGCCGCGCTGCGCGCGCTGCCCGACATACTCCTGCAGGTCGCGCCATTCGAGGGTCTTCACCTGCTCGCCCGAGGAGAGGAGCAGGCTCGCCTTGGGCGGCACCACCGCCACCGCGGTCATGAGCTCGCTGCGCGCTGAGGCTTTCTTGCCCGGGATGTCATAGAGCCTGTTGCCCTTGCCGCGCGGCATCTCCGGGACTTCACTGACCGGAAAAGCGAGCAGCTTGCCTTCGCTGCTGACCACGGCGATGAGTGAATCGGCCGAGGGAACCGGGGCCGGCGCGAGCACCTGCGCGTTCTCGGGCAGGTTGAGCACGGTCTTGCCGGCGCGCCGGTCGCTCACCAGATCCTTGAGGCGCGCGGTGAAGCCGTAGCCGGCATCGCTCGCCAGCAGCCACAGATCCTCGGGTTCCCCGATCATGACGCCGGCGAACTTAGCCCCATCCGGCGGATCGAGGCGCCCGGACAAGGGTTCCCCCTGCCCACGCGCGGAGGGCAGCGAATGCGCCGGCAGCGTGTAGGTGCGCCCGGTGCTGTCGATGAATATCGCCGGCTGCAGACTGCGGCCGCGGGCGAGCGCCTGGAAGGCATCTCCGCTCTTGTAGGACAGAGCGCGCGGATCGATGTCGTGGCCCTTGGCCGAGCGCACCCAGCCGCCGGTGGACAGCACCACCGTCACCGGCTCGTTCGGGATCAGGCTCGTCTCATCGATCGCCTGCGCCGCCTCGCGCTCGATGATGCGGGTGCGCCGCTCGTCGCCGTACTTGTCCGCATCGGCGCGGATCTCGGCGGCGATGAGCTTTTTCAGCTTCGCCTTGCTCTTGAGCAGCGCCTCGAGCTCATCGCGCTCGAGCGCGAGCGCCTTCTGCTCCTCGCGGATCTTCATCTCCTCGAGCTTCGCCAGGTGCCGCAAGCGCGTGTTGAGGATCTCCTCGGTCTGCTCCTCGGAGAGCTTGAAGCGCTTCATCAGCACCGGCTTCGGTTCATCCTCGCGGCGGATGATGCGGATCACTTCATCGAGATTGAGGAAGGCGACCAGCAGACCATCCAGGATGTGCAGCCGCCTGGTCACCTTCTCCAGGCGGAAGCTGAGACGGCGCGTAACGGTCGTGGTGCGAAACTGCAGCCACTCGCCCAGGATCTCCTTGAGGTTCATCACCCGCGGGCGACCGTCGAGCGCGATGATGTTGAGGTTGACGCGGTAGTTGCGCTCAAGATCGGTGGTCGCGAACAGGTGGTTCATGACCTCGGTGAGATCGACGCGGGTGGAGCGCGGCACGATGACCAGCCGGGTCGGGTTCTCGTGATCGGACTCATCACGCAGGTCATCGACCATCGGCAGCTTCTTGGCGCGCATCTGTTCGGCGATCTGCTCCTGCACGCGCGTCGGGGAGACCTGGTGCGGGAAAGCGGTGATGACCACGTTGCCGTCCTCGATCTCCCAGGTGGCGCGGGCCTTGAAGGTGCCGATGCCTTTTTCGTAGAACTCCTTAAGGTCAGCGCGCGGGGAGATGATCTCAGCGCCGGTCGGCAGGTCCGGGCCCTTGACGTGCTTCATGAGCGCGGCGGTGGTGGCGTCCGGCTCCTCCAGCAGCAGGATGGCCGCGGCCGCCACCTCGCGCAGGTTATGCGGCGGAATGTCGGTCGCCATGCCGACCGCGATGCCGGAGGTGCCGTTCAGCAGCAGGTTCGGCAGGCGCGCCGGCAGGAACACCGGCTCCTCGAGCGTGCCGTCAAAGTTTGCCGTCCAGTCGACCGTGCCATCGGACAGCTCCCCGAGCAGCACGTCGGCGTAGCGGGTCAGTTTTGCCTCGGTGTAGCGCATGGCAGCGAAGGACTTGGGGTCATCCTGCGAGCCCCAGTTGCCCTGGCCGTCGATGAGCGGGTAGCGGTAGGCGAAGGGCTGCGCCATCAGCACCATCGCCTCGTAGCAGGCGGTATCACCGTGCGGGTGAAATTTGCCGAGCACATCTCCCACCGTGCGCGCGGACTTCTTGGCCTTGGCTACCGCCGACAGTCCCAGTTCGCTCATCGCATACACGATGCGGCGCTGCACCGGCTTCAGGCCGTCGCCGAGCGATGGCAGCGCGCGATCCAGGATCACGTACATCGAGTAGTCGAGGTAGGCCTTCTCGGTGAAGGTGCGCAGCGGCTGGCGCTCGACGCCCTCGAAGTTAAGTTCCTGGTTCTGCGGCACGCCTACACCTGCACTTCCGCGAGGTTGCCCTTCTCCTCGAGCCACTCGCGCCGGTCCGAGGCTCGCTTCTTGGCGAGCAGCATGTCCATCAGCTGGTCGGTGTTGTCCTTGCCGTCGATGGTGAGCTGCACCAGGCGGCGCGTACGCGGGTCGATGGTGGTCTCACGCAGCTGTGCCGGGTTCATCTCCCCCAGACCCTTGAAGCGGGTGACGGTCGGCCGGGTGCGTGGGCTTTCCTTCTCTATTTTCTTCAGCAGCGCATCGCGCTCGGCATCATCGAGCGCGTAGTGCACCTGCTTGCCGGCATCGATGCGATAGAGCGGCGGCATCGCCACGTGCACGTGCCCGTGCGCGACCAGCGGGCGGAAGTGCCGCAGGAACAGCGCGCACAGCAGGGTCGCGATGTGCTGACCGTCGGAGTCGGCGTCCGCGAGGATGCACACCTTGTGATAGCGCAGCTGGCTTAAGTCGCCCGAGCCCGGCTCGATGCCGAGCGCCACGCTGATGTCGTGCACCTCCTGGCTGCGGGCGATCTCAGCGGCATCAAGCTCCCAGGTGTTCAGGATCTTGCCGCGCAGCGGCATGATGGCCTGGAACTCCTTCTCGCGCGCCTGCTTGGCAGACCCGCCGGCCGAGTCGCCCTCCACCAGGAACAGCTCCGAGCGCCTGGGATCCTGGCTGGTGCAATCGGCCAGCTTGCCCGGTAAGGCCGGACCGCCGGTCAGGCGCTTGCGAACCACGCGCTGCGCGGCCTTGGCGCGCTCCTGGGCGTTGGCGATCGCAAACTGCGCGATGCGCTCGCCGGCGTCCGGGTGGCCGTTGAGCCACAGGGCAATTGAGTCGCGCACGAAGGCCTCGACCAGCGCTGCCGCATCGCGGCTGCCCAGGCGCTCCTTCATCTGGCCGGCGAACTGCGGCTCGCGGATCTTCACCGACAGGACGTAGTTGGCCTTGTCCCAGACGTCCTCGGGGCTGAGCTTGATGCCGCGCGGCACCAGGTTGCGAAACTCGCAGAATTCGCGCACCGCCTGCGCAACGCCCGCGCGCAGGCCGTTGACGTGGGTGCCGCCCTCGGTGGTCGGGATCAGGTTGACGTAACTCTCGCCGATGGTCACTTCCGCATCCGGCGCCCAGCACAGCGCATAGTCGACCGCATCATCATCGCCGGCGCGCGTGGCGCTGATCGGCTCGGCCGGTATGCGCTCGTGCTTGCCGAGCTCCTCGAGCAGGTAGGCGCCAAGATCCCCGGTGTAGAACCACTCCTCCTTCTCACCGGTCGCTTCGTTCTTGAAGGTGATGCGCAGGCCCGGGCACAGCACCGCCTTGGCTTTGAGCGTGTGCTTCAGCTGCGGGACGGAAAACTTGTCCGAGTCGAAGAACTTCGGGTCCGGCCAGAAGCGGATGGTCGTGCCGGTGTTGCGCTGGCCGACGCTGCCGATCTCCTCGAGCTTGGAGGCGATCTTGCCGTCCTTGAAGCTGATGTTGTATTCCTTGCCGCCGCGCTTGATCCAGCACTCGAGGTGCTTGGAGAGTGCGTTCACCACCGAGACGCCGACCCCGTGCAGACCGCCGGCGAACTTGTAGGTCTTGTCGGAGAACTTGCCGCCGGCGTGCAACCGCGTGAGGATCAGCTCCGCCCCGCTCACCTTCTCCTTCGGATGGATGTCGACCGGCATGCCGCGGCCGTCGTCGGCCACCTGCAGCGAGCCGTCCTTGAAGAGCGTCACGTCGATCTGCTTGCAGTAGCCGCCGATCGCCTCATCGACGCTGTTGTCGATGACCTCGTGCGCGAGGTGATTGGGGCGCTGCGTGTGGGTGTACATGCCCGGCCGCCGGCGCACGGGCTCAAGTCCGGTCAGGACCTCGATGTCTGAGGCGGTGTACGAACTCATTCCAGGCGTGAAGCTTCCGTGAGGCTCGCCGCGGGGGCGCGATGGCGCTGCGCCGCCGCAGCGGCGCGCAGTTTAGCAGTTGCTACCCGCTGGCGTCGGCTAGGAAAGATCGGCGATCAGTGCGGCCCGCACCGGCGCGGGCACCGCGGCCACCTCGTAGCGGTAGCGCTCGTGATCGATGCCGGCCGCAAGCGCAGCTCCCGCTCTCAGGCTTGCGATCATCGGCGCGCTCAGCTCGAAGCGCAGAAAGTGAACGGCGGAAGTCTTCTCGGCGTTTTCCCGCTCGATGTCCTCATCCGCGATAGCGAACACGCGCTCGTGTCCTGCGATGGCCACCCAACAGCGATCCTCGATGCCCCGGAGCGTGGCTAGGGCGGCTGCGCGCTCTTCAGGCTGGATGAACTCGATCAGCAGCGTCGCCTTCCAGTTGCTGCCGTCCGGGATCAGCGGGTTGTAGGAGCCGAGCTCATCCTCGATGCCCTGCGGCTCGAAGATGCGCTCCACGCGCAGCATCTCCTGCACCTGGTACTGAATCGTGAGGCGGTCCTCGAACAGCCAGGTGGCGTTGGGTCCGACGGCGAGCGCCCGCTCGCGCTTGTGCCTGAGCACGCGCTCGCGAAAGGCCGGCCGCTCGCGCGCGTACTGCTCAAGGGACATCAGATCAGCCAGCGCGAGCTTGTTCATGAGAATGCCCTAGAGTCCATACGCCAGACGCAGCAGGCGCAGCGGGTGCTCGGGCGCACGCGCCTCTTTAAGCCCGCTTTCGATCTGGTGTCCCGCCATCGGGCAATCGCTCGCGTAATGATCGCACTGCGCGGCCTGCACGCGCTGCATGACCGGGCGGCCGATTCTCATGGAGGCGGCGCGAAAGCGCTTCTTCACCCCGTAGGTGCCGTCGTGCCCGGAACAGCGCTCGATGGTGTC
>Ga0209624_10000180_pt1 | contig 58509 bp, 56 predicted proteins | sample JacPinW_OM2H0_O1_FD_188565 | JGI IMG/M metagenome (GOLD analysis project Ga0209624, IMG submission 188565) | Forest soil microbial communities from Algoma, Ontario, Canada - Jack Pine, Ontario site 1_JW_OM2H0_O1 (SPAdes) (version 2) | ecosystem: Environmental > Terrestrial > Soil > Boreal... | reverse complement strand
AGATTAGCCGCCTGAAAGAAGTCCAGGATCGACTGCAGGCGGACTTGCAGAGTGACCAAGCCGGTAAACAGGATCTGGTTCAACAACGAAATGAGCTGGGGCAGAAACTGGAAGCGGCGCAAGGGGAATCCGAGACGCTTCAGCAGCAGGTGGCTTCGCTCACCCAGCAGTCGACCGGCGAAACAACCGAAGCCAAGGCGCTCGGCGCGAAGGTCGACGATCTCACTCGCCTGCTTCAGGATCGTGAGACTGCCCTCAACCAGCAGGACGAATTACTGGCTCACGATCGCGATATTCGGGAGTTGATGGGCGCGCGCAATCTCTACATCGCGGAAGTGTACGACACCGACGAAAAGGGGGCCACCCGCAAGCCCTATGGTCGCGTGTTCTACACAAAAGAAAGGTCTCTGATCTTTTACGCCTATGATCTTGATCAGCAGGGCGGTAAACGTGGCCGGACGTTCCAGGCGTGGGGTCGCCGGGGGCCTGACTGGAAGCAGGCAGTCAATCTAGGCATCTTCTACGAAGACAATGCCTCGAAGAAGCGATGGCTTCTGAAGGCCGAGGATCCCAAGACCCTCGCACAAATTGACGCTGTATTCGTCACCGTCGAACCGCACGGCGGAAGCGATAAGCCGAGCGGCAAGCCTCTTCTTTTCGCCTACCTCAGAGTGAATCCCAACCACCCGTAGGTTCCTGACTCCCGCCTTGCGGACAATAGCAACCTCTCGATTTGACTGAATAGGTGCTCGCACCTGGAAAATTGATAGTGACAGTCCCATGTGAAAATTGGTTCTACCGCTCATAAGGTTACCGCTGTTCAGCGCCCGGCGACGTAGTGACCTGCCCCCTGCTTGGTTCACGTAAAGTTGCGCCAGCCAGAACGGATTAATCACCGGATGACAGCTCTTTAATTTGATCTACGGCCATTACCACGAGAGGGTCACCACTTTTTCTACATAGCCAGGGCCCGGCGGAAACTGCACTCGAAGTTGAGCGGAATCCGCGGAAAGATTCGCCCCGTCGATTTGCAGGCGAACCTTCGGATCGTTCAAACGTACGAACAACACTTGGGAGCTATTTGCCGGAGCCGACAATCGCAGCCGCAAAGAGCGTGCAGACTCCTGCTGGTCGATGACTTTCATCTGAGCAGTAATCGCCCCGGCTTCGGGCAAGCCGTGGGTCATACCGACTTCCACGGGTGGCAGAGGAATCCGCATCTCTCCGTTCGCGACCCTCGCGCCAGATGCGCGTGAGCTCAGCTTTATGGCTTTCGATCCCTCGCCCGTGAGGCGAACAGTAAGCATCGAGCCATCGCGCCTTGTCTCTATGCCAACCCGGCGCCCGCCTATGGGCACGCGCAAGATTCTTGCCTCACTCCACTGCGCAGGCAACTTTGGTGTGACGGTAAGCTGGTTTTCGGCGACGTTCCATTCCAATCCAAACATGCCGCGCACGGTCGGCGTAATCACCATCGCCGAAGACCATAGCTGGTGCGAAGTGCTGCGACCCATCCATCGAAAGAATTCGCCGGAAAGCAACTCGGTGACCGCACCCAAGTTTTGCACCCAAGTGAGATCTGCATTTTGCATGAGGTGAGCATACCCAGACAGATTGCGCCCGTTACGATATTCGGACAGCGAGACCCATCCCGTGAAGAGCGGCCACACACTGCCCTGGTGATAGCTGATGGGATCGTAGAAGCTCACGTTGGGGCTCAAATCACGCGTCCCCCAATCGGTCGAGAATTCACTCGACGCCCATCGGTTCAGCATTCCGCTGGAGTGCGACAAATTGAAGGTTCCATCCCATGCCGCGACGGCAGGATAGATCGTGGGGCTCGCGTCCAGAGTTCCATTGGCATTCCGGCTGAAGGCATAGAAATTCGCATCGGGTAAAAAATATTCTTTTTCAACTTGATCGGCGACGTGGTGAGCGCGCTTCTCGGCGTCTTCAGCTAATTTCAAATTTCCCGTGGCTTTGGCCAAGTTAGCGAATGCCGAGCTTGCCTGCTGATCTAGGGCAGCGAGATAGATCTCTTGATGTGGCATACCCGGCGGCCAGGATTCCACCCATCCCGACCCCGCTATGTTTTCGTAAATTCCATCTCCGTCCGAATCGTGCGACCGCTCGAACTCCCACGCCTTTTCGAAGGCTTCCCAGTGCTCCTTGATAAATGCGTTGTCGCCGCTGATCTTAAGGTAGTCGTTGGCGGCCATGAGTAGGAGCGGAGTAGCGTCGGCGGATGCAAACTCATACGCCAGACTTTTCCAATCCACAAGCCCAGCCGTCTGCGACCATTCGTGAATGATTTGCCCCTGAGGGCTTTGACGCCGCAACAGAAATTCCAACTGATCGCGCGTCAACTGAAAATCGCCGTAAGCGTTGACCGCATAAAGACTCCACAGCGAGTCGCGACCGAAGTACCAGCCGAAGCCTGGCCGCGCCGAATCATCGGAGCTGTCGAATCCGGCTACCAGCGCGGTTTCCTTGTGACCCGGAGTTGTTTGTACCTTTAGTTGATCGATCGAGACTTGCGCCCAAGTGAAGGCATCGTCGAACTGCTCGTCGGGAGTCTCAATGCGGAGACAGTCGGACAAGAAATTCTTGTAATAGCTCACGGTCTCTTCATACAGCGACTGCAACGAACGTCCGAGTCCAGCCAGCCTGACCGCGAGCGCCGCGCTATTTGAGTCCGCGACCGTATCTCCAGTCGTCATGAGTAACGGAAAAAGCTTATTGCTGTCCTGCTCGGGATTGAAATGCAGAACGAACTGCAGCGGGTATGTCCTGGTGCGCTCCTGGTAGGGTGCCATAATCCCAGGCTTTGCTCCGGGCATTTCTATGGCTGCCGCATGATCGGGGAAATTTAAATGCAAAACGTAAAATCCGCTCGCTTCCGCCCCTCCTTTTATCCACTCTGGAGACGGACGATCATCCGACGGGGCAGGCCACATAAGCTTCATGTCGGGTGTGAACTGAAAAGTAAGCGTGAGCGGGCGCACCGACTCGATTTCGAAAAATGCCAGGACCCCGGTCCCCTCCGGCGCATCTTGTGGCGCAAAAAGAACTTCGCGGACGGTGAAATTCGCATGAGCAAATGTGATGGTCGTGTGATCGGGCCGGACCTCAATCAGCGCGGCGTGCTCGTTCACATCAATCGGCACCGGATAGTCTTGCATCTCGGCGCTGATGCGCAGATTGCTGAAAATCTTCCAGGGAAAAATCCACGCTTCAAAGGATCCGTCTTGCCCGCCGAGAATCGCACCACGCGGGCCGACGACGGTAAAAGGCTTTGTTGGAACTGCCTCCCGCACAATCTTTAGGGGCACAGTTTCGTCAAAAGGAAATTTGGTCAAAACAAATTGTTGATCATTTGTCTGGCCACTTTTCGTCTGGGCAATTTTCGCCTGGCTGATCGTTTGCGATTCCGCGCTAAGTGTGCTGGACAGAAGCAGAGCCAGCGCCAGCGAAGTTCGACCAGGGAAAGCTGGATTCATGAACTCTCCAAACAAAATGCTCGGTGAGGGATCGACCGACCTAGCGAGGAGCGGCCATCGGCGAAACAACTTTTGCGACATCGACGATTTTTCCCGGCGGCAGTGCGCGCAGCAGCTCGACGAACGCCGCATTGGTCCAGCCAAATCCAACCACGTTCGCGCCATAACCCGCCGTCACGTGAGTATCCGAAGATCGACTCACAACGTTGTACTTCTCGTGAATCGTCCGATCGCGCTCGAAGTTCTCGAGCACCATCGAGAGGAACTCCGAGGAGACACGGTCTGCTTCTCGATTGTGCCCATACCTGCGCATCCCCTCCACCGCCAGCAACTGAATAGGCGCCCAGCCAAAAGGATAATCCCACTGACCCTGCGTTTCCTGCACGCTCATTGCGATCCCACCTGCTCTCTCGAAAATGCTCAGGTTTTTCACGATCGCATCCGCTTGGTCATCGGTGGCTAGTCCGACCCACAGTGGATAAAACGTGGTGGCATAGCGATAAGTCGAGCGCTGCTCAAGATCGAAGTTGTAATCCAAGAAAAGGCCTTGTTCCTCATCCCACAAGTACTTTTGCATCGACAGCTTGCGCGCCTCCGCCTGGCGTTTCCAATCGGCGGCCTCAGCCTCCTTGCCCAACAGTCGGCTCATCTCTTCCAGATCGCGTTCAGTTTTGAAAAGAAGACTATTCAAACACACGGGGGCATAGTGCTGAGTAGCGGCGCCATAAGGGCCAAACCGAAACGAGATATCGAATCCAGACTCGCGCATCGATCGGTCGCCTTTGTAGTAATCCGGCGTAAGCTTTATGCGCCGCGCCGTTTCGCAGGGCGCGGAAGAAGATGACGCGGCCGCTCCGCCACAGACTTCCACCGAGTAAGGCGATCCCGAGGCCCTACCTCCCGGAATATCCGTCTCTTTACCCTCGTAGGGCGGGATCGTCGGGTGAAACAGAAAGTAAGCCGCCACCTGCCGATAAATGTCGTTTTCATCCTGCAAGGCCTCCATGGCTGGCCCTTCGCCAAAATCGTAATAGCGGGAAAGTCCAGTAGAGCCAGCCAGATGCGGAGCTTCGGTCCACATGGCATGGTCGCGCTTCACGTAAGAGTAGGCGGTCTCCATCCATGCTCGGTCATCCTGAGCCGCCGCTTTCTGCGCCTCATGAATAGCCATAACCATGGAGCTTAAAAACGGAGGTTGGGAGCGGGTTAAATAGTAAGTCCGATTGGCATTGAGCACCGCGCCGTAATGTTCAATCTCAAAAAAGAAATTGTCCACCATGCCGCGCGCAAGTTCCAGCCGCCCGTCTCGCAACAAACCGCGGATAATAAAATAACTATCCCATCCATACATTTCATTGAAACGTCCGCCCGGCACGACATATTTGTTTTTCAGATAAAGCAATCCTGGCGGCTGAATGGAATCGGCGTCCGTCTTCCCCAACTGATGAATAACCTCTGGCAGATGCGCAACCGTGACCTTGCATCCATGTTCCATTTGGCCGAGTTCCCGTGGTTCTTCGAAACCCGCGGGCAGATAAAGCACCGGCGCAGCCAACAGTTTAGGATCGGAAACTCCGCCGCAAGAGTTCGTCGAACGGGTAAGAGAATCCCAGGCCGAGTGGATGTAGGCGAGAATTGCGTTTAGTTTAGAGTCGGCGGTGAGGCGTTCAGGCTGGGACTGCGCGAAGCTCGCGAGCGAGAGTGACGTGGCCAGCGCCACCGCCAGGACCGGTGCCCGCAGTATCCCACTTCGTTTACGAGCGCTCAGCCAACATTCCCGCATCCCGTCCCTCATAGGCAGTTAAGATCGCAAGAACTTTGGCCGAGCTAGAATCATTTCCCGAGTTTTCCCCTTGTGGACCGCCACAACACGCTTCAGAACTGGAAGCGTGCGGCAAATTGCAGCCGGCGCATCGTGGTTCCTTCTTGCGAGGCGACGATATCCGTGATCAATCCAGAACTGCCACCGCAGTCGACGCAGGAGTTGGGCTGCCCTAGATTGGGATGATTGAAGACGTTGAAAGCCTGAGCTGTCAACTGGAAGCTCATACCCTCTCTGAAGAAGAATTTCTTGGAAATCGCCATGTCAGAGTTGATCAGGCCCGGTCCCCACAGCGCATCTCTCGGAATATTTCCGAAGGTTCCAGGGTAGGGTCGCATCCAGGGGCCCTCCACCTCGCCTGCGTAAGTAAGAGTTGGAACGGGAGTGAAATAACTGACGGTGTGAGTAACTGGATTGAAAGATCCAGCATGCATTCCAAAATCTTCTCCCGCCTGAGCCGCGCTTGGACGACAGAGACTGCCTCCCACTCCGTCAATGTCCTCATCTTGAACGCAGTTGCTGTACGTCGGAGTAAAAGGTATACCGCTTTCCCACGTCAGGGTGCCATTAAGCGAGAAGCCACCAATGATCTGATTCATCCACCCGGGAGCGTTGCCACCAATTGCTCTGTTCCGACCGAAGGGGAGATCCCAGTTCCCCGCGGTAACGAAGATCTGGCGGCGGTTGTAATAACTGTTGCCATAGTCGGTCTTGGCATTCATGAAGAAATAGTCAGATTCATGCGCGAGGGCGTGCGACCAAGTGTAGTGCGAGAGGAGCTGAAATCCATGGCTGAAACGTTTCTGCAGGACTACCTGCAGCGCCTGGTAGCTGGTGGTCGCCTCGTTCGCGTTGTAACGCAGAGACTGCGTCCACATAAAGGGATGTCCAAAGGTAACTCCAAGATCCTGCTGGGCGGTGCCGTCAAAATAGGGCTGACGTTCAAACTGCGTGTAAGGCACTCCGGTGTTCGGATCAATTGGCGGCGTGCAGTCAACTGGGGCGCTGCAGTCGAAGCCCGCAAGCGTTTGCTGGTTTGGATTTGCCTGGTTCGACGAATCGAACATGTTGTGAACTCCATGACTGCCGATATAGCCGATCTGCAGCGCTGCAGAGTTTGACAGTTCCTGCTGCAGCGTCAAGTTCCACGAATCCACAGTGGGAATCCGCATCGTGAGCGGACGCGTTGGCTGCTGAATGCCATTGGGCAGAGGATAATTGCCGTCTGATGGGATTGGAGCAAAGGTATAGACGGGAGGCCCAGTCGACAGTTGCAAGGCGTAATAGTTGATGTTGGGAGCGTTCAGGTTTTGCGTAACGGCCGTAGGAAAAGAGAACGTCAACACCTCCCCGAAAGTATCTCCCGACCAGCCCATGCCATAGACACGACCGTATCCCGCGCGCACAACCGTGTTGGGTCTTGCCTGCCACGCGACGCCCAGGCGCGGAGCAAAGTGCGTATATTGCATGGCAACATTTAAATTGTTGCCATAACCCCCGTAGCCCGCGATGCGCACGTCGCCGGTATCCAGATCAAGCAGACCGCCCTGGCCGGCCCCGGCTACCGATTCGGGAAAATAAAGCTCCCAACGCAGGCCATAGCTGAGCGTGAGAGTCCGCGTCGCACGCCATTGGTCTTGGCCGTAGAAGAAGATCCGCTTTTGGCGTTCGGCCGCACTGGTGTTCTGAATTTCGGTGCGATAGAAACTGCCCACGTCGCCTAAAAGGAACGTGGCGTACCCTAAACCCTGAGTCACAAGGCCTCCGGTTACACTCGCTGGAAATTCGAACTGTCCGGAGAGAAGATTATTGTTGTTCACGCCAACCAGATGGTTTAGGGCAAAGCGTATATCGGCCCCAAACTTGACGTTGTGATTTCCCATAACGTGCGTCCAATTGTTCACCCCCTGAAATTGACTTTCGGTCTGTACGTACTCATTGGTAGTCGTCCCGTAGGTGACAGTAGAGCTGCCGTTGCCACCATTGGCAGGAACGGCCACCTGAAATTGCGGCAGACCACCCGTAAGGTTGATGTCGCCCTGGTTTACGCCCGGAATGCCGAGCTGGGTGCCCAGCGCCTGATTGTAGTCGGGCCCTTGATCATTGAGGTAGATTCTGAACCAGCCGAAACGAAAGTCGGTGAGCCATCCTGGAGATAAGGCATAATCGCCGCCCGCAGCTACATTTTGATCGACCGCACTGTCCGTGCCGGCAATGTTGTCGAGACCAAAGCCCGGCCCGCCGGCTACTCCGAAGATCGGTGCCCCGCTAAGCGAGGAGTCGAAACGGGTGTATCGGCCGAAAGTGTGAAACTTCTGCGAAATCTGGCCGTCTATGCGGACATCAAACTGATTTGTATTAAATCCTCCCGAACCGGAGGCCGCATAGTTATCAAAAGTGCTTCCGTTATTAAAATTCGGCATGGGCATTTCGCCGATTAAATTAACAGCCGGCATCGAGAGACGGTTCGCCGGAATCATGTTGTCCACAAACGGCGTGCCCGGGACTGTTCCACCCACAGTCGTCTCTGGATCGTAAATCTGGTAATTCGGACTGCCATCCAGGCTGGGGTTCAGATAGTCGCTCAGGTCGCACGTCGCTCCTGAAGTGCAGCTGTTGTGGGCAAGCTGTGTGGGCACGGTGGTAAGAATCGTGGTTCCCGTCCTTTCGCGCAGGCCCTGATAATCGCCGAAGAAGAACAACTTGTCCTTCCGGATAGGCCCGCCAATCGATGCCCCGAACTGGTTGTGGAGGAAAGATGGGATCGCATTCGGCCCGGGAGGTTGGGTGAATGGGTCACGCGCCTGCTGGGCGTCCGAACGTCGGAACTCGAACAGTGAACCATGGAAAGAGTTCGACCCTGATTTGGTCTGGGCCGTGACCAGCCCGCCGACCGCCTTGCCGAATTCAGCGTCGTAATTTTGCGAAGTAACCTTCATCTCTGAAACTGCGTCCAGATTAGGGTTGATAACCTCAACTCCTTGAATCGGATCCTGATTGTCTGTTCCATCCAACTCGTAACCGGTGGCAAATGGCAACTGGCCGTTGACCTCAATCTGTTCGCTTTCTTGGGGATTGGTCGACTGCCCGACGTTCCATCCGATATAAGTCGTTCCTGGCGTGAGTAGCTCGAAGGAGGTGAAGTTGCGTCCGAGATTGGGCAGATTCTCCACCGCCCGTGAATTCAGAATGGTGCTGACATCGGCGCGATCCGTCTGCAACAGCGGCACTGCGCCTGTGACTTCGACTGTGGTGCTAGACGAGCCGACCTGCAATCTTATGTCGACTTTGGGAGCCGTGTCGGCATAGACAATGACGCCGGGAACGTTACTCTTCTGAAAATTCGCTGCGTCTGCGGTAACACTGTAAGTGTCTGGAATAAGATGTTCGACCCGATAGTCGCCAGTGGCATTCGCCACCGTGGAGACAGACGTCCCTTTGGTCACATCGGTCACGGTGACCGTAGCATTGGGCACAACCGCTCCCGTGCTGTCCGTTACCGTACCAAATATTGACCCATATACAGCTTGTGCGGAGACAGATTGTGAACCCGTGAAGGCGCAGATTGCGATCAAAGCCAGAGCCTTACAAAACCCCAGCCTCCTAGTGCACGGAGAATTCCCTGAACCACAGAGAACTTTGCCCACAGCATCGATCGTTTTCATTCAACAGCCTCCTGGGTGTGATGGTTTCTTGACTCGCATCCACGGCTCGACATTGAGTTGATGGGTCGTGACTGACGTAGTGGCGCTTCCGCGCGGAAGCTATGGAAAATAGAATCTCTGGTAGCGACGCTGGCTCGGTTGCTTGCAGTCGGATTGCCGGTTGGAGTAGCATAAAAAGCTGGACCGATTGCTCTGCGTTCGTGGGGCAGAGAATCGTGGCGCTTCAAATGGCAGATTTTTGCCAGCGAGGAATCCTCACCCTAGTTGATTTGAGTTAGAAGTATCACTGCGTCAGTTACGCGTCAGTTACGCGTCACAGAACGACTTACGTTCTTTTCCCTCTGATAGATAGAACGTACTTAGTTTTAATGTTACATGTCAGTTACATCACTCCAGTTCGCCGACAGAGAGCGCTATCTCGGTCAAATCGATAAGATTACCCACAGTCACACCCTTCGCAAAGCCGAATCTCTTTGTAAGTTGCTTCGTTACTTAGCCGACCACGCCCTAACTCAGCCAGACACTCCGCTCAAGGAGTATCAGATCGCAACCGAAGTTTTCGGTCGTCCCGATAACTTTGATCCCCAGGCCGATTCTGCCATTCGTGTGCAGGCCGGGAGGTTGCGTCTTAAGTTGCTCGAGTATTACAGCCATGAAGGAGCAACCGACCCCATCGTTGTGGAGATGCCGAATGGTGTCTACGCTCTCAGCTTCCACCATCGGGAAGTGCCCGTGCCGGCGCTCTTGCCAGCTCCAGCGCTTTTTCCAGTTCCAGTCGAATCTCCGAGGCCACGCAAGAGTGCTCGCCGATGGATTCTCACGGTCGTCGGTCTTTCCTTGGCGCTGGTTGTGGCATTGGTCGTCATCGTCGTCCTCTCGATCGCGTTAAGTTCGGCTCGCGCCCGAGTGAGCACCAATCCAACCGTTCCTGTGGCTCTTCGCGGATTCTGGAGTGAGTTCGTGTCAAATCCAGATGCCCCGTGGATAATTTTCAGCAACGCGGCATTTGTGGGGCGGCCAGAAACGGGCATGCGATATTTGGACCCCGCGCGCGATTCCCATGACCTAATTTTGGATCACTACACCGGGGTAGGCGAAGTCCTGGCCGTACACGAGCTCGACAGAGTTTTCGATTTGTTGAGTCATCCGATCGAGGTGAAGCGCGGAAGTCTCTTTACCCTCGACGATGCCAAGCTCAACGACCTCATCTTCGTCGGCTCTCCCGCGGAGAACTTGACTCTGTTAGATCTGCCAGGCAGCCAGGAATTCGTCTTCAAACGTCTCGACACCAATCCGCATAAGGGAGCCTTGGGAATCGCCAACGTAGATCCTGAGCCGGGGCAGCCCGCCATCTTCTATCCGAGTGACTCGTCTCACCCGCTCACCGAAGATTATGCAATTGTTGCTCTCGTACGCGGGCTGAATCCGGCGCGCCACGTGCTGATTTTGGCCGGTACGACAACCATTGGAACTCAAGCCGCCGTCGAATATGTTTGCGAGCGGGACTCCGTGGAAGAGTTATTGCGCCGTCTCGCGGTGCCGGCCGGCGGCGAAGTGAAGCCGTTTGAAGCGCTGTTACGCGTCAAGGTGACGCGCGGAGTTCCAGTCGGCACGGAGTTAGTGGCGGTTCGGCACCGCAAATAAAAATAACCGGATTACTGCGCAGGCTGCAACTTCAACTGACCTTCGACATGAATCTTGGACGCCGCTTCAATTTCCTTCTTGGCATCCTCTTCCCTGCCCAGACTGCGATAGGCCTGCCCCAGCAATGTGTGCGTCGTGTAGTTTCCCGGATCCATTTTTTCCGCGTGTTGCAAGTAGAGCAGCGATGTTTGCGGATCGTTCCGTCGCAGCAGCACCTTGCCCATCTGTATGAATGGTCCCGTGCTCGAGGTATCGAGCGAAATCGCTTTGGCCAGCGCCTCTTGAGCCTGTTGATACTGTCCGGTGCGCGTGTAGAGGTCCCCTAGGCGATCATAGACGGCAAAATTCGCCGGGTTGATTTCGCGTTCCTGCCCGAACTCGCGTAGCGCCTGGTCGGTATCAGACTTGAAGAGATAAAATTCGCCGAGCATGAAGTGCGCAAGCGCTAGCTTCGGATTGAGTGCCAGCGCCTTCTTCGCGGCCTCGGCGGCCGCTTCGGGCAAGTTTGCCTGCATCAACATCTTGCCCAATAAAAGATAAGCCGCACCCGAGTCGGCGGAAACAGCAAACTGATCGGCAAACGCCAGACGCGCCTCGTCGAAGTGGTTGGAGTTGAGGTAGCAAAGTCCGAGAACATAATTCGCGTCAGCGTTTGCATTAGGAGTCCACTGCCGGACTCGTTCAAGAAATGGAATCGCCGCGGCTGGACGCCCCAATCGATAAAGTGACAATCCTCGCATCTGGATTGCTTCCACGTCGTTCGGGTCTTCTTCCATCGCGCGCGCAAATGCTTTTTCGGCGGAAAGCAATTTTCCCGTGCGGTAGTAAGCGATCCCCAACTCGTGCTGCAGCCCTTTGGCCGAGCCTCCCGCAGTCGCAGCCAGCTGTTCGAGCATCACAATCGCCTCTTGCGGCTTGCCGTGCTCAAGCTTCTGGTGCGCATCCGCCAGCGTGTCTTTCAGGTTTGCGGTCGTCACCGGAGGCGCCGGACCTTGTTCTGGAGATGCTGGCAAAGCTTGACCATGATCAGCTACTGCGGAATCGGACGTAGACGACAGGCCACCGGCGACACCGCCAATCAGAAACAGCAGGATGAATGCGGCAAGAGTTCGCATGGTTTCAATTCTAACCACAGTCGTACGCCGCTTGCGGCGGTTTGGCGCGATGATACGATTATTTTATGAGGTGGTGGCAGCGCAAAGTATGGGACGGTTGCGCGAGCCTCGCGATCTACTCCTTCATCCTCGCAGCAGCGACTTTCGCGCAGATTCAGAAATTTCCTGGGGCGACGGTTGCTTCCGCAAAACAAGTTTCTACTTCCCCTTATCCCGCCAGTGAATATCATGCTGGCCCCGCCTGGTTTATCGACGTGGCCCCCCAATCCGGCCTGCGAATGCAAAACGTCAATGGCGGCGTCGACAGCAAGCAGTACATCATCGAAACCACCGGCAGCGGCGTGGCAATTTTCGATTACGACAATGACGGCTGGCCCGATATATTTCTCGTGAATGGCACTACGCTCGACGACGCTAAAGTAAAAGACTCCAAGCCGACGAGTCATCTTTTTCACAACAATCACGATGGAACCTTCACCGACGTCACCCACGCTGCCGGGCTGGACTTCACCGGCTGGGGACAGGGCGTCTGCGTAGGCGATTATGACAACGATGGCTATGACGATCTGTATGTCACCTATTACGGCAGGAACCGTCTCTATCACAATGAAGGCGACGGCACCTTTAAAGAAGTAGCCGAAGCCGCCGGCGTTGCGGGCGACGGCACGGCATGGGGTACCGGTTGCGCTTTTGTCGATTATGATCGCGATGGCAAGCTCGATCTGCTCGTCGCCAACTATGTGCGATTCGATCTCAAGACCTCGCCCAAGCCAGGCCAGGGAATAATGTGCGTCTGGAAAGGCACGCCGGTGATGTGCGGACCGCGCGGCCTCGGTTCGTCGCCCAACATCCTCTACCACAATCTCGGCAACGGAACATTTGCTGATGTAAGCAAGTCGAGCGGAATCGAAAAAACCGATGGCCATTACTGCTTCAGCGTCTCCACGCTCGATTATGACGACGACGGCTGGCCCGATATCTACGTCGCCTGCGACAGCACTCCGAGCATTCTCTACCACAATCTTAGGAATGGAACCTTCATCGACGTAGCCGCCGAAGCCGGAGTCGCTTTCAACGAGGATGGCCGAGAACAAGCCGGAATGGGCTCCGCAATCGGTGATTATGACGGCGCTGGTCGACCTGATATTTTCAAGACAAATTTCTCCGACGACTCGTCGTCTCTCTATCACAACAATGGCGATGGAACATTCACTTCGACGATCTTCGATGCCGGTCTCGGGCTCAACACGCATTACCTCGGCTGGGGAACAGCGTTTGTCGACATCGACAATGACGGGCGTCCGGACATTCTCGCGGTCAACGGCCACGTTTATCCGGAAGTGGATACGGCTCGCCTCGGCTCTTCCTATCGTGAGCCGCGCCTTTTGTATTGGAATGCGGGAAATGGAAAATTCAAAGATATCAGCCAGCAATGCGGCCCCGGTTGCACGCAGCCGCAGGCCAGTCGCGGGCTGGCCATCGGAGATCTGTGGAATGATGGCCGCATGTCCGCCGTGGTGAATAACATGAGCGGACAACCTATGCTGCTCGTGAACCATGCGAGCAATCGTAACAATTGGCTGGGTGTGATCATACGAGGCGTCAAATCGAATCGTGACGGCATCGGCGCCAAGGTTACGGTTTTTGCCGGCGGCCATAAGTTTGTCCAGGAAGTTAGAAGTGGCTCCAGCTATATCTCAAATAATGATATGCGGCTTCACTTCGGGTTTGGCGAAAGTTTGCAGTTCGATCATATCGAGGTTCGGTGGCCCAGCGGCAACAGTGAAGTTTTCCCGGGCGGAAACGCCAATCGCTTTGTCACCTTGACCGAGGGCCGAGGTGAGATTCCGATAGCTCGTGAAACAATCGGCGTGGCTGAGCATCCCAGAACGCAGTCGATTCAGATAAGGTAAATATTTATGAAAGCTTCATCCAAGCTATCTCGCTGTCAGGTCGCCAAGTTGTCTGCGGCTGCAGCAGCGTACCAGCGGTCGGCAGATTTTCGCTTCCGCGGGCTATTGCCAATACTGTCATGCTGCCCCGCTCTTGTCTGTTTCGGCTAGGGAGACGTGACCATGGCCAGTGCCCTTCACGAAAGTCAACTTCGCGCCACTCATGACGTGCTGATGAACCTGGGCGAAGATAACTCGCAGAAGCCATTCCGCCAGATGGCTGGACAACCGGCGCCGCGAAGGGTCCAATCAAATCTCTGCCCTATGTTGCGATTGATGACAAGAGATATACGACTTACTTGCACGTAATTTAGATGCACCTCGCAAACACCATCCCGCCACCAGAGACAATCCATAAGAATTCGCGTGCGAAAACCGCACTGATTTTGCTGTGTGCATTCCTTGCGTGTTCGCCTCCACTCAAATCTCAAACTACGGCGGATAGCGATAACCGACTTGGCCGACTAGCCTGGAGCACGGATTCTACCGGCCCGCGGCGATTCATCTCTGTCCATGGACGCCGAGCCGCCGTCTTCGGCTATTCCCAAGCCGGCTTGGAGGTTTGGGCCTATCCGTTGCAGCTTCTCACTTCCTACAGCGTGTCTTTTCGCCAGCCAGGAGCAACCACGGGAATCGACGGCCAGAGCATTCTCCGTCGGATCTTATACAACCCCGAGTCTCTTACTCGCATTTATGCCGGTCCCGATTTCGTCGTTAAGGAAAAGATTTTTGTTCCGCTCGATGAGCCGGGCGCGATCATTTATTACGAGGTTGAAAGTAACAGCCCGGTCGATATCATGATCCGATTCATCCCTGTCCTCGATCTAATGTGGCCTGCCGGTATCGGTGGGCAGGAGGTCCGCTGGAGCCCGGCGGATTCGGCATGGGTTCTTTTCGAGCCGACTCATCGATTCACAGCCAGCATAGGCTCTCCCGATATGGTGGCGCACGACGAGACACCGAATACGGCCCTGCCGATGGCCAGCGCGCCCGGCTTGGCCTTCACCATTCGCGCCTACAGCCAAAAGGCGGCGCGAGTAATCATTGCCGGAAGCGTCACCGGCCAGAATGCGAGCGCGATCGCCAAGAGACTGCTGCAGCAGGAAAGCGCTCTGGAGAAGAATGCCACGGATCATTACTCCGACTTACTCAGTCATGCTTTGCAAATTGAGACTCCGGATGCTGAAACGAATCGCGCCTTAGCCTGGTCTGAAATCGCGCTCGACCAAGCCTGGGTTTGTAACCCCGATCTCGGTTGCGGTCTGGTCGCCGGCTATGGTCCCTCACGCAAAGCGCGGCGTCCGCAATATGACTGGTTTTTCGCTGGCGATGGAATGGTAACCATCCAAGCCCTACTCGCCGCCGGGCAGTACGAACGGGCTCGCCAGGAACTGGAATTCATTCTCAAATATCAGGATCGGAAGACCGGCATGGTCTGGCATGAGCAGTCACAAAGCGCCGGCTTGCTGGATTGGACTAAGTATCCTTACGTGTTCGTTCATGTCGACCTGACTTTTCAGTTCCTTAATACCGTGGGCAAGTATTTTTCTGTCACCGGCGATCAGGGTTTTGTCGGCGCCCATTGGGCTTCCATACAAGCGGCTTTCGACTACTGCCGCTCAATTCTTGATAAGAAGGACGGACTGCCGCGTATTCCCGTCGATAAAGAAGGAGGCAGCGAGCAGAATGCACTCAGCGACGACCTGATGCTGTCGGCAAACTGGGCGTCGGCAGCAAAAACCTTCGCAAGCCTCGCGCGTGCCACCGGTCGCGACACGGATGCCGCCGATGCAATCGCGGCCAGCCAAGCAGCCATGGTTGCTATCCGTCAGCGATACTGGGATACGAGGCAGCAACTTTGGATCACGGGTTACATCCGTTCAGGCGCGCCATTGATTGATCACGATATAGGTCCGGCGCGCGTAATGAACGAAACGCTGCTCCCCGCAGCGCGGCGTGACTCGCTGCTTGATCAGATTGCCACTGCAGATTTTCAGACTGATTGGGGTACGCGCGGAAAAGCCGCGAGCGCGCAGCTTTACGACCCAAATTCCTATTCGAGCGGCAGTGTATGGGCAACCGGCACTGCCGAGATCGCCAACACTTTCTGGGCGGAGCATCGTCCCGCAACCGCTTACCCCATCTGGAGCGCACTCGTCTCCTGGAGTTCGCTCGATTCCCTGGGACATATGCACGAGGCGCTCGCAGGCGATTATTATCACGAGGAATTAGAATCCGTGCCGGAGCAAACATGGTCATCCGCGGCGTTCTTTACCACAGCCGTAAATGGGCTGCTCGGAGTGCGTATCGACAGCCTATCGAATCGCCTTACCTTCGCTCCGCACCTGCCGCCGAACTGGAATGCGATCACTCTCCGAAACCTGCACGTGGGCGCCTCTGAAATCAGTCTCAACATGGTTCAATCCACTAATGAAATACACATCCAAATGCAAAATGAAGGCCCTCCGGTCGAGGTCGCATTTGATCCAGAACTCCCTTTGGGGGCGAAGCTGCTCAGCGCACACTTAGGGCGGCAATCCATCTCCGCCGGGCTTGAAGAGCACCCGCAAGATACTCACGCGAAAGTGGAGTTCACTCTGCCTCGTGGGAAAACGTTGCTCAGCATTGGTTACAAAGGTGGAGTTGCGATTGTTTCTGACCCGACACAACTTATGATTGGGGACTCCGGCAAAGCGATCAAGATTACTGGAGTTAGTCTGAAGGACCGAGTGTACACAATAGATATCGACTATCTGCCAGCGGCGGTTTCCAGCTTCGAACTTCGCACACCCTGGACAATCCAAGACGCGCAAGGTGCCACACTTGAGACGGTTTCACCCAACTTATATCGATTGACGGTCAGCCTGCCCGCTCAAGCGACAAAAGCTGGCGTCTATCAACATGCCAAGGTTTTCGTAACCTTTGCCGGTACTCACACTTCATGACGCCCCGTCGCGACTGCTGGATGTTACTCGCTTACTTAGTACTCTCATTAGCCGCGCTTGCTCAGATGGCAGTTGGTCTGGAGACGGCTGATGCTAAGTTGCGCCTCGAGGCAGGTATCCATGCACCCAGACTCATCGCCCTGCAATCCGGAGATTGGAAAAACCGCGCCGCTGAATCTCCGATGTCCAACGTGGAGATCCATGGCCGATCTGTGCAACTCGATGTATAGGAAGGCCGAAAATATTTGCGCAGACCAACCTGTCAACTTCATTTTTCGCTTGCGACAAAGCGGCGGAGGTTTGCCCGTCGTCCGGGCGGAACGTGCAGGTGTCGTTAACGCTGTACACCGCGGCTGAACCGAGGGCGATGCCGAGTGTTATTGCTGGCTCAGATACGATTGCCGAATCGATGGGCACCGCAATTTTGCGCGAGTTTGTACCGCAGCGCCCCTCTGTCACGGCACGGCCTTGAATCAGTTTCGTGACCCCAGGCAACCTTATAGTCATGAGGAAGTTGTGACCGCGCATCCTCCAACCGGGCACTTACCTCCGTAACTGGCAGGGTTGCAAGATCACTGACAGAATGCCTCAAGTTATGGGGTCTGCCGCGTAGAAACCGCAGACCAGTCGGGGGCTGAGATAGTGGCCGCCCTTTTTCCTTGTGCTCTAGTAGCCCCTTGCTCAAGAGAGTGCGCCAGCGTGTCCGCTTATGCCTAAGAAGATTTTAGTGATCGATGATTCCGCGACGAGTCTGATGGTGAACCGCATCGTCATTACGAGGAGGACCCCACACGAGGTTCTGGCCGCGGACAACGGACTGGAAGGGCTTAGACTTGCCATTTCGATGAAACCGGACTTGATCTTGCTGGATGTAATGATGCCTGGCATGGATGGCCTGGAGGTGTGCCGCAGGTTGCGGAGCCAGGCCGAGACCGTCGCAATCCCAGTGGTTCTATTGACTTATAGCAATGAAGACGACGACGTCAGAAGGGGCTTCGAAAGCGGCTGCAACGCATATCTGAACAAGCCACTCGAGGATAGGAAACTGACGGAAACCATTAACAAGTATCTGGAAGAAAAGAAGCCGGACGTATAGCAAAAACTGCGATGAAGATCGGTGTGAAACCCGGCAAGCGGCTATGGGTAATCGTTGGCGTCGCCTGGATGATCGCAGTAGCCGGTGGCATGTGCGCGCTGCTGAATTACGAATACACCGCTGGCGCCCGGAGTGATCCACCGGCAACTTGGCCGGCCCAGAGCCGAATCCCACACACCGCGGGACTCCCGACCGTTGTCGTCATGGGACACCCAAAATGTCCGTGTACGCGTGCGACGATTGGCGAACTCGCTGTACTGATGGCGCGCTTGCACAATCGGGTGACAGGGGTCGTCCTCTTTGTGCGGCCCCAGGGAACGCCCGACGATTGGGATGACACTGATCTCCGGCACAGTGCTGCCGCAATTCCTGGCGTTACGGTCATGAGTGACCTCAATGAAGTGGAAGCCGATCGCTTTAACGCCCAGGTCTCAGGACAGACCCTGTTGTACAGCGCGAGTGGAAAACTGCTCTTCAGCGGCGGCATCACCGCCTCCCGCGGACATTCCGGCGATAACGCCGGCCGCTCTTCGATTGTCTCTCTTGTAACTTACGGCACTGCGGAACGTACCCGAACTCCGGTGTACGGCTGTGCCTTGCGTACACCAAAATCCTCGACCGCCAATGGAGAAAAGCTGTGAACCAAGCAGCCGTGAGCCGGCGATCCGTAGACCAGGAAACTGAACCCGAGCTCGAAACGAACAAGTCCGTCGAACAGCGAGCGAGATTCTTGCTCGAGCAAAACCAGCAAGCGATTTACCGGCGTACCGACCGCATGTTTGGTTGGCTGATGATCTTCCAATGGTTGGCCAGTGTGGTGGCCGCCGTTGTGATCTCTCCCCGTGCCTGGGCGGGCACGAGCAGCCATATCCATATTCACGTTTGGGCGGCGTTGCTGCTGGGAGGAGCTGTGACGCTGTTTCCTGCAGCTCTTGCGCTCGCTCGCCCCGGCGAGGCGTTCACTCGGTACGTCATTGCCGTCAGCCAGATGCTCATGTCGGCATTGCTTATCCATCTCAGCGGCGGACGTATAGAGACACACTTTCATGTGTTCGGCTCCCTCGCCTTCCTGGCTTTCTATCGCGATTGGCGGGTCTTCATTCCCGCCACCGTGGTCGTCGCGGCAGACCATTATGTTCGCGGCGTGTATTGGCCACAGTCGGTCTTCGGCGTACTTGCGCCCAGCCACTGGCGCTGGGTGGAACATGCGGCATGGGTAGTCTTCGAGAATGTCTTTCTGATCCAATCCTGCCTGCAAAGTGTAAAAGAGATGCGGGACAGCAGCCGGAAACAGGCTGAACTCGAAGCTACAACGGAAGCCGCAACCGCGGCCAGCCGTGCCAAGAGCGAGTTCCTCGCCAACATGAGCCACGAAATCCGCACGCCCATGAATGGCATTATGGGCATGACGGAGATTCTCATGGACACGGAATTGAGCGCGGAGCAGACCGAATATTTGAATCTGGTCAAGACTTCCTCCGATTCTCTGTTGCAGGTTATCAACGATGTGCTGGACTTCTCAAAGATCGAAGCGGGCAAGCTGGACATCGACCCAGTTCTTTTTTCGTTGCGGGAATCTCTGAGCGGCGCCATCAAGCCGCTGTGTATCAAGGCGGATCAAAAAGGCCTGGAGCTCGCCTGTCATGTGCAGCCCGATGTGCCCGACAATCTTTATGGCGACCCCACCCGGCTCCGGCAGATTGTGGTGAACCTTGTCGGCAATGCCCTCAAGTTCACCGACTTCGGGGAAGTGGTGGTGGAGGCCAAGGTTGAAAGTTGTGCCGGAGATGACATTACGCTGCACTTATCGGTGCGCGACACGGGAGTCGGGATCCCGCTGAAGAAACAGAAACTCATCTTCGAATCGTTCACGCAGGCCGATGGCTCCATGACGCGCAAGTATGGAGGAACCGGCCTGGGATTGACTATTTCCTCGCGCCTGGCGGAGATCATGGGCGGACGCGTATGGGTCGAAAGCGAGGTCGGCAAGGGAAGCACGTTCCACTTTACGCTGCGCTTCCGCCTGCAGCCGGAAATGGCCTATCTCGAAAATTCCGATGATGGCACCCTACGGGATTGGAAGGGCCTGTCTGTGCTTGTCGTTGACGACAATCAAACCAATCGTCGCATTTTGCAGGAAATGTTTTCCGGCTGGGGATTGAGGCCTACTCTGGCGGATAGCGGAGCAACCGCTTTGGTTGCCATGCAGGCGGTGAAAGACGCTGGGAAGCCCTATCCCTTGATCGTGATCGACGCCCACATGCCGGAAATGGATGGTTTCACTCTGGCCGAGCAGATCATTGCCATCCGTGAATTTCGCAGCACCCCAATCATCATGCTGACTTCGGCCGGACAACCGGGCGACGCTCGGCGGTGCCGTGAGTTGGGATTTGCCGCCTACCTCCGCAAACCGGTCGCTCAATCGGAACTTTTGGAAGTGGTCTCCGCAGCGTTACGTAAGTCTGCCACCAACCAACTCCCCGAGGCAGCGGCGCCTCAGACCGTTCGAGGAGAGGAGCGCGCGCTCCATATTCTTCTCGCCGAGGACAATCTCGTCAACCAGACCCTAGCTTCGCACCTGCTGGAAAAAAGAGGCTTCGATGTGACCGCCGTGGGCGACGGGAATGCGGCTCTCGCAGCCATAGAGCGGCAACGTTTCGATGCCGTTCTCATGGATATCCAGATGCCCCACAAGGACGGGTTCGAGGCCACTGCCGCAATCCGCGCCAAGGAGGCATCGACCGGGGCACATCTTCCGATCATTGCCTTGACCGCGCACGCGATGAAGGGAGACCGGGAACGGTGCATTTCGGCGGGAATGGATGCCTACATTTCGAAGCCGATCCGCAGTAAAGAACTTTTTGAAACCATCGATAGCGTCCTGCGGGGAAACGTAGCCGAACCACTTCCTCCTGGAGCGGGACGAAACTCGGGTGCTGCGCCTTTCGACGAAGCGTTACTTCTTGCCCGCTCCGACGGAAGCGCCGACCTTTGCGCCGCGCTTGTGGAGGTCTTTCTCAAGGAATGCCCCGCACGCATGGCGGACCTGCGCCGCGCTCTCCAGCGGCTGGACCCGAATGACCTTGCTCGCGCTGCCCACGCCCTCAAAGGGGCAATTGCCAACTTCACCGAAGGAGGCGCGCTTCAGGCAGCTGTCGCCCTGGAAAATATTGCTCTCAAGGGCAATCTCCAGGGTGCGGATGAAGCATGTCGCAGACTGGCAGCGGAACTCGATCACCTACAGATGGCGTTGACTGAGTTCGGCCACCGGCAGCGCGGTCTGAAATCGAAGGGCCAAACCGCGAATTGAAAACGTCACCCCAATGTGCCGCGACGAAATCGCGCCAGTGCGGAAGACGAAACCAGCGCGTATCGGCATTCTTCTGGGCGAATTACGGCAATCCGGAAGTAACTCGAGCCGCCCACCCTGTGGGGAATCGTGTCAACTGGCGTTATATCAATTTCATTCATTGACTCCCCTTGGCGAAATGGGGTTGAGGACTATCGGCCCGTTAGCAGCGGTACCGGTCCTATATCACTGAAGCGGGGGGAAGAGTTTGCTGACGCGTCATCGGAGAATCATGGAGAATGGAATGTGGAGCCATTCTGTGACGAGATGCCCAAAGAGATAAATTGTCTGAATAAAAACAATTAAGTCGACGATCACGATTTGCAGGTGGTAAGAAGCTATTCCCTAGCTTAGCTGGCTAAGCTAAGCTAGAGCACTTGCTTGCGCCCATTGATTACGACGGAAGGCTAAGATCAGCCTTGGAGTCGGTCGGTTGAACGGAGTGCCAGAGAACGATTTAAGCTGATATAGGAGTCATTGCGCGGCGCTCCAGCGATGTGCGGTTCTCGGACTGCATGGAGCTAACTCTGGGCAGTCTGCCACTGATGCTCGTCTTCCCCAGTGGAGCGAGTGAGCGGCGTTTGGAAATCCAGAAATGACAGAAGGCACAGTTTTTCGACTTCACCCGCTCGACGCGGCGCTCGGTGCCGAGATCCTCGACCTTGATCTATCACGACCTCTGGATGATGAGACGTTCACCGCAGTGCACCGTGCCTTCCTGGAAAGCAACGGTCTGCTAGTGTTTCGCGCACAACACATCACGCCCGAACAACATATTGAGTTTAGCCGGCGCTTCGGACCTTTGATGATTCACATTCTGCGCCAATACTTGCTCCCGGGGCATCCGGAGATTCTTCGAATTTCCAACGTCATTGAGAATGGCGAGCCCATCGGGCTCGGGGACGCAGGCGCCATCTGGCATTCCGACCTCTCTTACACGCCTGAACCAAGCCTGGGTTCCCTGCTCCACGCCTTGGAGCTTCCGGCCGAGGGTGGCGATACCTCATTTGCCAATTTGTACGCCGCCTACGATGCTTTGCCCGCCGTGATCAAGCAGCGAATCGAAGGAAAACGCGCGGTGCATTCGTATAACCACAGCTATGAGCGCTTCAGCGGATCGAAATGGCGGCCACCCCTCACCGAAAAGCAAAAGAACGAAGTGCGCGAGGTCGTACATCCTGTCGTGCGCATTCATCCGGAAACCGGGCGCCGGACGCTGTTCGTGAACGAGGGCTTCACATCGCGTATTCTCGACCTCTCTGGCGCGGAAAGCCGGGAACTGCTCGAATTCCTCTTCACCCATAGTAGGACAGCGTGTTTCGTTTACCGCCACCGCTGGCAAAATCACGACCTCGTTTTCTGGGACAATCGATGCACGATTCACTTGGCCCACGGCTGTCCGCAGCAATTTCGGCGCCACCTGCATCGCACAACGGTGAAGGGTGATGCGCCCTATTAGAGTGGGGACGGCTCGCGGCATTTCTACGTTATGAGCACTGCTTACGGACTGCAATCCGCGGCAAGCAGCGCAAACTCTCCCATGTCCTTGACCCGCGCGGTGACCAGCATCCCGGTGCGATTCGCCCAATCCGTTCGAATTGCCGCCGGTGGTCACCATTCGGTGTGATGCGGAGAACGAAATCCAGCCGGGGATTTCCTGGAGTGTGGGACAGTTGGCGATAATGTATGGTCCGCCGTCGAACTGCAAGAGGTTTGAAGTTCGGCGAAAGCTGCGGCCAGATTTCTGGAAACTGTCTGGCCCGAGTGCTCACGACAACACGAGGATTCAGGGAAAACCGACGTAGATAGCCCCATTGTGCGGAATCCCGATTTCACTCACGACGAGTCAAGAGCGCTAGCGCCTCAGTTGATCGGTTTCCCGCATTTTGTGCGGACGGCGGTGCTAGTTTCGGAATCAATGAGGCTCACGCGTTTCGACAGTCACGTTGTTCTCCACGTAATCTCGGATCCAGCTGAGGGATGCGCACCAGCCTTGACGGTGTCCCCCGGCCTGCTCGGGATGACCGGCAAAACCGAAGTGCTGAACTCTTAGCAAAGTGCCCGTTCCCATTCGATGCGTTCCTCTGCTGTACAGACCATGCACGTCACGAGGCTCCAATTCCCAGCGCACGATGGTTTCAAAATTTCCCACGAAGTCGGCGGTCCTCGTGTGCAGAAGAAGCCGGGGAGGGTCTATTTCCAGCATAGCTGCTTCAGCCGATTTGCCTCCGTCCACCGCCAAGAGAAATTTCCTCCTGACATGTCGTCTTTTGTCGGTCATTTCCGATTGCTACAGTAGGGACAGGCAATCGTCCTTCCGGGCATTGCCTAGTTCAGAAAGACCGGCTAAAGCGAATCGGGTCGCAATGAGGAGGGTACTATGAGTTCCAAAATACTCAGTATGGCTCCAATGATCGTTCTTGCTGGCTTAGCGCTCAGTTCCGCTGCTGGGGCGACGTGTTCAAACGCATCTGTGAGTGGCGTCTACGGGTTTGTGGATAGCGGCACGGACCCCAGCGGTACCCCTGCCGGCACCCTCTGGCAGGCCACATTTGACTCGTCCACAGGCAAGTTTAGGGGAACGGCAATAAGTAACCAAGACGGTGTAATTGAAACGGGTTCTATCAGTGGAACCTATGCAGTCGCTTCACACTGCACAGCCACCGGTACGGTTACCGACCATTTGCACAAGACTACACACTCTTTATCGGCTGTGGTCTCTTCCACCGGAGGGGTCCAACTAGTTAGCGGAAAGACAGGTGCTACTAATGGAGGTTTCCTGGTAGCACAAGGTTCCCCGACCTGCACCAATGCCGGACTTAAGGGTAGTTTTGTCCTGGAAGCGAGGGGGGATTTCCTCGCAGGCGCGCCGTTCACGGGTCCAGTGGTCCTCATCGGCAAGTTAGCGTTAAGTGTCAACGCTTCTGGAGAAGGAGTGATAAGGGGACACATGGCCGGTAGCGAGGATGGCACGATTCTCACGTTCGCGAAGGAACCAGTAACAGGGTCTTACTCGGTCGATGCGAACTGCACGGGCACAGCTACGATAATCCCGGCAGGCAAGTCTGAACTGAATTTCAGCTTAGTAATTGTCGATGGTGGGAACGAAATGCTGGCTATCGAGACGGACGCTGACACGGTTGTGACTGGTACAGTGCAGCGGTGATTAGTTTCCGATCCGGGTGCGATTGGCACAAATCGCGACTTCGGGCCGCCCGATGTCTGGGCGGCTTCTTCTTTGCGTCACGCCGAGTACACGCGTAACTTCCGAGATGCGGCGGGGAACATTTGCTGCACGATGTCGCAGGGTGGCAAGTCCGCCAACGGCGCACACAACTTTGGAACTGTTTTCGAACTGACACCACCGACTCGTAAGCACGGCAAATACAAAGAGACGGTGCTCTGGGCCTTCAACTACTCAGACGGCCTCAATCCTGCAAGCGGCCCCGTTCTGAACGGCGCAGGCAACTTAGATGGCACGACGGGCGGGGGCGGAGAGTACCAAGTCGGCGTTGTGTACGAAGTGACTCCGTAGCAAGTGAGCCAGACCGCGCATTAGCGCTTGCCAGATTTTCGAGCGTTCTTTCCTGGCTTTACCGATTGATTCGGTTTTTTCAGGCTGTCATCGGAAGCTGCGTTGAGTGCCTTCAGCGTTTGTGTAGCCTGCAAGACGGGTTGATGTACCGACCGTTTCCTTGAAGTCCGGGATTATCGGGGGCCGCGCAGTGCGTATCGCCTGTGCGGCCTTGTATCCGGCGCTTCCCCTCACGCGAAGAAGGACGCCGCAGCTCATTCGATGATATGCCTAATGTGGCCCCGGACACGGAACGAACTCTTGTTTTACGAAAGACGGAATGGGGCATATATCGAAGTGAGCAATTTTGAACTGATTCCAGGAATTATCCCTGTTGTAATTTGTTTTACCAACGAGCTATGCGATCCAACCGGTCGTTTGCTCTACACTCGGCGCAGTCTGAGGGACTGCGCCTTTTTTTCTGAGCGAAGTCAGCTCCTACTCACCCCCAGAAATAGCATGGGCGGTCGCCGGCATCTGGCCAGGCAAATTCTCATCCCTGAGTTTGTCTATAAAGGGGTTGGCATCCATTTTCAATCACCAACTTTGGATTTGCTTCCACTTCAACTGCGGATCCCAGACTGCCAGCCTGCAATCGCGTTCGACCTCGGGCATCCTGCTCAGACAAACCAGATCAGTCCGGCGGATGCTTCGGTGCCCGCTTCCCGCCGTCGGCGTGAAAGCGCCGAAAGCGGGCGCCGGGTGCAGAGTTCCAACCATTCACCATGTGCGAGGACCTCCCCGAAATGGAAGAGAGCGGAGTGCTTCGTATACCAATCGGCACGTCAGAACAATGCTCTCTTGGGGAAGTCGGAGAGCAAAGCCCAGTTAGCTGAGAATCGAGAGTCCTACCGTCAGTTGACTTACCGATTAACGTTCAACATATTACTCGAAGCACGTAGAGTGTCAATGGCGGTCGGAGTTCGCACGTGGCTTGGGAGCAGGGAATGAGTCGTTCTTCGATGCCCGAAGCAGTTGCGGGCGAGGTTTCCGCGAGGAGCCTGACCTCGTCTCTGGGTCTTGAATACCTGAAAACAATTTCGAACTAAAAATTTGTCTAGCATGACAAATTAAACCCGCCCCCTGCGAATAACTGAAGAGCGGTTGAGATTCGCGCTTCGCGGAGAACTGACATGCGCTTCCCCCGGATCATCTTTCCCTTTCTTTGCTCCGTGCTATTGTTGGTTCTCCGCGCCGAGGGGCAGTCGCCCAATGGAAACATCAATGGTCTGGTGCTTGACCCCACCAACCGCGTCATCGCCGGGGCTGAGATCATCGCCGTGAACGATGTCACCAATGTGCAGTTCACCACCAAGACGAACCGCGACGGAGTTTACGTCTTACCCAATCTGCCTCCGGGCCCCTATCGCCTTCAGGTCTCCAGGGTGGGATTCAAAACGATCATCAAGCCAGACATCGTTCTAAACATCCAGGATGCGCTGTCCATCAACTTTACGCTTCCGATGGGCGCCGTTTTCGAAGTGATAACGGTCGAAGGTGGGGCTTCTGTGGTGAACACGGAATCTGCATCCGTCAGTACAGTCGTAGATTCTACTTACGTCGCCAACATGCCCCTCAACGGACGCAGTTTCCAGGATTTGATTCTCCTCACTCCAGGGTCGGTGACGCAGTCGCCTCAGAACACCAACGCTCAGCTAGGTGAGACAGGCGAATTCAGCGTGAACGGTCAGCGCCCCGAGTCAAATTACTACACCGTCGACGGTGTGAGTGCGAACGTAGGCGCGGCACCAGGAACTCTCATGCTGGAATGGGCGGGTGCGAGTGGTTCGGTAGCGGCAGCCACTGCCTTGGGAACGACCCAAGGCCTCGTTTCAGTCGACGATCTCCAAGAGTTTCGCGTACAGAGTTCGACCTATTCGGCGGAATACGGGCGCAATCCGGGCGGCCAATTCTCTTTTGACACCAAGTCCGGCACAAGTCAATGGCACGGCACTGGATACGACTACCTGCGCAACGGTGTCTTCGACGCGAACGATTGGTTCAACGACTACTTCCAGCTGAAACCACCCGCGTTGCGACAAAATGATTTTGGCGGAACTCTAGGCGGAGCTTTGAAGCTGCCGGGAATTTATGACGGCAAGGATAAGACCTTTTTCTTCGTTTCCTACGAGGGGCTGCGCCTAATTCAGCCGCAAGCAGCCACAGTCAACTATGTTCCCGATGCCAGCCTTCGGGCAAATACTCCAGCCCCTCTGCAACAAACACTGGATGCGTTTCCGATCGCAAACGGTCAGGATCTTGGAGACGGAATCGCTCAGTTTCTCGCAAGTTGGTCCAACCCGAGTTCGCTCAATTCGACCAGTGTTCGCTTTGACCATGTCGCGAACGAAAAGCTGCGGTTATTTTTCCGCTTCAGTGACACTCCGTCGAGCGCGACGAGCCGGGCCACGGGATCCTACGCCACGCCATCGATGCGGACGACTTCGGCATTTACGTCGCGGGCCTACACGGCTGGCGCAGACAGCATGTTTTCAGCCCGCCTCAGCAATGAATTCCGCATGAACTACAGCTCGAATCAAGTGACTGGCGAGACCGCGATCGACAACTTCGGCGGGGCCACACCTCTCGATCTGATTCAGGTTGCCGGACTCCCATCAAGCGCTGCGCCTTCGATTGTTCTTCTTTACGACGGATATCAGGTCGCAGTCGGCGAGAGCCGGCAGGCGGCGATTCAGCGACAGTGGAACCTCGTGGACACGGTGAGCCTTTCCTGGAAGCGTCATCGATTGAAGTTTGGCGCGGACTACCGCCGACTGACTCCGGTGGCGACTCCATTCGATCCTCTCTCCGAATACCTCTATTTTAGCGAAGCGAACGTCGAAACCAACAGCGCTTTCGCATTCGCCGAGAGTATCGCGACTGCTTATCCCCTTTATAGGAACTTCTCAGTCTTTGCCCAGGACGATTGGAAAGTGACGTCGAGGTTGAACCTGTCACTCGGTCTGCGATGGGAGGTCAATCCTGCGCCTGGCGTGACGCAAGGGCTGAAGCCCTACACTATCCAAGGCTCCAGTCCTAGCACGTGGACACTCGCCCCCCAGGGAACGCCTCTATGGAACACAACCTGGTACAACTTTGCGCCTCGCGTGGGCCTCGCCTATGCCCTGCGGGAGGCCACTGGACACGAAACGGTCGTGCGCGGGGGAATCGGGATCTTCTACGATACGGCCCAGCAGATGGGGTCGTATGGTTTCCTGGGGCCTGGCTTCAGCGCTCTGAATCTCTTGCCGTCCGCCGCGTTTCCGATCTCTCCCGCAGAGGCGACTCCTGCCATCGTTAATCCGCCGGTTGCGCCGTACAGCGCGCCGGTCATTGGATTTTCACGGCATCTGCAACTTCCCTACACAGCGCAATGGAACGCGGCCATCGACCAGGGATTGGGTAAGTTCCAGGCGCTCAGCGTTTCCTATGTCGCCTCGCACGGCGCCAGATTGCCCCAAGAAAATGAATATGACGGGCCTACTATCGGCAATCCCAATGCGAGCAGTTTCTTTCTTTTCGAGAACGGCCTGACCTCCGATTACGGCTCGCTGCAACTGCAGTTCCGACGGAGACTCAGCCAGGGCTTGACGGCTCTCGGTTCCTACACCTGGTCTCACTGCATCGACTACGGTTCTCAGAACTACCTTTTCGCATACCAGCGGGGAAACTGCGACTTTGACGTTCGCCATAATTTTTCAGCCGCGCTGTCGTATGACATACCCGGCCCGGCCGAGAATGGACTTCTGCAGCGGTTGACGAGCCACTGGGGCGTTGATGGCCGATTCATGGCGCGAACCGCATTTCCGGTCACCCTCGATGGCTTGGCGACCCCTGATCCGGCAACCGGTCAGTACTACTACGGGGGCCTCAATCTCGTTCCCGGTCAGCCCGTTTACATCTATGGATCACAATGCGCCGCTGTGTACGCCAATGGTCTTGTATGTCGGGGTGGCCGGGCCGTTAACCCGAATGCCTTTGCGGAGCCGGCTTCTGGCCCTGGCAATGCTCCCCGTAACTTCGTGCGCGGCTTCGGCGCCTGGCAGTGGGACATGGCGGTCCGCCGGGAGTTTCCCGTCTACGAGAGGTTGAAATTGCAATTTCGCGCCGAGGCTTTCAACATTTTCAATCATCCCAATTTTGGCAACGTCAATCCGAACTTTGGCGAAGCTACCTTTGGCCAAGCCACCGGGACGCTGGCAACTACTCTAGGAATCCTCAGTCCGCTCTATCAAATGGGCGGCCCGCGCTCGATGCAATTCGCGCTCAAGCTGACATTCTGAGACATCTCTCTCCGGTCTACCCATGATCATGCTCCGCATAGCCTCGATGTTTCTTCTGTCCGTTTGCTTGATGGCATGGCCAGTGAGCCTTTGCAGTCAAGATCTCAGAAAACCCTTCACAGTGGCTGACTCGATTGGAACTACGCACGTTCTCTATACCGAATCCAATGACCCGGTGGTGATCTCGCCCAACCGGAAAAAATTCCTGGTCATCCTCGAATGGGGGGATTTAGCTAGAAACGGGAGTTGGGTGGAATTGGTTTTGGGCAGCACTCGCTCGATTGAGGCAGCCTCACGCGCCCATGTAGTCGCTCGCCTTTTTTCGAAATCAACCGCGCGAGCGAGTGACCTCATCAAGAATGTTCGCTGGCTGGCGGACAACGAGCGGATAACCTTTCTATGGGACGACGGAAAGAAATGCGCAAGAATCGTTAGTGTCAACACCGAGACTCGTCGGATCGACACTCTGGTTCAGCATTCCACACCGATCGTAAGGTACGACATAAGCAAAGACGGTCAGACGATCATCTTCCTTGCCCAATCCCCTCCCAACACTTTGCGGGATGCCGAATTGGAGCGCCTGGGTTTTGCCTTGACCGACCAGCCGCTTCGGTCGATTTTGCACGGCGATTTCGATGGGTGGACACCAGGCAGCCGCTACCAAACGTTCGCAGTCTCTCGCCCCGGGAAGCAGCCGCGCAGGATTCGCGAATCTGCCCGGGTCTGGTCGACGCCGCCTGAATTGCTTCTGCTTTCTCCGAATGCACACTATGCCTTGCTCGTCCGGCCGGCAGAGGAAGTACCGCAGACTTGGGACGCGTACACGGAACACTTGTTCAAGGACATCTATCTGTCGGCCGCTCGTAACCATGTAAGAGGCCCGAACTACATTCGGCAGTACTTCATCGTGGACATCGCAAGGGGAATTGTCCGGCCCTTGTGGAACGCTCCCGAGAACCCTTCGGGAGATGTCGTGTGGTCCCCGGACAGCCGGCGGGTCGTGATTGGACCGACTTTCCTGCCGGTTCTCGAAGCTAATGACGTTGGGCTTTCCGGCGGTGCGGTGGCGGAGGTTGATGTCCTCTCAGGTCAGTTCGATTGCCTGCCGCTTTCTGGGGCCCTCGGAGCATACTATCGGCCAGTTCGCTGGAGTGAGGATGGCATCCTCGAAGTTGCTGGAGAGTCAGAAGGCGGTACGAAGGGGAACAGCTTCTTTAAGAAGGTGAGCGGAAAGTGGAATCACCTCGACGATGAGACACGAACCGCCCGGTCTCGATCGGGCGTGGGGATCGAACTAAGGCAGGATCCCAACACACCGCCGGCGTTGTATGCGGTCAATGAGAATGGGACCGCGCGGTTAATCCGGGAGCTCAACCCGGAATTGCGGAAAGAGGTAACACTGGGACATGTTGAATTGGTCCATTGGAATGCTGCCGACGGCCGGGCCTGGACCGGAATGATGTATTATCCGGTCCACTACCAAAGGGGCCGAACTTTCCCACTCGTCATTCAAACTCACGGATACTCTGCTTCGCGGTTTTTGCCCGATGGGTCTTTTACCACTGTATTTGCGGCGCAGGAACTTGCAAACCGCGACATCGCAGTGCTCCAGACTGGAGGTCCCGATTCCGGGAGGGATGAACTCGCAGCCACTCCGAGCGAGGCGCGCGTTTTTTTGTCCGGGATTGAGGGTGCGATCAATCACTTTGTAGAGCTCGGATTAGCCGAACCGGGAAAAATTGGAATCGTTGGATTTAGCCGGACAGGGTGGCTTGTAGAGTACACGCTTACCCACACTTCCATCTCCCTCGCCGCCGCGGAAGTAGCGGACAACATCGACGGCAGCTATTTTCAATACGTCACGGACTCGGACGGGAATAGGGTTTTCGATGAAAAAGGTAATGGTGCCCGCCCATTCGGAAGCGGCCTTGAAACCTGGGCTCTTGCAGCTCCCGGTTTCAACGTCGATCGGGTTCACACTCCGTTGCGAATGGAACTCGACAGTGGGCCGATCGATCAAATTCTCTCGGCCTGGGAAATGTTTAGCAACCTCCGGTATTTGCGAAAGCCGGTTGAATTGTTTGTGATTCCTGATATTCAACATGGAGTGCATATCCTGCAGAACCCTCGACAGCGCCTTGCTTCGCAAGGGGGAACGGTGGACTGGTTCTGCTTCTGGTTGAAAGACGAGGAAGATCCGGATCCCGCCAAATCAGCGCAATACGCCCGTTGGCACGAGTTGAGAAACCTAAATCGCTGAAGGAATCGCCGCTTTAAACCGGCGGCGATACGCCTTCCTAGAAGTCTCCAAGGGGGATAGGAAGAAGGGCACTCGACGCTGAGAGTGCCCCGCTCCCGGAGAGCCCATCACTCATCCGCTTCGTATGCAGCGCTTGTGGCCAGCACGTTCATGCTGTCCGGCACGAAATAATGTTGCTTGAGGTTGCTACCCTGCACTCCCGTGATCGCGGAGGCCATTGGAACAAGCTCTGGCTTCACATATTTCATAGTGTTCTCCTCCTTTCCTTCTGGCATTAAGCTGCTCGCCAAGGAAGTTCGTCGCTTGGCTGCAACCCTCGCTCGAGGCGTGTGGCAGCGAATGAGACGGGCACTCCAGGTACCTGGAGTACCGTCTCAAGGCTGGCTACTCGTCAGCCTCGTACGCGCTCGTCGACCCTGCAGTTATGGTTGAGTCTGGTACCTGCGGTTTGTCCTTATTCGACTTGCTGCTCTTAACCGCGCAGATTGCGGACCCGACCAAGGTAGCCTCCGGCTTGGCATATTTCATGGTGTTCACCTCCTTTCTATTGTGGGGTTGGTTGCACAGCTAGCTGAACTCCGTGTGACACTGACTGCGTCGTCGGTGCCTTCGCTTCGCCCTTGTCCGGGAGGTTTCGCGCCGCATTCGATTTGCAACTCGGTACCATGAGGGCACCGGCAGCGGCTCTGAGCCATAACTCGAGACAGAGGGTGCGTTTTAGCGTGACGACTGGAATTTCTTGGCCATGACGAGCTTTCTCGAGCTCTTGGCCGAAGGCCCGCGCATCAACAAAACCAAGTGCGCTGCTGACCAAGCGTTCGCTCAACTCGCGGAGGCTAGCCCGTTCCCTTGAAATCGCCATGATCGGGGATCGGGCGACAAACGCCTTTCGTCTTCTATTCAAGACTTCGTCGGGAACCATGCCAGCCAGTGCGCGACGCAGCAGCGAACGCCGCTGTGCCGGACGAACGATCTGTTCCCTCGGGATCGCGTAGATGAACTCGAGCAGACCGCGATCCAGATAGGGATATCGCTTCTCGTAGAGTGGATCTGACGGGACGGCGTCACACGAAAGCTGCCGCCTCAACGCGTCTAAGGTGAGGAGGTTTTCCTGGAAGCTCGGTAACGGACCGAATAGTTTCAACCTAGATTCGTAGCCCCGGAGCGCGGCTTGACGATGCTTGACGAAGTCTGGATGCAGCCAGGACGCCGGCCGCTTGTACGCTGGAATGCCTATAAGAGCCGGAGGCAGAAACGCGCTAGCAGCTTCCATGAGCAGATGGATCCACGGTCTACGTTGGCAGAGCGCCCATTCTCTCAGTCGGTGGATCGCCCCCTGAACCCGGAACTTTGCAAGTAGGTCCTCGAGTTCAGGCATCGGTGTCGGTACACCACCCGTGACCTCATCGCCGCCGATACCTGAGAGCACAACGCGGTTCCCTTGTGAGGCCACGCACGCCGAGAATTGCTGTTTGGTTTCTTCGGGAACTCCGCAGCAGTTCGGAACGGCTACAAAAACGTTCTCCTGGACGCGAACATTAAAGAACTTTTGCGAACTGACGTCGATGTGCCAGCCGGTTCGGCCGCGCACTGCTTCGACCTTTGTGAAATAGGGGCGCTCGTTCCAGTTTGGTTCCGTGTTGTCGTAGTAGGAGACCGTATCAAGCCGTATCGTTTCCGCTCTTTTCTGTGCGATGACGTCATCGGCCACACAAACGATCGAGGAGGAATCCATGCCACCACTCAATTCGGCAAGGACCGGGGTATCGGAACGAAGCCGTCTTCGAACCGATTCCGAGAAGGCGACTCGAAAGTGCTCTTCATATTCGGCATCCGTGCGGTAACGAATCTTGTTGGCCGGATCGAAATCCCAATACTTGACAACGCTCAGTGTCCCCATGGCCAAGCGGACGAACGAAGAGGGTGGAACCGAGTGAATGCCAGTGTACGGCGTGAGGTTTGGCGCAGGAAAGAATGCCAGCCATCCCGCGACGTATTCTTCTTCGAGTTCGAACTCGTGCCCCGCAAATAAGACCAAAGGATCGAGGATTGAGCACCAGGTTACGCGATCTTCTTCGACCCTGTAGTACAGTTGGCGTGTGCCGACGAAATCCTTCGCAAGAACGAGCGACGGCTCTTTCGGATCGCAAATAGACAGAGCCCAATCACCGATCAGCTTGGCGAACGCGTTGCTTCCCCAGCGTCGATAGGCTGCAGCGACAATTTCCACATCGGTGCACTCGGACCAGACGTCGCCGCTCATTTCGCCAATCAGTTGTTCGCGGTTGTCCAGTCGTCCGTCCCAGGTGAGGACAACCCCAGACTCCGAAATCTGCGGTTGGATTTCGCGACGGGACTCTTTGGTCGTGTGGAAGGCGCGATAGAGGATGCCAGCGTTATCCTTGCAGAGGTAGCCTTCCCCGTCCGGTCCATAAGGCGCGAGCACCGGGCGAACTTCGTCGAGATCTTTCGGATCGACAGGCTTGCCGTTGAAATTGCACTTGCCAAACTGAGCGCTCATGGTCTTGACCCCTTCCAGTTCAACCGTTTCCTAGCACTTGTCCAGCACGGCATACATCTCCCGCATATAAGGCTTATCATTCACCACGCGGCCATCGACTTCGACCCAGGCATGGGCCCGGAAGGGCATCTGCTGGGCGCCAAGAATCATTTGTGATGGAACCCCATTGCGCTTGAGCAAACAAGCGGTTGCGGCTGATCGCTGGAGGCAGAGCACTTCCTTCCAATACCAAATGCATGCCATATCGACTGCCGCACAGATCTGCTCAACACCGTTGACCGGAACTGATATCTTTCTGAGCGGATATACCCGCACCTTCTCGTACAGAGCTCTGAAGTCTCCACGGACCAGGTACAGATCGAACTGAATCAGCCTCAAGTACGCGCGCAGTACGAGAAACGACATGGCAGGACTCCTACTTCACACTGTCAACCGCAGTTGGTCACAAAGGAACACCATCCGGTCTGTGAGCGCTTCGATTCGTTCGCTCAGGGGTAACACTGGGGAATGCCCGCGATATCGGTTGTAGTCGAGAAAAACTGGATGTTCGGAGGAGTTTGCCGCTTGCAGCCTGGCCGTCATCTTCCTCCCGTGGAGAGGATTGCAGTTCTGGTCGGAGTCGCCAGACACAAGCATCGTCGCTGGATAAGCGGTGCCATCGCTCACTTTGTGATATGGCGAATATTTCAAAAGCGCTCGAAAGTCCTCCGGGTCCTCAGCCGTCCCGAGTTCGTCTTTCCACACGTGCGCGTTATCGAACAGGTGATAGCGAAGCATGTCAAGCATTGGGACCATGCACACAACCGCCCGAAAAAGATTTGGTCGCTGCGTCATCGCGGCACCGACCAGCAGCCCGGAATTTGAACCGCCGAAGATGGCGAGTTTGCCCGGTTCTGTCCGCCCCGTCTCGATCAACCACTCTGCGGCGGCAATAAAGTCATCGAATGCCATCTGACGACGGCGCCGCTTGCCGGCCTCATGCCATTGGGCGCCGAACTCCGATCCTCCGCGAATGCTAGGCAGGGCAAACAGACAGCCCCTCTCGATAAGGAAGGCGACAAACACACTGAACTGTGGCGTCATGGGAACGCCATAACCGCCATAGGAAGTCATGATGGTCGGATGGGGACCCCCTTCAAGAATCTCGGAGCGGCCTACCAGGAACATGGGAATTTCAGCGCCGTCTTTCGCAGTGAAAGAAATCCGAGTATGACGAAAGCCATGCGGATCGAATGGCACCTTCCGCTTCGCCCACACCCTCACTGCCGAGTCGGCCGGCTGAAAAATGCACGTCTCGATGGGCTTCGTGAACGACTCTCGCTCGAGGAACAGTTCGCCGCCATCTTCGGAGGTCCCGACTAGGCGCGCTGTTTCCGACCGGTCGACCGGAACGCTTGCGATTCGTCTGCCCGACAGATCGAAGACGTCGATCACCGTCTCCAGTTGCTGAAGGTAGGAAACGAAGATCCTTTTTTCGCCCACGACCCAACTCTGGATACGTGAACCGCTGTCAGGGATAACGTCGAGAAATTCAGAGTCCGAGTCTCTGACAGGGCGGACCTCGACGATCTTCAAATTTGGTGCATCAAGATCTGTGATGGCTAGGATACGGTCGTCTTTGATGAAAACCGGTCCGAACTGGTAAGGCGCGTTCCGGATTACGGCCTTTGGTTCATGCGCGCTGCGAAACTGCCATAGATAGAAGTCGGTAGCGATGCTCTCGCCAAACCGAATAACGATAAATCCCAGCGATGCTTTACCGCGGACAATATGGAGTCGGAGATTGTCGCCCTCACCCGCACAAAAGACCTCCTCGTCTTCGGAGAAACTCGTTCCCAGAGCGTGCTTGTAAGCTGCGCGACGCGGCGGTGCCTGAGTGCCCACAGTTTCGTGAACGTAGTAGAAGGCCTTCGCATCGGGTGTAAATGCGAAACCGCGCAGATACCCCCTCGGAAGTACGACGGGCAGAGTCTCGCGCTTCTCAACATCCAAAAGTTCGAAAGTACCTGTGCGCTCTCCGCCTTGTTTGACCTCATAGAGCAATACGCGGCCATCGGGTGAGACGCGAAGTGGTTTGACCGCAGTGTACGGCCCCGAGCCGCGCAACGACGGATCAACGAGTATCCGGTCCGGGTCGTGTATGCCTTCACGCATGTATATCGAGGGTTGTTCCTGCCCGGGCAGGCGCTTTCGGAAGAAATATCGGTTACCAACCTTCTGAACCGTGTCGTATGTCTCAACGTCGAGCAGTTCGCGGATGCGCTGCCGGATGCGCTCTCGGCATGGGATGGAATCGAGATAAGCTCGCGCGTACAGCGTCTGTGCGGCAAGCCAGTCTCGGGTGCGCGGTGATTCCTGGTCCTCGAGCCAACGATACGGATCCGTGATGGCCACGCCATGCAGGGTTTCTGTCACGGCTTCAATCGGGGAATATGGCGGAGGTTCCATCAATACCGGCATAGCGCCCTCCGATCGTCTAAGGCATTTGCCTCACGATGCATCCGTCGCGCGAGGCTGCGCATGTACCCTGCAGTAGCCGGTTCTTCAAGCCTGTCGGTGTCCTTCCATATGTCGTTTCCGGCCGCGGCGGCAAAGACGGCCAGCAGCGGAGCAAATGCCAGGGCGTCGGCAATCACAGCAGGTGAAAGCACTCCGTCCCATTGCGCGCAGTACGCTGCTGTCAATTTCGTTGCCACTCCAGAATCGGGCCCGAAGGTGCGACGGGCGTGTTCCAGCAGATACTCCAGGCTGAAGAGAGGATTTCCGACGTATCCCTCCGCCCAATCCAGAAACGCGCATCGATCTTCCGCGACGATGATGTTCCCCGGGTTCAGGTCGAGATGCCCAAGCGTCTCAGGAGTCTCGACAGCATCCATCGCATCCACCGCGCGCTGCAGCGAGTCTGCCAGCGCCGACAGGTCTTTGCGGTCGAGGATGGGAGGCGGAACTTTCGTTTGGCGCTCCATCAGTTGCGCCATGACGCTCATGAACGGCTGAATGAGTTTGGAGATTGCTGCTGATCCTAGATCCCGGGCACCCGCGCCGAGGATTTGGGCGCCATGGTCGATGGACTTGACTTGCAATCTGGCCAAGCTGACGGCCGCTTGTTCCCAACGCAACTGGTCCTCAACATCGGATAGGAGTTTTCCTGGGGCTTCGTCGGAGAGCCACCCATTCCAATCCGGCCGACGTCCCAGAATCCGCGGGAGATATTCCGGGAAGAGTTCCACCAACTGGCAGGTAACGGTGAATTCTCTCTGGTTGGGCTCACCTACTGTCTTAAACCACAGGCCGGGACCGTCCGTCGCAAATCGAATCAGGCTAAACGAGGGGCTGGCGTTCAGTTGCCTGAATTTTCCGGTGAGATGGAAGCCCATTGGCCCAATCACCGAGTCGATCCAGGTGCGCAGTTCACAGAACCATGCCAGGCGTGCAAAAGCGCCGGCGCATGCCCCTACGATCTCTCTTTGGCACATTCTCGACGCCCGCTCGATTGCCGCGTGGTCGCGGGCCTCAAGGAGAGAGTCTTGGCCCAACGCGGATAGCGGAACCCAACGGCTGAGCAGGTTGGAAGTACATCGCGTGAACAAGTGTTCTGCGACCAGATACCGCGGACCGCCATCAGTGGCCGGCAGTTCGAACAGACAGACCACTTCCCTTCCCCAGTCACTCTGGACTGCGACTCTGAGGTTTTCAGCGATCCGCTGCCAGCGCGGAATTTCCACCGAAGGAAGCACCTGGCGCTCACCCTTGGGTATCAGAAGAACTTTCGTCCCATCTTGGCTCACCACGATCACGCGATAGGTTTCGCTTTCGTTTTGTTCTGCGCTTGCCAATTTGCAACTCCAAACCGTGTCTATCTGCTAGCGCTCCGAAACCAGCTTGTGCGTCCTGAGCGACTCGATGAATTCGCGCACGTCGTTCTCGACAACTTCGCGGCTGGTGCTGAATTCCTGACTGATCAGATTCACAATCTCAGGCTCGTCTGACCCACTCTCTATAAGTTCAAGAATCCTCGACCCCACGCGGTTCAGGTTGAACATTTTTCCTTGCTGGACGTCCAGGACAATCGCGCCATCTTGTCCGTGCGCGCTGCGAACGCCTCCGGAAACTCTGTGCATGGTCTTCTCCCACTTGGGAAGGGCGGATTATTTGAATCGCCTGTGGCACACACCTTGACACCCAGCGCGGTGGTAATGCCAGTGATTCTCGAATTCGTTCGCGAAACAATCAGGCGTTGCGAAATTGGGTTGTCGCATCAACGACATGAGCGAATCCCGGATGATTTCGAGAGAGTCCAACGTGTTCGCTTTTGAGGTCTAACTTTAAGGAAAGCGAAGGGTGCTTGTTACCAAGCGGTCGAAGCGTCTTGCTATGTTCCCGGTCTGTATGTCGGCGCCGTGGCGTTGCTAACTGGCCAACAACTTTGCGAAGACCTATCGTTCCAGCATTATTGGCGGTCGGGGAGCGATGTGCCTGAGATCCCCGAACGCGGATATCAGATTCTTCAGTTTTTGGCGTCATCGCCAATTACAGTCAACGGAGTTGAGATTGATGTTGACGTCGCCCAGACTGACGCCCGCGGCGGACAAGCACAGTGGCTCCGGAGCAACAGCGGATCGTAAGTCTAGGGCGGTTCGGTGGCACACTTATCAGGCAGGAAGACACAGGCCGACAGGACGCTCGTGCTGAAGTCGACCCGACGAGGCCGCTTGGCATCACTCGGGCCGAACGATACAAATGCGGAGTGATAAGAAAAATGTGGGGCTCGCATAACCAAGAAACGAAACCCAAACGATCCCGCTCATGTCGTGCACCCTAATCCGCTTATATCTTTAACGTATCGAGAGTGTCGTCCCTGGTACCTGGTGCCCGGGTCTACCCGCTTTCGGTTGTGTGGTAGCCTCTCTTCCACTTTTGAGTGCATTCCGACCGGCAACCGGCCGCTGGCCCAGATTGTCTTATGGCGCGTAAGATTTCGACACTCCATGGGCCTCCACGGAATCTTCCACAATCCGGCCTCCGGAAAGAACCAACACCCTGCCGAATGTCGCTACAGTTGAGGCTCGATGGGATACGACGATTAGAGTGGAAGAGGAAAGATGCTGCGAGAGGTTTCGGAGAATTCGAGCTTCGGAGAAAGGATCAAGGCAGGAGGTGGCTTCGTCCAATATCAGAACTCGTGGCCGCTCCAAGAGCGCCCGGGCAATCGCGGCACGCTGTCGTTGCCCTCCTGACAGTCGGCAAGCATCGGGCCCAATGCGCTGATCAAGGCCCTCGGGAAATTCAGCTACGACCTCGGCAAGGTCAGCCAGATGGATTGCAGCGCGCAACTCGCAATCGGATGCCCCCGGCCTGACAAAGAGCAGGTTGGATCGAAGCGTACCGTCAAATAGAACCGGATCGCGCGGGAGATAGCAAACGCCGCAACGCAAGCTCTGGAGTCGAATATCTCGAATATCCGTTCCGCCGATGTGGATTGATCCAACTCTAACGTCGTACACGCGCGGAATGAGCCTGGCCAGCGTGCTCTTGCCGGCGCCGTTCTCCCCGACGATCACGATCTTTTCCCCGGCGGCGATTCGAAGAGAAGGAACGAGGAGCGCACGCTCCCGCAGTCCATAGCCGAATTCAACCTCATTGAATTCCAGCCCCCAGTGTTGCCACGGAAACTCAGTGCACACTGGCCCATTCGTTACGCTTGGACGCAAGGCAAAGACCGCCTGCAGTTGCCGGATGCTCGCGCATGTTCTCTGCGCGCGCGCATAAAGCTCCGCCGCCCCGCTTAACGGATCGAAGAGTTGTGTGACGAAGCTGTAGAAGGCTACCAGACTGCCGAGGCTCAAGGTTCCTGCTACGACGCTCCAGCCGCCGTACCCAATCACAGCCGACATGGCGAGCACCACTGCGACGGAAGTCCAGACTGTGAACCATACCCCGGTCTTGTACAGCGCCAGGTGGGAACGGGTTGTACGCGCGAGAAGGTGGAACGCCATTCTTTCCTGGTGTTTTTCGCGGCCGAGTAATTGGATTGGAAGAACGGCAGAGATGTGTTCCTCAAGAAAGCTATTCCATTGGATCAGGTTCCGCTGCACGGTATCGGAGTCCGCTGAGAGTTTCGTGCGGAAGTGTTGCCGGGCGATGAGGAACACTGGAATAAGCGGCACGATCGCGACCGTCAGCTTCGGGCTCAATACGAACATCGTTACGATCGTGAAGCCGGTGGTCAGGCACATGCGCAGGATCGAGGGAAGAAGATCAGAACCGAAGTAGGCGACCTCTTCGATTGGCTCTTTGAGCGGATACATGACCGCCCCAGGTGCGGTTTTCTCGTAGTAGTCGGCGGAAAGTTGGTCGAGGTGCCGTAACAGATCCATGCGCAATCGCAGCGCCATCTTCTGCACTCCGATGAGGGTCAGATAGTTGCCCACGCTCGCGAGCGCGCTTCTTCCCTGGTAGCTAAGGAAGATCAGGACCACCGCGACGACCAGCAGTCCCAATTTCCTCTGGGGCAAAATCTGGTCGATGAGCCACTTCAAGACCAGCGGGGTGAGAAGCGCCAGAAAGCTGGCCGCAGTCATGCAGAGGAAGCTCGCAATGTGCCAAGGCACAAACGCCCGGATTTGATGTGCGAGCCAATGCAAATCGCTGGGGATCTTCAGGGACAGAAAAACCTCACGTGCTCAGATAGCCAGCATTGGCTGAGGCACCTTTGGAATGGAGCTTATGCATCCAGCACTAAAAGCGTCCAGAGAAAACGTCTGTCGTTCGGCTTTTGTTCAATTCCTCGTGACTGGCTTTGAAAGCAAAGGATGTTGCTTGAGCACCGAGCGCGACTGGCGGGTTCGCGATTCCGACCGATTCAGCTTAGCGGGCGATGGTACGCTCGCTTTCTCCCCTGTTTGGCGCCGGAGAGCATGTCGTCGTCCTTTCAGACCAACTTCCGCATGATCGCGACCATCTTCCCGACCACCTCAACATCTCGCTCTCGGAATTGCTCCCGCCGATGAACGCCAATCGGATAGGTGTGAATTACTAGACTGTTATTCTCCCGGCTGCAGCATCCGCACACATAGGTTCCATCACGCTTGAGAACGATATACAACGGCTGCTGCCATAGCGGCTTGGATCCGCAGTCATTCGGCTTCTTCTTTTGTCGATTCACGAGAGCAAGAATTCCGCCCGCCAGATATGGGTGGACGGGCCTGGGTGTCCTGGCCATCCAGAAGAAATCTTTCAGCGAAGGTCTCGGAAGCCCGCAGAGCACGGACAGGGATCTCCGAAGAAAGAGCGGTACGCCGCCCAGTTCCGTCAATAACTCACGAAAGGATCCAGTCTCTTCTCCCCGGTGAACCGCCGCCGTTCTAATCGGTGACAATGACGGCCTATCTGTCAGCAAATCTGGGATTGGTTCGCGTCCGGCGTCGTCCAGGTTGAGACCAATGGTCTGAAGTATCGCATTCAGACGGAGAGAATAAACCGCGCAGAACGTGATGATCTTGTGAACGTGACGCGGCGGCGTGCTGAGCGTCTCGTAATCGGACAATGATCCCGAAGCGGTGAAGTACCGTTTATCCCCCAGCGCATTTGCGACCTCTCGGCTCATGGCCGCCGCCGCCCGAAATGACAGGCCCATTTCGAGCCTTGCGCGCGCTAGCAGGGGCCCCAGGTGGAGCGCTTCGGGCGAAAGTACGTCTGGTTTCCACCGTTTCGACAAACTCTTTGCGACGGAAGGGAGTTGTGGCCCGACCAGGCTTCGGATTTCGAGATCAACAACGCCAACGATCTCTGCTTCTTCGGGGACTCTGAATTCGACCTGGGCGTAGGGCAACTGCGTACTAATCGTCGCAATCCGCCCACGTCCGGCGGTCCGAATGTGGCAGCAACAGAATCCCTTCGCATGCCGCATGAGGAATAGAGCTGCAGATCCTTCCCGGGTGATGCTCTTGAGGGCTTCTCCAGCCACTCCTGGATTCACTCGAACGATGCTGCCCGCAAGAAGCTCCGGGAAAGCGAGTGCGTCCTCACTGCCGATTTTTGCATACAGAGCGCTCTTGTTATTCAGATCCAGCAGCGGACCAAGGCGGCGCGGTTCTGTCCACTCCAATCGGCGCGACAACGGGACTGTGTCAATCGGAGGAGCAGCAGCACCAAGGTTCCGAAACCAGGGAATGTGCGAATTGGAATCCTCCAAGGACGATTCGAGAAGCGCGGTTCGCTTCGACGCGAGCTGGATCTGTAACCGCGGAATTTCTTCGATATCAAAGCCAAAGACGCGCAACCAGTCCCTTAGGCGGTAATTGGAAATCCGGCTGAAGGCGACCAATTGAAGCAAGCTTGGGCTGAAATGCCCGTGCGAGAGATCGTAGTAGAGATTGTGCGGCAGATAGTAAGACGAGTTCCGACCAAAGAGTCTGGCCGATCGCTGGGATGCCTGATGTAGGGTCAGTCCTTTGCTCGACAGGATGGATTTGACGCGGCCTGCCAGCTCAGTGTTTGATCCCGCCTTGACCTTCGAGGGCACCGTGGAACCTCTCGGCACGTCCTTCTTGCGAGAAGCCCCTCAGCACCGACGAAAGTCAGGGCCCGGCAACATGCGGCTGCTCCAGTTGGATTTTCCGGGCGCTCCATCTGCTCGCAGAGATTCGGTTTAAGCGATTCCCGCTGGCGCCGGCGAAAATATCTGCACGTTGCCCGGTTTCCCGACCAGAAAGGCGAAACCCGGCCCAGAACGCGAGCGATTCTACAGTGCGGAGCCCGGCCGCAAAGCCTTTTTGCCGAGATTCCGGACAGCGTTTGTCGTTGCACCGCCATCAGCATTATTGGTGAGAAAGCTCCTCCAATGGCGGCCCTTTCGCCGTGCTGTGGAATTCCGCGCTGACGATAAATTTTTTTGGAACTGAACAGCAGCCTGCGCGCAATAACCTCCAATAACTGGGGCTTCGCCTGGAGTAAGACAGAAGAGGTTGCTCCCCGTGTAAGACCTGTGCCGGTGGACAAGACGGCTAGTCCGCGCCTACCATGCCGCAACGCGCCAGCGCCTGAGTAGTTCCGATGTTGGCCTTGTCGTCGATTTCCGAAGCCGGAAAGTGCCTTCGGGCAAAGCGGCAGCGACTGCATCTTTCGATCCGCAGGGTCGCGCAGCTCAGCCAGAAGATTGCCCAAGAAAAAAACAGTCCGGCTTTCTACGTGCCCCACAATTGGATCAGTGATCTTGAGAACGGCAGATCCAAACCTCGCCTAGCGAAGTTTCACAGCCTCAGTCTCATCTACGACTGCGATATCAACGAGATCTTGACGCTGTTTGGTCTCAACATCGCCGATATAGGCAGAGAACGGGGAGTGGTAACACTACCGCACACCCATCTCAGCAGCCTGCCGCCTTTGCAATCCGAACCGGCGACGCTGGCCAACTCGAAGTTGCTTATCAAAACCCCCGCCGAGCAAACAAATCTTTTCCGTCCCACTTTTCAGGCTTTGGGAGAAATGCCCCTTTTCTTGACGCAGCAAGCCGGCTTACAGAACGTGTTTTATGGTCATGTCGGAGCCGACGATTACACGCTTGATCCGATCATCCGTCCCGGCGCGTTTGTGCAGATTGATCCCCGTCAAAACAAGGTAATCCGCGGTGTCTGGTCGAGCGAACATGAGCGTCCGGTTTATTTTATTGAGCTCCGCGATAACCGTTACGCGTGCAGTTGGTGTGAGCTAGAGGGAAGCCATCTGCTCCTGGTTCCATCCCCGAAATCGCCGGTTGCCATTCGCCATGTTCGCTATCCTCAAGACGCCGAGATCGTCGGGCGCGTAGTCGGGATTGCTCAGAGAATCGTGCAGACGAAAACGGATTCAATGAGCTTAGGTTCCCAAGCCTCCCCGTCCGTTTCCTCGTGCGATTCAATTCCTTCCAGTTAGATTTGGCAGCATTGGCGCAGACTCATCGACCGCGTGCGGTTTTCGCCCAACGACTTTCGAAAGAATTGCAAGTCATTGTAGAACCAATAGCTTACCTGTGGTTAAAGACTTCTTCCCGAGGCCGAAAGGAGGCACGAAGACATGACTCACAATAATCACAGTAATAATGATACAAAAACACCCCAAAGGGAGGTTGTGGAATCCTGGCAACCAAGTTCCATTTTTTATTACAAGCAATCGATATCCTGACATTCCATCGGTAGCACGCCTGCCAAGCCAAGAACACCATTCTCGTGGAAAGTGACGATCCGACGGTGCTAATTTTGGAACCACTCCGACTGTCCAGAGCAATACCTAAAGTCAAGGAACACTGGTGCTTGCCGGAAATGGAGTTTAACAACGCGGGCCTTGAGGACGATCGTCAGTGGCTGCAGTTGATGATGGGGGGCGAGGAGCAGGGATTCGTGGCCCTCTACCGAAAATATCAGGGCCCGGTATACCGTTTCGCCCTCCAGATCTGTGGCGTCCGTCCCATCGCAGAGGAAGTTACACAGGAGACGTTCCTCTCGTTGATGCGGACACCGCGCAACTACTGCAGCGACCGTGGTCCGCTGCTGCTCTACCTGTTCGGCATCGCGCGCAGGCTGGTGTGGAAAAGTGCAAGGCGGGACAGGGTTTATGAAGCACTCGACATTCATCGAGACTTGCCGATCACGTTGCCGGATTTCGCGGCTGACTTCGCGCGGCAAGACCAGGCCAAACGACTTCGACAGGCGATATTGTCTTTGCCACGAAAGTATCGCGAAGTGATTGTGCTCTGCTCTCTCCAGGAACTAAGCTACGAAGAAGCGGCCTTGGTGGTAGGTTCGTCGATTGGCACTGTGCGATCGAGGATACACCGGGCGAAACAACTTCTCCTGCGTAAGCTAAGAGAAGGTGGGTTGGTGGGCGCGGCTGCCAAAGAAGGATCGTGGTTGCGGTGCGGGCGAGGTATGGACTATGACGTGTAAAGAATTTGAACGGCTCCTGCTGGATTCAAGTTCGAGCGCCACTGCCGGGCGTTGGATGCTCCCTGCGTCCAGAGGGGCCCTGGTAAGGGCACATGTCCAAAATTGTCCAGCATGTGCGACAAAGATGACGGCAGCTGCCCAACTGGAAGATGCGCTTGATGAACTACGGCTTTCCACTCGGCACATGCAGGCACCGGCTGCGGTTGAGAAAACTCTGCTGAGCAGGTTCCACCGGGAGGCAGCGAAACCTCGCTCATCGGTTCGGGCCGCATTGCCCCGGAGGCTGGTGTGGCTTTCGGCCGCGGCTGTCATGTTGGTTACAGCTGTCCTACTCTTCTTCTCGAGATTGGGACCAAGTTCTCCGGTCACGCCGGGGAAACATGAGACCGAAGCGGAGGGCCGGACGCCCTATTCCCCCGCCGATTCTGGTGTGGTCGAGAAGGCTCCGAATGAGCATCGCGGGTTCGCAACTGAGAACCCAGCGAGCGCATCAAGAAGCCGATTTTCGAAGGCTCGTAACCCAAAGTCTGGAACCGTCGAACTGCGCACGCCCGCCGCGCTAAACAATGAATTCTCTTTGAATGGTGGAGGCAGCATTGTTCGGGTCACGCTCCCGATGTCGAGTCTGACCGCAATGGGACTTCCGGTCCACCCTGATCTATCCGATCCTCGAGTAACGGCGGATGTGTGGATAGATCCCTTTGGAGATGTTATGAGAGTTCGCCTGGTTGGTGAGAACCGAAGGCCGAACTAAGAGCCGGGATAGAAGTTGGAGGCGGTTTATGAACTACAGACTCACGTACTTCGTTTTTTGCGCCGGATCGGTGATTGGATGCGCTTCCCTGGGGAGGGCTCAGGAGATGCCAACCCTGATTCAGGCACCTCCACTCCAGACCCCGGAACCGGGCGTTTCCGTCATGCGCAGCGGTGGAGAGGAGATGGGGTTCCAGTTCGTCAGCGCCGAACCTGCTCTTTCCACAAGCGTCGTGAAGGGTTCTCCCTATGCGCTCGAGGCTACCATCGATACCGAGCAGACTCTCGCTGACGGCAACCGCATCGTTCATCATCAGGTGGTGCGCGTGTACCGTGATTCGGACGGCAGGACCCGCCGGGAGGAAACCATGGCCGCCATCGGTCCCTGGGCGGCTTCGGGCCCTCCGCCAACGGTCGTCACGATCCAGGACCCTGTTTCCGGCGCGAATTATTCTCTTGATCCCCAGAACAAAATTGCGATCAAGCTTCCGGCGGGAGGGCCGGGGGGCAGGATCGCGAGCGGCCACGCTGTTGCAAGCGGCATTATGACGGACACCCCACCTGGAGCGGGGAAACCGGGCGGCCCCGTCACGGCCTTTAATGCCGGGCAAGGAATGGTGATAGTTCAGGATGGAATGGCGCCACCGGCGGGGAAACCGGACGAGTCTTCGGAGTCCCTAGGAAAGCAGACCATTGCTGGAGTGTCTGCCGAGGGCACTCGCCAGACGACGACAATTCCAGCCGAGTCGATGGGCAATGAACGGCCGATCGAGATTAGCAGGGAACGATGGTTGTCCCCGGAGTTGCAGATCATTCTGCGATCTAAGCAAACCGATCCACGGTTCGGAATTACCACCTACGAGGTAACCAAGCTCGATCGAGCAAGTCCGGCACGTTCGTTGTTTGAAGTTCCTCGGGACTATCAGATCCGGAAGATGCCCGAACCGCCGGCGCCACCCGCGCCGCCCAAGTAATAACGTACTTTGTGTGGGGCGGCCACTTGCTTTCATAGCATTGAGAAGCATACGCGAAGCCTTGTGGCCGGGCGCTTATAGGCGCTGAGACCGTCTCCTCCCGAGCAAAAACTTGGGAATTCCAGAAGCCCGGATCAGCTAATTCCTGGCAAGGGCACGATGCCCTGACAGGAGAAAATGTTTGACCAAGATCAAAAGCTTTTTCTTCTGCGCGATTGTCTTAACTAGCGCCTCCGCCATCGCGCAGAGCCCTGCTCCAATACCGTGTCCTCCTGGCGCCACTTGCACGAGCAACAGCGCAACAGGGAAATGGGGAGAACACCACGAGTTATGGGGCTCCTAGCGCAACCGAACCTGGAGCCTCTGATCCTGAGCAACAGAAAATCTGGAATGCCGCGCGACAACTAAAGCTGGACGCGGATCAACGCGCTCAACTCGATTCGTCATTGAAAGCACGAAAAGGCGAAAGTGCAGACGCCGACAAGGAATTGAAAGACGCCAGGGCCGCCTTGGCCCAGGCTCCGAAAGCCGCCAGCAGCGCCTAATCGCCAGACATCGGTACCACAGGCCGGCGAAATGCCAGCCCGCTAAAAAGGTGTTTACTTCCCGTAGGCTTGGGCGATCTGGCCGACGAGCTTGGCCCAGGGCATATCCATAGCCCCGTAAACGGCGCCAGCCTCCGGCCGCGCATTGTCCTTGAGGATTTCCACCATCAAGGTCGCGTAGTCCGAGAGAATGACGCCGGCCTTCAGCATGCGCAGGAACCCGACCTGGCGCTTGGTCTCGCTGAAGGTTCCGGAGGCATCGACCGCAACATAGGCATCCAGCCCCTTGCCTACAGCAGTGATAGCCGGAAAAGCCGCGCACACTTCCAGAGAGATGCCGGCGAAGATCAGCTTCTTGCGGCCGGTCGCAACCATTGCGCGAGCCACGCGTGCGTCGTCGAAGGCGTTGACCGACGAGCGATCGATGATCTCCACGTCCGGCAGAGCCTCCACGAGTTCGGGGAACGTCGGACCCCACATGCTGTCGCGCGCCGTCGTGGTAACGACGATCGGCAGCTTCAGCGCCTTGGCCGCTTTGGCCAAAGCTACCACATTGTGTTTCAGTTCCCCGGTCGAATAATCACGGACGCCGGTCATGAGGCCGACCTGATGATCAACGAGGATGAGCGCCGCATTTTCGGAAGTGAGCGGCTTGTAAGGGTGGATTTGATGGTTCATCGCATTCTCCTTTCCGTGTTTGGTTGAGCTGCCGGAATTCGGTCGGCCAACGTGCCGACATTTGTATTTCTTTTACGTTACGTTCTGTTTTACACGGGAAGTCGATAAAAAGTCAATTGTCTTTACGATACGTTCCACTAACATAGCGTCATGAGAACCTTAGCTCCTCCTAGCCGCAAGGGCCGGCCACCAAGCGAAATGGCCGCATCGCATGACGTCATCATGGACGCGGTACATGCCCTGCTTCAAAACAAGTCGGTCCGCGACTTAACCATTGAAGAGATCGCCAAGCGGGCCAAAGTCGGAAAACCCACCCTGTATAAATGGTGGCCAACCAAGGCGACCTTGGTGCTGGCCATGCTTTGCGAGCGAATGGCTCCGAACCTGGAGAAGCCGACGGCCCTGACCGCGGAAGAGTCTCTGCGCTTTCGAGTGCGGCGGTTGATCGATGCGTTCAACGGGCCTTTCGGCAAGATCGTGGCCGGGCTGATCGCCGAGGGCCAGAGCGAGCCAGCCATTCTTCAGGAGTTCTTTGACCGATGGGTTAGTCCCCGGCGGAATGCTACGATCGCCGATCTGCAGCGAGGCAAGAATGCAGGCGAGTTGCGGTCGGAGACAGAACCAGAACTTGTGAACGACGCGATCTTTGGCGCGATCTATTACCGCTTGTTATTGCGCTCGGGGCCACTGACCAGGCGGTTCGGCAAGGAATTGGTCGAGCAAGTCCTCTGCCGGCACCGATCGGGCAATTCCCAGAGTTGATCGATTCGGAAGACTCTCAATCCGGGGGGGTGGTCAACTATGGTCGCTCGCATGGTGACTGCGCTTCAAACGCGATGATGTATTTTATCGAGGAGCGCTGCAGAAACAAGTGGAAAGGAGGAGTAATGCCCTAACCACCATGTGGAGGCGCAAAAGCGGAAGAAGACTGCTAAGAGGTGCCGGAGGACAGAGGCCCGAGGATACCGCTGAATGAGTAGTCGCTTTCAGTCATCTCCCGGACGATCCCGGGCATCGGTTTGGCTGGCATCTTCGCGCAAGTGGACCCGCTTGAAATGGGTATCGAACATGCCTCGCATAATCTCCTGATTCCGCCGATTGTTTCCCCTGAATCTGAATTGCACGTAGGGACAACATGAGCAATTCCCAGCAAGCATTTCGTCGTCGGGTGACGAGGTAATAACCAGTTCTGGTTTCTTCACGCGCTCTAGTTTCCCACAGTCCAACGCTGAGCGCTACTGGGCGGGGATGCAGCCAGATCACCGCTTAGTTACGGCTAAGCGGTTTTCTTTATCTGCGTGCAAATCTCGATAACCTTCCCTCTTTGTCCTGATTTCCCTTTCAACGGTGTGTGGAACTTCGTCGGGACGTAAAACTCAATCACCTTCGCCATGGACTATCTCCTCATGCCTGCGAATCTCAGTGGTTGAGGCTTCAATCGCCTTGTACCTCCAGTAGCCCCATCATAAACCATTCGCAACTACTACACCGTAACCGGATAGAGCCATTGGGGTCTGATCAAAACTGCTCTAGAAACGATGCATGAACCTCATTGCACATCTTGAGGATAGATGCCCGAGGACGGACGCTAACTCGAGCCGGCCTACAACTGGAGACGCGACCTCAATCCACGGTATGTATGCGCAGAAACCGGGATCGTGTCTGACTAACCGCATCGACGGAGGTCGAGCGCCCGTAGCTTGCAGCCCCTTCGAGGCCTTCGAACCGGAGCCCCCTCCCGGCAGCCAAATCGCAGCAGAAGGGGCTTCTCGGAGGGACGAGGCGAAAACCCTATGGGTGATGGTTTCAATCGGCAGCATTGAGGGTAGATTGAAGCGCCCATAGGCGGCTTCCGTCGGAACATCGAATTGGTGAAGAGAGTTTTGGCTGAAAGCTGCCCTCAGAGCATTTCGATGAGCGCCTGATCGCCGTCGAGCAGATATTCCGCGATGAACTTCATCGGAGCAGTTGCGGAAGCATTGTCGAAACGCGCAATGATGACATCGGCCGGTTCGTAAAAAGCGGAACCAGTCGGTAGTTGCTGCGGGGGTTGCCCTTCGATCTGGAGAACCGCCGAACCCTCCGCAATACATCCAATGACAGGACACGGATGTTTATGGCGTCCCGTTTTCTGACTCGGTTGAAACGTAATCTCGCGAACATCAACCGAAGTTACCTGTCTTTGGGGAAGAGTTGCATTGAGAAGCGGTTTGCGGAGAATCGTGCTTTCGCTCATGTGAAAATTAGATGTCGCTTGCTGCCGACGGTCGCATTCCCAGACTCGTTTTGTCTGCGGCTCCAGTCGGGATAGCCACAATCCCAGCAGAAGGCTTCCCGTGGGTCGCGTCAGCCCAAGCCGTCCTTATAATAGCCAAAATCACGCCCACCGCTGCGCCTGATGGAAGACGAAAAAGAACACCATCACTGTGAAGCAGCCAAATGCATAGATGAATGACGCGAAGAGCGCCACCGGACCCTCCACGCGACGCAGAACATTGACCATGTTGGAGACGAAATTCCACACCAGCAGAACCGTCATCAATAGCGTCCCAACCAAAGCCAGCAGCGCCGCATTTTTGGGTGTCATGGACAGGGTATGAACGCCAGCAGGCTTTGAGGCAACCGCGGCTCGCACCTTCGCGATCCCGCGGGATGTAATCAAGACAATCTCACTTGGATTCCTGATGTCGAGAGTGCACCATCGCGGTGTGGTCACTTCTCACGTTCAGGTTCGAGGGAGTAACAGTTGATATTAGCCTGGTTCCCCACGGTGGTTCTGCTGATCCTCCTCATTGGCGCAGGGATTGGGTGCGCCGGACGACCTGCCAAGAGAAGAGCCCTACGGCACATTAAAATTCCCCGTCATGGACTCCGCCGATACTGCGAGATTACTCCTGGAACACGGCGCGAACATCGAGGCCGTGGATGAAGAGGGCACTACGCCATTGATTCGGGCAGCCTCCCGTGGCAGAACCCACGTGGTGAACCTACTTTTGGAGAAGGGCGCTGATGTCGAGGCTAGAAACAGTCGCGGCATGACAGCACCGATTGCGGCGGCGTGTGCCCTATGAAACGAAACCACCAAGCCGATCCCCTTCGTAAGAAAATGAGAGCCCACCGCGATGGGGGAAGTAGGCTCTCAAGGGGGAGGGGATTTGTACCGGATTTTATTGCGGTTTAACCGCCACGGGCATCAAACCCTTAATCTTGTTACGATTTCAGAAATGACCAAATGGCGAGCAAGCTGTGAGCCAGCCTTCCGCTGCCTCGCAGCGGGCACGGCAATCCCCTGCTTGTCAGTCCTGAGAAACTGCTCTCGTTCATTCAATGATCGTTTCGGGGGCTTTCACCTTCAAATGTCCGGTGCGAGGTTTGCCTTTGGCCCGAGGAAACTTGAAACCCGCGTCGGGCGCTGCCGCTCGGTTCAATTGCGTCGATTTAAGCAGAGTTTTCCTGCCGCCGTTAACAAAATCAATGTCGAGTTTGTCTCCCCGAGCCTCGCTGACTTGCCCTACGCCAAATGAAGCATGATCGATCCAATCCTGTGGCTTCCAGTTCTTGAGGTGGATTGGTTGTGAGGGGGCTGCCTTGACTGCTTCCATATGTACGATTACCTCCGAGGGTGCAGAACGGTATTGCGAATGAAACGGTAGGACATGCGCAAGACCCGAGCGTCGGACAAACGGTTACAAATCTACTCAGCTAGCCGACGGCTCGTGATCCATCTCTCGCGTGATCTTGGCGGATGAGTAAAATGCCCATAGCAAAGTACTCCCAGTACGGACATGGTAACTCCATTGTGTGCGCCGGGTTTGGATTCCGCCAAGCAACTGCCAGCGCCATAGAGCCTATCCCCGTAGTGATGATGGCGCAGCCGTGAAGCATTGCCTGTCCAGAATTGCTCAGTTTTAGGTGCAGTTTGAAACGGCTTTCGACGAGCGGGTTAGCTTGCCAGTTGCGCCGCCACATCTTGCCCGTCCCGGACATGGAAGCAACCTCGCTCATACGGCAATTCCTCGCACTGGGGACAGTATGGAACATCGACAGGAGTTGTTTTTCCGGTACCGATACAAAGTTCAGTCAGGCAGTGTGTGGAGATGGATGCCACTTCCCATTTGATTCTGGTCCCGCACTGAACGCAGTTCATGTTCTTGTCCGGGTATTCAAGGCACGCAGTTGTTAGAAACAAAGCTTCCTCAGCCGCAAAGCTTTCGACACTCATGTGATGTGGCGTATGCATGACAAACCCACCATGTAACCGCGCAACCTATCTGCAAGGCTAAGAGTGCGGTGGGGCTATCCGCCTCGCAGGGCGACATCTTCGAGTTATGGGGTTAGCCGAGGACATAGAGTCTACCCTCCTCTACGACACGAATGCACCACCCCCCACACCCCCCACACACTCTGAATATGTGAGGATGCCACCGAAACCGGAGTGGCGCTGTTCACAATTGCACACTCGCGAAAGAAAGCACGGAAGTAGAATGCAGGACAAGGGTGAGTTTATGCCAGTCTCCTCGCATCGGAAGCATATCCATCATTGGAACAAGAGTCTCGCGGGAGGTTTCCGATGCGCTTGCGAGGCGTGGCGCTGCGAGTTCGCCGAAGGGCTACAACAGTGTGAGGATGCTTCCGAACAAGGTCGTAAGTACTGCCCAACCCATCGGGTGTCCGGTTCGACGAGTGTGAGCGCAATCAGGGCACCCAGAACCTCGACAACGCCTGCCAACTCCCAGCAAGAACCACCCGTGGGCTGCAACACGACGAGGGCGGAGGATTCGATGAAATTGAAATCTTGATGCGCGGAAACGCTATCTCATTCAGTCTGCCCTATGACCTCGAACCTTCTGGTTTTCTTGTCAGCGAAAAGAAACTCGTAGACCCGAATGGAGTCGTAAGTGGTCTTGTGCTCGTCCTTAACGAGCTTCGCCTTGTAGTCACCGAGTCCCAAGATCGTGCCAGTGGCACATTCGCACAGCAGTTCGTATTTTTTTCCATCGCTAACTACGCTCAAATCTTGTCGACCGCCAGCGGCGATGCTCGATGAACTCACGCGGATATCGATGGTGCACTCGTCCGGATTGGCCGCCGTGGCCACTGCCGTGGGGATGATCGTGGTCTTGCTATCCACCCCCACGTGTGCCTTCCTTCCGAAGTACCATGGTTTGCCCTTCTTTGTCGGGGTGCATCTCGGGAACGCGTTGCTGCGGCTGGTTCTCGGTCGAAGTGGGCGCGTGCAGGATGGTCGCGTCCACGATCGTGCCAGTCGTGATTCGCACCCTTTTCGCTGGCGAGTGCAGGTTCACCTTCCAGAGCATCGGTTCGCCCAGTTGCTGTTCTTCCAGCAAATGCCGCAACTTGCACACCGTGGTCTCGTCCGGCACCGGCTCCCGGCCGAAATCAATGCCCGCGAACTGCCGCATCCCCGCGGAGTCGTACAGCGCCTACTCTACCGCTGGGTCCGAGAGGTTGAACCACCGCTGCAAAAAGTAAATCCGCAGCATTCGCTCTATTCCGACCGGCGGCCGACCGTTCCCCGCTTTGGGACAGTGCGGCTCCACCAGCGCACATCTCGCGCCACGGCACCACCTGCTCCAGCTCCAAAAAAATAGCTCGCCGCGTCTTCCTCGTGTACTGCTCAAAGCCGGTCATCATCGCCAGGGTCCTCTGTTTCATTCCTCAGACACCCTAACTTGACTGCCTGTGGAAAGCAGAGAGCTTAGTCAGAGTCTCCCTAAAGCGGACTGCGAACTGGCAGCAGGCTCCCCCAAGCTACTACGCGGCCTTCTTCTTTGCCGCTCGGAACGCTGCCCAGCGTGCACGTGATGCCAAAGCCATCTTCTTCCTGCCTGCTGCTGAAATTTTGCGCTTTGCAGGAGCGGAGCCCGTTGACTTCGCCACCACCGCTGCTGGCTGCGAATTCTTCCGAAGACTCGCCCATCGCGCTTTCTGTGCCACCGCTATCTTCCTCCGCGCCGACGCCGACATCGTGCGCTTGGCAGGAACGGAGCCCGCTGACTTCACCGCCACCAACACCGGCTGCGAATTCTTCCGAAGACTCGCCCATCGTGCCTTTTGTGCCATCGCCATTTTCCGGCGCGATGCTGCCGAAATAATTCGTTTCGGTTGAACCGTGTTGTCGGGTACTTCTGCTGCTCCCGCACCGTTCAAGGACTCTATCCCAGAAATTAATTGGTCTAATTTCTCAATTTCTACCTGTGCGCGACTGCGTTTTGCGCGAAGCTCTCTTAATGCATTATCTAGACTCGACATTGTTACCCCCTCGTGTATTTTGATGCCGCCTAATTGTATAAGACGGGAGTGACTATTGCAGCGGGAGCGGGTTTCAGAGCCGAAAAGACGACGCTGCATAGACGCTAGCAGGCTGCTTGCTCGGAAATATTCCTGTTTCGTTTCACTACCGCGATGCTAATGTTCTTCATTGCCCGGTCTCCTTTATCTCTTGTGCTTCGAGCACGTCGATAACTTGGGAGTACAGCGTCCCGTCGGAAACCGGCCTTCTCCCATCTGTTTTCTCCAGTTACTCTCCCTCTTTCGCGTAATGCAAAAGAAAAGCCGCCCGACGCCGAGCGGCAATTCTGAGGAAGTCCTAGCGGTCACCGCTCCACCACCCGAATCACTACACTCGATGTGCTAGTGCTGAAGATCTGGTCACCGCCGTACACCTCCTTGATATGTAGCGTACCCACGCGCAACGTCGAGGTCGTGAACGCCGCCGAACCGCCATTCAACGATGCCGTTGCCAGTACAGTCGAGCCACGCTCAAAAGTCACCGTTTCGCCGTCCGGCGGCGCAGGAGTGACTACTGCCGTAAAGGGTTTCTCTCCACCCGACCTTTCGCTTGTGGCGAATTGGCGGCAATGATGCGAATCCCCAGCCGCCGGCACATCTGACCAGATTGCGTCACCGGTACCACCCCCTGGAATTGCTCTTTCGCGCTCGCTTCTCGTACGTTCACATTCTTCCAATCCGTATACAGCGCCACCGGGATGCCGTATTTCTTGACCCAGGCGCGCAACACTCCTGCTGCCGCCCAGATCGTCTCCTCACTCCCCAGCCGTGCCCGCGTATCTCCGCTGGCATCGTCCACCATGTTCATCAAGCAGCCATGCGGCCCCCCCCGCTCCTCCAACCAGCGCAAGTTGGTCGAGGAACGCGGACGCACCTGGAGTGGCGCTGGTTCACGGGTTTCGGTTTTCGACAGGAGATTCCGCATCATGCCCTCCTGAGTCAAGCACAGGGAAGGAACTCGTTTACAATACCGCCATTCCTGGCTCGTGAGGTGACGTGATGATGACACTGGGGAGAATTCGGTCCGAGAGTCTCGGCGGAATATTGGCCGTGGTCTTGATCACATGTGGCTACACCTTGGGCCAAACCGGATCAGCTCCGGTAGACCCAGGTGTGCGCGGTGGCACGGCGGGTGCAGGTGGTCCGCTGCAGGGTCTTACAGCGGACGAGACAGCGTTCTTCCTGGATGGGCAGGCTAGGTTCGCTCAGATCGAGGTTGTAAACAAGGGCGCGAACAACGGCCTGGGTCCGCGCTTTAACTCAAATCAGTGTCTCTCCTGCCACTCGCAGCCCAATATGGGCGGAACGAGCCCGGCGAAAAATCCCCTGCCCGGAGTCGCCGCCTTGGATGGGGCGAAGAACGCGGTGCCGTGGTTCATCGTCTCAAACGGCCCCATCCGCGAAGCGCGGTTTAAGAAGAGCAATGGGAACGCGGATGGCGAAGTGCATGATCTGTTCGTGATCACTGGGCGATCGGACGCCCCCGGCTGCAAGATCGCCCAATTCGATTTTTTGCCCGCGGGAAATTCGCTTACGGGCCAAGGCGGGAATCGAAATGTTATTTTCAGAATCCCGACTCCCGTCTTTGGCGCGGGGCTGATTGAAGGGATTTCCGATTCGGCCATCCTTGCCAACCAGCAGGCCAACCTATCGGCGAAGGCGGAGCTGGGTATTCACGGACACGCGAACGCGCACCTCAGCGGAAACGTGAATCTCAGTGCCAACGATGGAACGATCACGCGATTTGGGTGGAAGGCCCAGAACAAATCCCTTCTCATGTTCGCGGGAGAGGCCTACAACGTCGAGATGGGAATCTCGAACCAGCTGTTCCCGCAGGAGCGCGACGAAACACCCGGCTGTATCTTCAACCCCACTCCTAACGACACGCTTAACTTCACAACTACTCCCTCGACCACCGGCAATTCGAACGGAATTTCGAACCCGGCGGTCATCTCGGACATTGAGGCATTTGCTAACTTTATGCGGATGCTCGCTCCACCCACGCCCGCTCCACCCACACCGTCCAGCGAAAAGGGGCGCGACTTGTTTGCCAAGGTCGGATGTGTGCACTGCCATACACCGTCGTTTACAACAGGAGCAATGATCGCGAGTGGCTCCGCGACCAGTCCGAGTGCGGCGCTTTCCAATCAAACGGCGAATCTTTTCTCCGACCTGCTCGTGCACCACATGGGTGAAGGCCTAGCAGACGGCATTACGCAAGGCGGCGCCGGACCCGACGAGTTTCGAACCGCTCCTCTCTGGGGCGTCGGACAACGCATCTTCTTTCTCCATGATGGACGTACGTCCAACCTAGTTGACGCCATCAAGGCCCACGGGAGCCACGGCAGCGAGGCCAATAAGGTCATCGAACAGTTCAATAAGCTGACCGTTCAGGAGCAACAAGAAATCATCGATCTTCTGCGCTCACTCTAGCTCGAGGCGATCGATACATTACCCGATTGTGCTTTGCTACATAGCTCCGTCCGTATTAGGGATAGTCTTGTACGAAAATCGACTGGGTGAAGAAGATCTGCTTTGTTTGGAGAGAGCTGCGAGTGGTTTCACACCGTAAGAACGTGGATACGGATTCGATGAGCGAGACTGCGCTCATTGGTCGCGATCAAGTCCTCACTTCGTTTTAGGATTTTCATCGCCGTGGCCAGCGCGAACTTCACTCTTGGCAACGGACCGGACTTCCTCACTGTGGATATCCACGTTCACATCTTCGTAGCTCACCACTGTGGAGCCATGCGGAACCACGACCGCCCCTCCCTTCGGCACGGTCATTCCCACTTTCGCCAGCCCTGTCAGACTTGCAGCCAGCGCGTGCAGTTCTTTCATGGTTTCCCTCGTCTTCCCCAGCGCCTTAGGGTAGACCTCCATCTCCAAGTAGCCACTTATGAGTTGCAGTTGGCTCGTCATTCTGTAAACCGAGTCCCTCACAGCCTTCAACATTAGGTATCGCCCTCCGATCTGTGATCCGTGAACGGCCACGAACAATCCGCAGGCCAATGAAATACCGCCTTCGACTTGTGTGTCAGGTCTTTGGGTTTTAAATTATCAGGAAGGTGATCGGAATCGGAGGCTGGTACTTCGATTATCATGCACGACTCTCCAAGAAAGAATTTGGCGTAGGATCTCTCTAGACTGCACCATAAGAGGAAAACAGTGGACGACGGGGGAGGGCCGCGTGAGTTCCTTTACGTTTCCCTAATCGCTTGAAGTTACATCGAGATTTATTGAGTGTCTGTGCACAAATGGACATGCCGCACGATTCCCACAATGGGAAAAGAGAAGGACTACTACGCTATTTCTTTGCACAAAATGTACAGTATGGAACAGACTGGGGATCACTTGCTCGATAAATTGAGTCAATCACGAGGAGAATGATTGTGGAGGAGCCGCCGTCACTTCCCCGATGTGAACGGTGCGAACTGCGGCTGACTCCTCTCTGGTGGTGCAGTCCTCTGACTCTCGTCGGACGGCTGCACCAAGTCCTCAAGTGCCGGACCAGACCCGTATTCCAGATCAATCTGACTCAGCGCCACCCGCTAAGGACGACATCGTGGGCTGGCCTGATGAACGTCGACTCCGTTAGCGTGCCTGACCGCACCCTCGACTCTGCGGCGAACGCCAGTTCCGATTGGCCGCGTTGTGGACGTCAAATTAATTCGCCGGCGACCTGACGATCGAAAGAGCAACCGCATGGACCGACAGGTCGATGCGGTTGCAAACACCAATATTAAGGCGCTGCCAGTATTGCCCGGATGGTTGTCGTGGTCACTTTTCGGACCCACGACTCTAGGACCTTGGGCATTGGCCTGCCCACTGGCTCTCTGCCGTGTTCGATGCGGGTGTGGTTCAGCATCGCTCGCGCCGCCTGCGTGCGCCGACTCCCGTTCCGGTCGTCGAACTCGTTGACCCGCTCGCTGTGAGAGCACGCTTTGCATTTCAGAACGACACCACCAGTATTGCTGCGTGAAATGTTGTACATAAGCCGAGTATACCGACATACCCTGCCCGGCCTAAGGATCGGAATCGCAGTCCAGTTACCTACGTTCTTAAGCAGAAGGCAAGCAACCTGAGCAGATCGCTTTGGATGCGATTTGCGAAGCCGACCGCCCCACCGCCGCTCCTATTTTAGGAGTTGGTGCAATCCGGGGGAACTTTAGTTCGGGATCATGCCAAGGATAAGCGCCTACAATTAAAGCTGTGAGACATTACATCATCAAACAGATGAATGGCTTTGCCAAGTTCAAGTGCCGACTTTGTAAATACTCTGTCACCACAATGGAGTTCAATGGCGAGAACTCCAGATGCCGCATCCAAGCGGCTAGGGCAATGAACGAACACGCCACCGTGGCACACCGTTGCCCTCCACCAATATCACTGCATGACGCGCTAATGTGGCATGCCCATTAAATGTGGAAGTTGTCGTTGATGACATGGTCTTCATCGGAGGTTTAATCTATGAGCGAAACTAGCGCCTACATTGAGTGTGAACGAAATGCATGGTCTATCCTAAGGCACTGTGAGATGCGTTTCCGCCTAACCTACCAGCGAGAGTTCCTTCCGGTGCAAGCCGTGTGGCGGGATTTT
>Ga0209624_10000179_pt1 | contig 58658 bp, 56 predicted proteins | sample JacPinW_OM2H0_O1_FD_188565 | JGI IMG/M metagenome (GOLD analysis project Ga0209624, IMG submission 188565) | Forest soil microbial communities from Algoma, Ontario, Canada - Jack Pine, Ontario site 1_JW_OM2H0_O1 (SPAdes) (version 2) | ecosystem: Environmental > Terrestrial > Soil > Boreal... | reverse complement strand
GCTCCGTCAAGCCCACGCGCTGACCTTCGACCTGATGCTGACCGGGTCTCTACAGCCGCTCGACAGGTTGATGAAGTCGAAATATCAACGTACAGTAGCGCGCAGCGCGGGAGCGAAAAGGAGGGCATCACCTTGCCCTACTTAAGGGATGAGCGCCAATGAAAAACCGAAGAGAATTTCTTGCGAGCACGATACCTGCTGCGGCTTTACTGACCACCAGTTCCGCCGAGAATACGGCAATCCTGGGTGGGTTTTCCGAGGTGGAAGAGGGCAAACGGAAATCTATGGGATTGAATCAGCGGACTACGGGAGTACGAAACATGGCTGATAAGGCGGAAGATCCAAGAATTAGGAGGGCGCGCCTCGCCGGCCCCGAACAAGTGACCAAGGACGCGGCGGTCGCCGAAATCGCTGCCGACGGAACCATGACCGTTCTGGCAAAAGGAACGAACGAGTGGGTTTGTACGCCGGGAGACGAGAACAAAATCGGCGCGCCGCCCATGTGCATGAACCCCATGGGCATGCGGTGGATGATGGATGCCATGCAAGGAAAGCCGAAGCCGACGAACACAGCGCCCGGAATGATCTACATGTTGTGCGGCGCCACACAGAGAAGTAACACCAATCCCATGGATAGAACCAGCCCCGCGATCCCCATCGGTCCGCATTGGATGATCACTTGGCCTTTCGACGCTGCGGCAAATGGCCTTCCGACGACGGTCCGAGACCAAGGCGCCTGGGTGATGTTTGCTGGAACGCCGTACGCGTATTTGCACGTCTGTGGCACCCCGTGGGCCGGCAATGAATACCGTGAAGGCGATCAGGCTGTTTGGACCATGTCTTACGCTCGGAGCTGAGCCCGAAGGAAAAGGAATGCATATCTACCACTTGGCTCTGCAACCGTGGAGGCTGCGCCCTGATGTTCTCGTGCCGAGGAAATCGCGGCTTCGCGTTGATTGACTCGGGCAAGAAGGTCGATCTGATTTGTGGGCTAGGCGTTATTGATTTCTAGTAGGCCCAATACGGACCGTTGCCTCCCGGCGTGCTCGTTCCCTCTATGGCCGTGTACACGTTGCGACCGTAAAAGAACGGCAAGCCCCAATCAAAAAGGCCCGGGCCGGGCCCGCCGAGACCCGCAGCGACGCCGTCGTTTGTGTTGGAGGTCAGCGAATCAGCGTTAGCGATTGAGAAGTTGATCGTGGCGGTCGCGCCATTGGAGCCCTGGGTGACTGCTGAGAAGGACTGCGTCGACGATGGACAATACCAGAATGTGAGATCGGTGCACATCGGCAATCCGGTCGACGCGGAGTCCAGAAAATAGACGGCATTTGAACCGGTATCAAGAAAAGAGGCGTCGGTAAGAGTTTGTCCCTTAAAGGTTGTAGTGAAAGTCCCTGTCTCAGGATCCAGAGTGTAGACGGTTGCGCTTCCCAGGCCGTTGTTTGACTGGGTCCCGATCCCGAAGACGAGCGAACCGGTGACGCTCGCCTCTGTGCCTGAAACAGCGGGTAATTCGACGATCACGCCGTTGTTGTCCGTCGCAAAAAACGATACTGGATTGGCTACTTGCTTGGTCAGCCCTTCGGTCGTTACCACGCAACCCGACGAAGGACACGCGTAATAGAACCCGACGTTCGAAGCACCGCTCTCGGTACAACCGTCACCGCAATCCTGGACGAAATTTCCCACGCCCAGTATTCCGTTCATTCCCAGGGTCGTGAGGTCATCCTGGATTGGGCCCAGATCTGAGCACGACGTCGGTACCGAGAAGCCTGAGCTCCCGATTACCTGAATGGGTACGGAGCTCGCTTTTTCGCCTGCGAGCGAGATATCCGCCGTCTGCACGGGACCCCACGTCTCGCTGTCGATGAACTCACCGCACTCCGCGATTGGATTGCCGCCCGAACCCATCTGTTGCGGTAAGGAGACCGTGAGTGCGGAGGACAAAACCCGCAAGCCCGACGATCCGGTATCAACCAGAATTCCGCCAATCGTCTGGCATTGAGTTGTGCTGCCTGGAACGCAAACGGTAACCGAAGTAAACGCACTGTTAATCGAAAGAAGGCCGGATGCGACCGCGGGTCCGGTCGTGACGCTAATCGACTGCACATTTGATGTGGGAGTTGTAACTGGCGTCGGAGTTGACGTTGTTGTTGTCGCAGGCGAGCTGGAACTTGAACAACCCGAAATCCAGATGCCGGCAAGCGCCACCAAGAACACAGGTATTGCAGCAACAGAAAATTCCCTTGAGCGCCCGGTTCTCATCGTATCTCCGCGGCGGGAACGCCGGCAGGAACCGTCCGAGGGTCGTAAGCTCTTCCGAGAAACGATCGTGCGTGTCCACTCATTTCCACGACGAGCCCGGCCTGCTCGATCACCAGCGGCCCGCGGCCCACTCGCCGGGCCTTGTTAGCCTGCGAGGCCTTGGCGAACGAATCGAAATACGCGCCCAGCAGCTGCCGCAAGTCTGGACGCGCGGCTCCGTGCCATGCAACCGCAAAAACGCTTCCCGATTGCGAAACAAACTCCCTCACGACGACATTATTGGGCACATGAATTTCGTGAATGGAATACAGATCCGTATTAGTCGTTTCGAGCGTGGCCTGCATTTTGACCCGATCGGCTTCAACCGACACCAGGTCACCACCGAGCGACGCCGACGTAGAAAAGGGATTAAGAAGTGCCGCGAAGGCCACCGAGACTGTCGCCATCGCCATTATTAAGAATGAGTTTTTCGTACGTATCATGTCACCTCCGCTACGACTCGATCATTGTCTCCACACCGGTGAGGTGGATTCTGGGTAATGCCCCTCAGCTTGGCTAGCACCCACACTTGGATGTAGCTGAGCCCAGCGGGCGTTGCTCCCGACTAATCGCAGAAATCTCTCTGAGTTCCGCAGCTCGACAAACAGTCGCCTAAACGGAAACGAGTCGCGACCAGGAGACTGGCTGTGCGTATGCGCGGGAATCCGCTGTGATCTTCGTTTGCGTTCTGGGGGCCGAGTGAATTTCGTGCGACACACCGAAGCAGTCCGGTTTCGGTGGCGAAATGGCCGTTTTGATCACATCTTGCCGACCGCCCCTCGACATGCGATCGCGGACCCCTTCGAGGAGAATTTGCACGGGCTAGTACCACCATGGATCGCAGCTGCTGCATTGGTTGGCCTCTGAGACGTTGCACTGACAGGACTTCGAGGGAGCAAGGGATTGCGGCCAGCAAGGCAGCCTCATTGCATGGATATACGTTGAGACAGCCCGCCAGCCAATAAGGTGGCAGGCCGGAAGCGAGTGCAACTGGCGTCCGCAGGGCAAAGGTGGAGTGTGTCTCGCGGGCGCCTTCGCAGCGAAGTGAATCATAGAGGAGGTGGATGATGGAAGATCAACGAGAACCGATTCGGAACGTGAAAGAAGATCCGTTCGCGGCGAATCGCAGCAGCGCTTGGCTGGCGACCGCTATCCTGGCGCTGGTTGTTGTCCTCGGCTTAGCGGTCGGCTACATCTACCGGCAACAAGCGAACTCCAAACAGGCCGCCGTTAAAAATGCCGAAATGAACGCCACGATCGGCCAGATGCAAGACCAGATCGCAGCTATGACGTCGAAACTGTATCAAGCGCCTGCCGAACCGACGGCACCCACCGCGGCTACAGCCGCAGGGCCCGCCACCACACCGGCGAGTGCAAAACACCGTACGGCGGCCGAAAACAAGCGGCTGAAGGAAATGCAGGCGAAGCTGGACGACCAGCAACAGCAGTTGAAGGACACGCAGGATCAGGTGGCGCAGACGCGATCAGACCTGGAGGCGAACTTGGGCTCCGCACGCGAAGATCTGAACGGCTCGATAGCCAGAACACATGACGAACTGGTTTCGCTCGAACAGCGCGGCGAGCGAAGCTACTTCGAGTTCGAGTTGACCCGGGCCAAGCATTTCCAGCGGGAGGGACCGATCATGGTGTCTCTCCGCAAGGTTGACCAGAAGCACAAACGATACGATCTCGCACTCGTCGTGGACGATAACCAGATCAGTAAGAAAAACGTCAACCTCTTCGAGCCGGTCTGGATCAACGGATCGGACATGCAACAAGTGCAGTTGGTGGTGAACAAGGTGGACAAGGACCACGTTCACGGATACGTGAGCGCGCCGAAATACGCCCAGTCGGCGAGCATGACTCCGGTCTCCGTCCGGACCGATAGCACAACTCCAAACGATACAAACAGCTCACCGGCCACGAATCCGGCCGGGACTTCAGCCGACACTTCCCCCGCGACCCCAGAACAACCGCAGTAGATTTGTTCCGTAAATCCGGCAGGGTTTACACGCTCCCTGCCGGGTTTCTCTCACTTTAGGTGTGCCGGTCTGTGTGAACCGAGAAGCCGATCAAGATGATCAAGCCAAAGCTATCGGAAGAGCTTGGCGACATGCGGTGGGTTAAGCTTGCCGCATGCTGACGTCAGACCCCTAGCGAACCCGTCGGATGCTTTCCGCCGCGTCGAAAGGAATCAAATGGAGCCCAACTATCTAGACCAGATCTTCCTGGACAAATGTAGCGATGAGAACCCTTCCTTTAACTGGGTGTACTACCGCCTCACATCCGTTGACGTGCTGGGAAGCCCTGCCGGCAGAACAGGAAGCACGGTTCAGATTTGCCGCGTGAAGTGGCCATCGCTTGCAGACAAAGGACCACCACTGGACACGCCCGCGGAAAGCGACCTCACCGCCGGTTTTCCCTCAACGAATCGAGTCCTCGCGGGCTGGGGAGTCGACCACGAGAATCGGGGAGTCCTGATTGGATTGCGCGAACGAGCTGCAAACGTTGACCAATCCTAGTCCAACGCCTACCCAAAGGGGCACGAGTCGATCCGGGCGCAGTGGCGATCATGAAGCCCCAGCTTCACGAGATGGCCATCCAGAACAAAACCATTTTTCTAACTAGCCACACTCTTGAGACAGTTGAAAAGCTATGCGATCACGTCGCCGTAATCGTCACCAGGAAGATCGCTTGGCGCGCTCGAAGATGCTGGCGGAAACCTTGAACAGCTGTTCCTGAATCTCGCTGGGCAAAAGACAATGGAATTGGAGTCTTCGGTGAACCCTCATTCCAGTGGACGTCCATTGATCCACGTGCGAGTTGCCACCAACTGGCCGGGCAGGTGAGCGGCACGGTGAGAGCCACGAGGACCAAGAACCTCAGCCGGCTCGATAGCCTCTTGCGCCAACATCTCACAGAGATGCCCGCGCGTTTACGGTCGTGTCGTGTGCAGAAATCTAGGATCGAGCCGAGCAATCCAGCCAGCCTGCCTGAAGCCAGGGTTGGATCTTTCAGCGACTCCCTTATGACTACCATGCGGGATTTGGACCCTTATAGACCCAGTCAGCCACCTGCTCGTTGTATATTTTCCTCTTGCTGAATAGCCACTTCCCTTCCACTTTCACCATTTCGTCTTCGTAGTTGCCAAACGAATCCAGACCAGCGGTTCGCTGGGGATTGTTGTTGCTGTAGTGAAACCAGTAGGCTCTTCCCGTCGCCTTGTCGCCGTCGATCTTGATGACAATGTTGGAGATGTTGTGCCGCCCCGATGCCGGACGCAACCCCGAGGTATCCTTCGCCGCCCGGTCGGTATCGCTTTTGGCCATCCCAGTGATCATTTTCCGGATCGCGTCCCGGCCTTTCACCACAGGTCCGTAATCCAGAACACCATCCTCCGTGAACGTGGAGGCATAGGTATCGGCATCGCGAAAATCAAGCGCGAACATGTAGCGCGCCTGCAGATTCTCGATCTCCGCCCGATCGTCGGCATAGCTTGTTTGGGTCGATCGCGACGCAGCCGCCGCTGTCAGCAACAAAACAGCAATGCCGCACAACAAAATGCCAGTAGCTTTCCGCATTTCCATCCCCCTGTTTGGATTTCCTCCTCCGAGCCTTCCGGTTGCGGCACATCATACAGCTTTTGGTGGCGCAGACAATCCCGTCGCTGTCCAGATGAGGATGCGCCAGCCGAACGATCATCATTCACGAACTATGGGGATCCTTCTGGCACGCCGCCTTGCCGAAGCTGAACCGTCGAATATGTGGGCGAGGTCGGCGGTTTTCGGAACGAGCGAAAGAACGAACATCAGGGAGAAGCGGAATTCGCGGATTCAGGGACGATTTCAAGCGTGCTGGCGCTTGCCATGGTGGCATTTCCTTGTATGGTGCCAGGGGCCCCGGTGTAAACGAAGCGGGCCGAAGCAATCAACTCAGCTGAAATATCGAGGTCCTTGCCTGGTCCTACGACCTTGTAAACGCTCTGGCGCGCCGGGATCGTAAATTTGACGGAGATCGGTGTGAGCGAATGTCCCAGAACAGGAGTAACGGTAAGCTGCCCGCTCACATTCTGATCGGAAAGATTCGTGAAACTGTAGGATTCCTTTGGCGCCCCGATTTTCTGGTTCGTGCCTACGCTGAAGAGCGAGAAATTGCTGAAAGCATGGGTTCGATAAAAAGCGGTTTTGTCCATCACCACGAGCAATTCAGCGCGAGCTGGAAGCCAGAGCTGGATGTTCTGCGAATAGAACTGCACGGGCGCGTAGGCGATGGTTAAGCGCTCGCGCTGAAGGTGAATCTGCGGAATCGGCTTGACCAGCTCTGATTCAAGACGGACAAGCTGATAGGTAGCGGCATCGATCCACGCCCGTCCCTTCAGCTCGACCGGATAGTAATTACCAGCGACGATGTAGGACTGAATCCGGATGGGCTGGTGGGGATTCTGCTGAAAGCGAACTTGCCAAGCGGGACGCCCGGACGCCTGTCCCAAACCTTCGCACGTGAAATCGAAGTCCGAGATCATTGTGGGGTGAAAGACCATGGCCATGGCCGGCAAACCATTGGTGGCGACAGACGCCGGAAACTGCGCGGGATCGAGACTTCCGTTTCGGTATTCCTCCAGATCGATCACGCCGTGTGGTTCGTGTCTAACAGAGACGACATAGTCAAAAGAACGGCTTTCAGACGAGCGAAGCTCGCCGCGCTTGTCGACAGGGAAATGCTCAATTCGCTCTGTAGCCTCGAATTTTTCGAGGCTATCCATGAAATTCTCGACCTGTTTTCCCGCGCCCGCAAGCACCTCAGGGAGCACACAGGCAACGTTGGGATCGACCGTCGGAACAAGCTCGTCGATTCCCGGCTGGGACCATGAAGAAGCTTGCGTCGGCAACAAATCAGGGCGTAGCTCAGCAATCGCGGCAAAGCTCCGTGTTTGATTGAGAGGCAATGAAGAGTCCCCCGCCGCGCTTTTTTCGGGTTGCTTCAGCTCGGTGAGAAGATCTCGGGCTCGCGGAGCCGCGGGATCGTTTGGCTGAGCACGGATAAATGCATCGAGGACGGATTGCGCTGCCTCCCGTTTACCTTGGCCCGCGAGAGCCGCCGCATCCAACACCTGAGCGGCGCCTGCCTCGGCGTTCCCCATGGCAATGGCTCTCTCGGATTGTTGTTGTGCTTTCGCAAAATCATTCAACTGAAGGTAGGCAGAACCAAGTGCCCAGTGTGCCTTCCAGGATCCCGCCTCAATAGAGACTGCCTTTTCCAATGCGGGCACGGCCTTTTCTGGCTGCCCCTGGTGACAATAGAGCTCCCCGAGCAATTCGAGCGCCTGCCCAGAATTCGGTAACAGTTGAATGGCTTTTTCCAGATGCCCCTGGGCCGCAGGGATATTATTTTCCTGGTACTCCAACGCGCCCATCAGGTAGTGAACGTCCGAGTTCCCCGGCGCGATCGACAGCGCTTTCTCAAAATGCTTTCGAGCCTGGATCATGTCCTTCCGGCGGAAGGCCTCCAGACCCTTATCCAACTCTTCTCGCACGTTCGCGGCGAGAACGGGAACAGCTTCGGCTGTGGTAGCCGAAAACCCAAAATTCGCTGTTTTCAGCGACAGATAAATGGCAACGGAACTCCACTGTGTATCGATTACGACCGTCTCCCTTGCATCCGTAAAACCGGGAGCGATCGCCTCTACGATATAGGTTCCCGGCGAGAGGTGTTCAAATTTGGCGATACCGGACCCGTCCAGCTTGCCTTCCTCAATCGCTGGCCCTACGCTCGGCAGCAGTCTGACCCGAGCCACGCCGTTGAATTGGGCTTTATCACCGGTCTGCAAATGTACTTCGATAGCCCCCTGAGGTCCGTTGCCTTGTGAACCGGCCTGAGCTCGCGCGAACCCGCAGCTGAATAGCACCATAAGCGCACAGGCAAGAATCAGAAAATGTCGCCCACCAAGACCATGACGCCTATTGCGATGTCCTGGGCCTCGAGGCGGCCTGGCGCTGGTGCACACCAACATTGGGAACTTAGAAAACCTCCACAATAGATCTTCCCCTTCGGGTCTTCGGTTGATGCATTTTACGCTTGTCGTTTGTCGCACACAACGAATTTGCCGTCCGAGCACACCCCGGCCGGTCCAAAGGCGTGCGAGTTTTCTCAAGACTGCAATTGCGGCATCGGCCACCTGTAGCTTCCGATTCGCACGTTTCCGGGGGCTGGTACGGCACCTGCGGGCCTCGATGAACACTCAGATGTGGCAGGAGACAAGCGAGGAATTCGCCTGCAACCACACACTACCCCTTAGTTGAGGCGTCGCGGGTGCCGAGAATCCTCATCAATTTGCTTTCCATTTCTTTGCGAGCGCTTCAACGCTTGGATACGAGTACGCTTCCACCAGGGTATGTTCCGGAGGTTGCGAGCCGTCTGTCATTGCCCGAGCCAGCATTTCCACCGCTTTGTCCATCGTCAAAGAAGTCACCACTGCGGCACACAAAGCACCTTGATCCACCAGCGGCTTGCTCCTGTCGGTAACTCCAACGCCCGCGCACGGCAGTGCTAGCCATTTCGTTCTCTCGGGTCCAGAGGTCGTTGCCTCGAAGGCCTTCCTGGCTCCGGTAATGAAGTCGGCGTTTTGTGAAACGATCAATTGAGTTCCCTCCGGATGTGGCCTGGTCAAATTCAGCCAGGAACTCACCGCGTTCTGAGCACCGTCGCCGGTTGACGTAAGTACTTTGAGACTCCGCGCTTCGACGTTCTTGGGTTTGGCGCTTTCCATACCTTCGAATCTCTTCGTAGCCCACCAGCTCATCTGCGGTCCGCGAAGGTAGAGAACCGAACCACCGTTGGGCAAGATCGCGCCGATCTGCCGCCCTTGAATCCGGCCAACCTCCACGTGGTCTTGTGATACTTGAAAGATTGGAGCTTTGGAGTTCTTGCGAAGCGGTCCTACGTAGTCTACGTGCGCATTGCTGACCACCCAGCCGACACCCGCGGCAACCGCCGCCTCTGCCACGCGCGGCAATCCGGCGGCGCTTACCGGCTCGACGAGGATTCCAGCCGGCCGGGAGGTTCGCGAGTGCACCAAATCTACCAGATGTTGACCCTGAGCAACCGCATCCATCTGGGCGCTGACCACTTCTAGTTCCACTCCTAGACGATCTGCCGCGGCCTGAGCCGCTGAAGTCTGGGCGCGCAGGTACATCGTGTCGCCGGGAATTGACAGCACGAATTTCAGTTTCTTCACGGGCGTCCCCACGGAGGTAGATTACATCGTCCGGCGATCGCCACAACCAGTCGCGACAAAAACCAGTGCGAAGCTATTACCCCGGGCCATGGAAATATGCAGGTGCGAAAGAGTGACGCGAGCGTTTGCCTTGAGTTTCTAAATTCAAGGAATGAAAGGAAGGTCCGGCATGAGGCTCTTGAAACTCGGTCTCGCAGGATTAGGAGGATTTATTTTAGGCGGTTGGCTGTTTCACACGTCAACGGCCCATGGGAACGTCAAAGCGCACGTCACCTTAGTCAACGAGACGGGTAGTTCCGTCCAGACTTTGCTGCCAAGCGGCTCCAGCATCGTTGGTTTCTCCTGCGTTCAGGAGCCCCAAAGCCCCGCGACAGGCTTCGTGCTCAGCGCGCAAGGCAGTCGGCGCGATAACTCTCGGAGGGGCGCCCGCTCGGAATCTCGACTGATGTCCGGTGCTCGGAAAACGCGATAACAGAGCATGGGACCCTGGCTGCGTAGTTCGCGTGGTCGGCTCGGGTTGGATTGCCAGCGGCCGGACCCGTTGGACCAGCAGGTCTAGGAAATCTCCGCCCTTGGCAATTATGGCGTCATGTCCTGCGCCCGCGAGAAGGACGATCTGTTTTAGCGGCGCGGTGATGCTGCCGACATATTCCTGGGCCAACTCCACCGGCGCAACGTCGTCATTGGCGCCCTGAAAGACGAAAATCGGAATGGCGAAATTCTCGTCGGACGCAGAAAGGTCGACCTTCGTCATTTCACCCTCCATCGTCAGCCCGAGGAAGTGATTCTGGCTAGCGACAATCCCCGCGAAGGACTTCCAAGCGTCAAGAAGCGAAGTCCGAGGCGCCAGAAACGTGAATTCGGCGATCTTAACGATTGGGGTTTTGTCACCCGCGAGTATCGAAGCCCACTTGCGCTGAGTACCGAGCGCAGTCTGCGTCTTGTAAGGAGGGGGCCCGACGGATTCAAGCTCTCGAATCGCCCGGAGATTTCCCATTGCTCGCGCCGAGGCGAGCACACGGGAATAAACGATTGCCTCCCCCGCTTGCATGTTCACAAGTTGACCTGTGCCAACATAGGCGGCAAAAAGGTCCGGTCGCGACTGCACCATGTGAACTCCCAGAATAGAACCCCAAGACCAGCCCAGGACAATGATCCTGTCCATTTGCAGATGAGTCCGGAGGAACTCCGCGACCGAGACGCCGTCCCTGGCCATGCTCTCGATGGTAAGGTCGGACGGAAATCGGCGCTCTTGCGCAAAGGTCCGGCCCGCGCCGGGCTGATCCCATTGGACAATCGTGAACTCTTTTTCCCAGGGCACGAATGACACGGCGAATCCGCTATGAGTCACGCCCGGCCCACCATGGACCATAAGGATGACTGGATTATTGCGGTCTTGGCCGCGAATCGTAACCCATTGCAGAGTGCCGGCGATTGGCAAGAACATCGCCTCGTCGATCCCATTCGGCGAGGTGATTGTCAGGAGCTTTGCGGCTTGATGCTGGTACCACGCACGGCAGATAAGGCCGCTGCCGACCAGTGCTACTACAAGCCCCAACAAGCCCAGCAAGATGAGCTTTGTTGCCTTCCACATCTTTCCTCGCATGTCGAATCCTCGTGTGGAATATACGCCCACCGGCGAGCAGAAGTTTCCTAGGGGCCAAGACCATCACTGAGCCCTTGCCACGCGATAGCATCGCGCGGCGGCGGGCGACAGCCGGCGCACATTGACCGGGGTACCGGCTAGTAATCGATTAAAGTTGGAGGACAAGCGAACCACCATTTCTCTTGCCCTCGATCCACATCGCATCACCGCTAGAGGAGTCTTGCGCCTTGCTGCGATGACGAGTATGTCCGTTTCGTCCTGGCGCGGGACTTGTTCTGCCTGGAAGTCCTGCACACCGTGGCTAATACCTCTCGCAGCAAAGCAAGGGATGCCAGCAAAAGAGCATTGTGTGGATGCCTTCTGGTACGAACTGCCACTAGAAGATTAATTTCCGCGTCCTTCAAACAACTGATGCCGTGTTGGATGGCAAGGTTTGGTGATCGGCCGTTTCGCGGGGCTCTCATATGTCCACCTTGGCGTCGAGTATTGTCGTCCGATACAAAAGGGGTCGAAGTAGGTCACGTGGTAGACGGCTCCCAACGGGGGGTGCCTAAACGATAACCACCTATGCGTAACCTAATGAATGCACGGGCACTTAACGCTTCGACAGTTGCAGCGCCCTTAAGGATTGAAATCCATTGAACCTGGTTGAACTTTAGGGCCGTGGCAGATACGATCTCACCGTTGATCAGAGTTTTAGCAATCGACGAACCGTTGATCCCGGCGTGGTCGATCGTGAATGGGCGCGCCACTGGAGACTTCGATGAAGAGAATCTACACAGCTGTGATTACGGTGACCGCCGTGCTGCTGCTCGCAACCGCCGCACACGCGCAGGTGACGCTCAACTCGGTGCGAGTCGGCGCGCAAGACACTGCCGCGTTGGCGAAGTTCTACGAGACCGCGTTTGGCATGCAAGAGGTCAATCGGATCAATGTGCCCGGAGGGGCGGAAATCTTCGTGAACTTCGGTGCCACGACCGACGCCGCGAAGGCCAACAAAAGCGAGCCGATCGTGATCACGCATCGCGATTCCGACGACCTGAAGGACCCGATCGCGCACGTCATTCTGGACGTCAAAGACATGAAGGCGACAGTCGCCGCAGTCAAGGCGGCTGGCGGCTCGATGGCTGGTGATCCTCGGGCGTTCGGAAATACCGGCATCCTCATTGGCATCGCGATCGATCCGGTCGGTAACCGCATAGAGATGATTCAGCGCCCGTAACGGAGCGTGCCGTGCACAAGTAGATCAATGGTTGCTCTTCGCCAGGTAGTGGGACGGCAAGCTATTGAGGAGCGGTGGTTGGAGAGGACGGAGCACTGTTGGGTGCCGTGGCTGGCTTTGGTGTCGCTGATGGCGGTGGTGCGAGCGTGAAACGGCCGTTGACGACGGGATTGCGTTCTTCGCCCTCGCAGTCCTCATAAACCATGCGGTGAATGTGAGTCACTCGCTCGTAAGTGCGGTTGACGTGCCAGGGCGCCGTCAGATTGTTGGGATCGATCACGGTCATTTGATCCTCTAGATGATCCTTGTCGAGCATGCGGATCCTCTCAATGAAGTGCGCTTGCGAACTCAAAATGGTAACCGTCTGTTCACCCTCGACGTCCCCGAACGCCATAACCGCGACACCCTCGGACTCCGAAGATGCGAATGGGGATTTGACCGCGATGGTGTCTATGACGAGAGTTTGTCCTTCCCAGTGGCCGATCGAGTCACCCCAGGGCGTGGCCCACAATTCGTCCTTCGGGGTGTGTGCCCTGCCGTCCGTATACACGTGGCGGATCTCGCGGCTCGAAAAAATTAGAGTCGTTTCCTTCGGCGTTGGCAGAATTTCGAACATCAGCGGCGAATCGAGCATCACCAGCGGAAATCCGAACGTGCAGGCTTTCACGTCCACTCCGCCCGGATCTTCTCCGCGGCTGATAGCCTCGAGTCTCTTGCGCTCCGACGCGACGATCTTGTCGACCCGGGCCTGCAGCTCTGGTCTATTCGGCGGTCCCCACTGCATTCTTGTGAGAACCTGGTCGAGCGACTGATTGAATCCTCCCGACGCATCAGGCGTCGCACCGACATTTTCCCACTGGCCGCTCCAGTCCGGCATTCCTGTAGACGCGCCCAGGCTCGCCACACACCCCAGCAGGGTCGCTGCCGCGAGCGCGAACCTCCGTAAAGTCATTTACCTTCACCGTTTGGCGTTGGTGAACCGGCAAAAGGGCCGTCCGGTCCGGTTCCGGAAATATACTGGCCACCCGTGCTGCCATCGCGCATCGGATGGATGACCAATGTCACCTTGTCTCCGGGCTTCACGGCTCCGGGCTTCCACCCGACTCGCGCCAGATGTTCCGGGCTCGTCATCTCAATGCTCCACTCTTCTTCGTTGCCACTATCGGTCTTGACCAGGAGCTGGATGAAGACATGAGGATTGCTCCAGCGGAAATCCTTGACGGTGCCCTGCAGCGTGACCGCCTTCGACTGATCGAACATCGCAAACGAATGGTGCGCAGGCGCCGGACTTGCCGTCAACAATACGGCGACGGTGATGAGCGCGAAATTCTGGACCCTGCTCATTTGTTCCTCCCGAGACCCGGAATTCGGTGTGTTCCAATCTGCGAAAGCCGGAGCGCCACAGCCTGTCGTGTGAACCTGCCCATCTCAATCCATTGTGTGCGTCTCAATTGTTGCGTTCCCATGGCGTTTACGATCGCCCATCCAGCAAGCTTCCCCGTCCGGCCCGGACCATAGCAGGATGAAGCTTACGGGTGCTAACAGGAGGGCCCGGGGGATCGTCATCCGAGGGTGGATTATACCCCTGGATCCCCACGCGAACTCCGTTACTTCGTGCAATTACCATGATCAAGCCGCAGGCGTGGAGATTCCGGTACCTCGGTGATTAATGACGCACTTGCGACCGTTCATCTGTCCTGATTAACGCGGCGCACAGGCCTGAGGCACTCAGCTAAACATCACAAGTACGCCCACGAAGTGCTACCTCAGAGTGTGTTACGGTACAGCGTGCGCTGGATTAAGTTCCTTCTTCGGCGGCGGAGCGAGCTGAGTCGTACTCAGAGATCAGAACGTCTTCCTGAACGGCGCCGAGGAAAACGAGTGCCCGCCGCCGTACCCGTCATGCTTTATGGCCGGCTCGGAGATGAACCCTTCCACGTAAATACTGAGACGATCGACGTGAGCGGATATGGCGGACTCGTGACAGTCTCGGCGAGCATCACTAGTTCGCAGACTCTAATCTTGACGAACGCGAGAACCAATCAAGACCTCGCCTGCCGCGTGGCTCGAGTCGTGCGGACTGACAGAGGACAATTGCTCGCTGGGTTGGAATTCCTCCGCCATTCGCCACGCTTCTGGGACACACCGAACACAGCGGCTAACCGCCGATAAATCACAGCGTGGCTGACGTCCGTACCGCGAACCTCACGGCGAGTCGGAGGTGCGTTCCGACGCCCGGCGCTGCGACGACTTCAGGAGAGGCAGCGTCTGGGCACCCTCCGAAGGCCGTGACAGCCCAACCGGCTGACATAACTGCACCGGAAAACCTCCGCGAGGTAAATCGGGAGGGAGCCCTTTGGACCGCGTCTCTGCCCCTTCAGTTGACGACGAGCGTAAGGGTAGTTGAATTTGACAGAGAGCCAGCGGTTGCTGTGACCGTGAGCGTGTATGTGCCAGGCGCGGTGCCAGCCTGGGTGCCGGGCGCACTGGAGGTTCCTGACCCCCCGCCACCGCACGAACAACAGGACAACACCACCGTCAACAGAAGCACGGCTGACAGTCCGAGCCGTCCTGGGCGGGCCGTTCCGCGGCGTATGGCGCGCCGAAGTATCAGGAGCCCGAGGAGGTCGCACAGCGCAATCAGAGGAGCCGCGGGCGGAGCGGACGGGGAATTTGGGCCATGCGGAACAACTAGCGACGGCGCAGTCGTCATCGCTGTCACCGTCAGGGTAGCCGCGTCGGTGCCCAGGAGCGTCACTATCGCAGGAGAAACAGAACATGTCCCTAGCGCCGGCGCGCCTCCACATGTAAACGTTATTGCCTGATTAAACCCGCCCTGTGGCGTAATCGTGAGTGAATAGCTGGCGGAGGCGCCAGGTGAAACCGTAAGTGACTGTAGCGAGCCCGCGGCAAGGCCTAAGGTGAAACCTGCACCCACGCCAGAGAGGGCCACGGTCTGCGGACTTCCGCTCAAGCCATCGGCGACCGACAGCGTCCCACTCACCGGACCTGGAGACGTGGGCGCGAACCTCACTTGAATTGCGCAGGTCGCAGCAGACGCAATACTCGGGCCGCAGTTGTTCGTTTCGTTAAAACTGGCGCTCGCCGAAATGCTCGTAATATTCAGCGGCAGGCCGCCCGAGTTCATCAGTGTCACCGTTTGCGTAGCACTGGTTGTCGACACCGTCTGGGGAGAAAACGTCAGCCCGCCGGGCGAGAGTGTAACCGAGGCATTGGCGGTCAGCCCGGTACCGGCGAGAGTGATTGTCTGCCCGCTGACTACAGCGTTGTCCGAAAACGTGAGCGCCGCAGTTGCGAGGGCCGCCACGGTCGGGGTAAAGGTGACGCTCACCGAGCAAGTTGCACCCGGTACAATCGTCGAGCTGCTGCACGTGTCTGCACTGATTGCAAATTCCGCGGCGTTCGCCCCGAAAAGCCCTACCCCGGTTGAGCCGAATATCAGATTGCCGAGCCCACTGTTGGTGACTGTTATGGCTTGAGAGGGGCCGGAGGTATCAACAATTTGGTCGAAATTGAGGCTGGCATTCGAAAACATGACAGCGGGCGCCGCTGCACTGGGGTTGATCTCAAATACAGTCCCGAATTGCTGGCTCGAGCCGCCCGCCTCGGTAGTGCCGTAAAGGTTTCCCTCGCCGTCCATCACCAACGCTGCGGCGGGAGTTTCTCCGTCGCCGACGCCGCCGAAACCGTGCAGGATCTCCTCCGTATAGGTCCCGGACGAATTGACCAGTTCAAAGGCGGTTCCGCATCCGCCGTCGCAGGACGACGCAGAACCACCCAACGCCGTCGTTCCGAACAGATTGCCTGAGGTGTCCATAACAAGGCTTGCGACAGGATACTCGCCATCGGTCGGAGTGCCGGCAAAGCTGTGCAACACTTTCTGTGCGTAATTCCCCGAAGAGTTCATTAGTTCGAACACGGTTCCGACCCCGTGCGCACCTCCAAAATCTGTTGTGCCATAGAGGTTGCCAGACGAGTCCATGATCAAGCTCGCAACGGGGTTCCAACCGTCGCTTTCTGTAAACGTGTAAATCACTTTTTTCGCATAACTCCCCCCGGAATTCACGAGTTCGAAGACGGTCCCGCACGTACTGCCGCTACAGTGGAACCCGGCGAAGTATCCGATCGTCGTACCGAACAGGTTGCCCGCAGCATCCATTACGAGACTTGCTTGCGGGTTTACACCATCGCCGGCACTGCCGCTAAAGCTATACAGCACTTTCTCGGTGTATCCACCCGAAGAATTGACTAGCTCGAATACGGTTCCGAAACCGTAGGCACCGCCCTCGTTCGTAGTCCCGTAAAGATTTCGCGCCGAATCTATTATCAAACCGGCCAGCGGCTCTTCACCGTCTAACCCGGTGAACATGTGAAGCACGGTTTCGGTATAGCCGTTCGAGGACTTCACCAGCTCAAAAACGGTCCCGCACGAATTGCTACCGCACAATCCCGATCCGCCAGTCCCAGTCGAGCCATAGAGATTGCCCGATGAGTCCGCAATCAGACCAGCTGCCGGCTCATCGCCGTCGGTAGGTGGACCGGTAAAGTTATGCAGAACTTTTTCCGTGTAGGTTCCCGAAGACTTGACCAGCTCGAAAACGATGCCACATGCAATGGGCCCCGAGGGTTCAGCACATGGTCCCGCTGCGCCGCCTCGCAGCGTAGTCCCGAAAAGGTCGCCCGATCCGTCTAGGAGCACAGGCGCCAAGGGATCATATCCGTCCGTGGGGGTACTGCCGAAGTCGTAGAGCAAAGTCTCCGTCTGAGCCTGGGCGGAGACAGAAAACGTAACGAAGATCAACACAAACAAAGAGACGATACGCATTATTTCCTGGCTGGTGCGAGCGACAAATGCATCTCTTCCATCCGTCGTGCAATTCGCAGTCCCGGAACGGAAAGCGTGGAGAACATAAGGAACGAAACCACGTCCAAAGCAACGCATATTTACTGATAATACTATAAATTGTTTTGTCCATGGGCCGCTCTTGGGATTGCCGGCCGTAATCGGATTCTGCCAGGGCGAGGCGAGCCCCATTCAAGGTGGCATCCCTGAACGGACGAAACTTGATCAACGCCCTCGGTTAGAGTGAAGTCGTGCAAAAGGAAATGTCCTGCCAAGCGACTAACCAGGGAGCAGAACGACATTCCCTCTTGAATTTGTCGTGAGGGCAAACTCGTGCCATCCCCGCGATTATTCGCGGCGTGAGGGCGGAGTCCAAGGGGAACTGGCATGATAGTTTGTGTCGGCGTGCACCACTTCCGCGCGATACAGTTTGCCGTTCCTGAACTTAAACATCTCCAGCATGACGAAGCTGTTCGGGGTCCTGAAGCCTGCGCGCGTCTGGGTGCCGTCGGTAAGGTTGAACGTCTGCACAACCGCATTGTGGTCCAGAAACGCTCTGGCCATGACGATGCCCTTATCTTCGTCGACCAGAAAAAAATCCCGCTCGCGTACGGCGTCGTTGGCGCGGTACATGCCGGTCTTGAACTGGTCGCCGCAGTTCAGGCGGTAGTTGGCCTGGGGAGAGTCAGGGTTGCTGGCGCTCTTGGTGCCATTATCGATCCGCGAACAGGTGGGATCGAAATCGGTGTAAAGCGTTCCGTCGTTGAGCTGCAACGTCGCGAAGTAGCCGTTGGCCAAGTCGATCATTTTGCGGCGCGGCACGCGCTCGGCAGGTGCAAGAGTGTCGTACATGGCAGGGTCGTGTTTCAGATCCTTGGGGTCGCCGCCTCCAGGAGCCGCAGCATTCAGCACCGCGGGCCGCGGCCGCCAAACGGTCTCGAGCTCGGTGACTTTGGCGTCCACGACCTTAAGACGCGCAGCAAACCAGGTGGGAAGGCCATTCAACTCCACGGTTCCAAAGTAACCCACCTGTCCGGTGAGAGGGTCGGCCACGATCAAATCGTTGTCCACTTTGCCGGTTGTCACCGCCCAGGACCCGTCACCGAGTATTAGCCGGGCGTTATTCTCGGTGAAGCTGACCTTGTCGGCCCAAGGCACGCGGCTTGGGTCCCGATTGACCAGAGCGGTTAAATACTTGTTCATGAATTCGACCAGGCAGGCTCGGTCGCAACTTGGCGGAGCAGCGTTAAGCTCCTGCCCTCGCGAAGTCAAGGTAACGCTCAAGCCGGTAAACACGACGATTAGCGCGACAGCACTTGACGCGGAACTTTTCACTCTCAATGGCGCTCCATTCTGCTGCTTTTGCGTATAGCAGCATATCCCCTTTACGCGTCCAACCGGCATGCGGATGGCTTCCCGGCACGCGTACAGGGTCTTGTTTGTTTTCTCCGTCCAACCTCACGGCGCTTCCGTGCCGGCGAGCGAGAAACCGCCTTACGCGTCACAAATTTGTAGGCCATGCCCAGCAGTTCCCTCAGCACATCAGGATGGACGCGAGACAAGCGCACCAGCACAGAGGGGTAGCCGACATAGTGCTCTGTGACATAGTAGACATCTGGGTCAGTGACAAGCAACTCGGTGCGGTCATTGAAATCCACCTTCACGACGAGCGAATCGGGCTCCGCCGACCGATGGTGGCGACGCATGCAAGGAGTTTCCCATTTGCCTTGAGCACCAGCTGCCCGCGCCCCGTACTCTCCTCCACACCTGGCAATGCGAGCCCGATACTCCGCACGGTGTCGACGTTGACTGTGTTTCTGGGCATTGGTTCGATATTCTCTGTCTCGCTATACCCGTTCCAAATTCCGGTGGCCGCTTCCGAGCTGCAGTCGTCGTTACTCTCCGCCCTTGAATAAACCTGCGGCAAATCGCCGTCATGAAAGGCACGAACAAGGGAGGCGAATCGGTATCCGCCAGGGTGGCACGATAACAGATGACGTCACGGTCACCTCCACGAGAGCAGGAGGCACACTATACTCCCGAGTGACACGCGTCGTCTATTTGAGAAGCTGAACACTGCCGGAGATTTCGGCGAGTTTCTTGAAGCCAACGAACAAAGTCACGATGGAGACGAGACGACCGTCGCTCCCCACGATTCGGGGTTGAGGTCACGAGCGTGCTCAGAAAACAACCAACGATGCCCATCGAGGTCCGAGACGCCACACTGTCTTTCTCCGTAGATGGTCTCGTGAAGTTCCTCCCAGACCGTCCCGCCCTCACGTTTCGTTCTTGTGTAGTGCGCTTGGACATCCGGCACGATGACGGTGAGCATTTGAGTTCCATACCCGAGCTTCGCTGGGGTTTCCGTTGCGCCAGGACGAGGGCCGGCAAGCATGATATGAGCACCGCCCAGGTACATCTGAATGCCACTCACCGGCTGACCATAACGGTAGTACTCGACAAATCCGTAAACCCGCGCGAGCCAGTCACACGCGTCAGCTAGATTGCGGTATACAAGATGCGGAAGGATCGTATTGGTCGGTAATGAGCGGTTATTCATGGCGTTAGTATCCTGCGAATCTGCACCCGGGTTCAAGCCAACGCCGCCGTGTTGCTTGCTTCGGTCGACTAGAAAAGAATCGATGCGCCCACCCAACCAGTAGACCCGACGATCGGAAAAGCAAAGTAGGGTGCGGGCCGATGAACAGGGTGACGGGACCAGGCTGGGCAAATCCGCAGAGTAAACGATTCTTCTGACTCGTTGAATTACTTGGTGATAATACCTTTCGCGCGGGTCACGTGCGGAACAAACCGCGGGCCGGACGTCGGCGGGCTCGCGGGAGAACTGAATCCGTTGGTGGGCGCGGGATGCAGCACGCCAACGGTCGCGACTCGATTGCCTGTCTGATGTCTGGATGCAACTGCCGAGGGATAAGGCAGCGGTGAGGGTTCCGCGATGGATGTGAGATCCACAATAGCGATCCCGTTTCCGCTCGCGCCTGTAATTGCAATCAAGACATTGTCCGCGCCGTCGGAAACCAGCGCGTCATAATTGGGTGACAGCGGGAACGGAAGCGCGATTCGATCGAGCAGGATTCCGAGCCGTCCGTCGAAAACATCGATGCCGTTCGTGGACGGTTGAAAAACCATGCTGCCGTCGGGGCTGAGTTTAACGCCATAGACGTAGGAAACGCTCTCAACTTCCCTGTCGTTGAGGACGTAGAAGGATTCCCCATTCAAATTTGAATCGTAGAGATAGTCGGTCGCCGCGAACTGTATTTGATTCTTCGAGAGCGCGAGATCATAGTTGCCGTAACAGCAGCCGGGTTCGGTGCTTGCAGAAAAAACAACATTTGTTGCCGTATCCATATTGAAAACGTAGCCGTCGTTGTTGAAGAAAACGCGGCTGTTGTCCTGGCTGATCGCCGTTCGAAGATATATGTCGTTCCCTCCCAGCCCCGGTCCGGTGATGCCCAGCGGCGTCAATACGCCTGTGTTGGTGTCGAGCTGGAAATAGTTATTGAATCCAGTACCGCCTAGCACAGCAGAGGTGACATATACGATTCCCGCGTCACTGATCGCCACGCCTGCCGGATTGACGATGATCCCCTGCGGAACCGACGGCTCGATAGGAAACGTGGTAACTGAGGTAGGATTCGCCGGGTTCACGAGATAGATTACGTTGGCTTGAGCATCGGCGACCGCGAGTTTGCTTCCATCCGGAGAAAGAGCAAGACCCCAGAGTCGTTGTGTGGCTCCGGCCGGAGCCGGGATGCTGAATGGAGCAAGCCATTGCTTCTGCGACAGTGAAAAGACCTGAATCTTGCTCGCGTCGGTGAAGTAGTACAGATCGCGGATCGGATCGTAGATGCCCTGGGCCAAGGCAGAGCCGGCGAGCGGGAATTGCTGGGTTGCGGGAATGTACGTCAACCCAGCGGGGGCTGTGGTGCTACCCGAACTCGTTGTGACCGTAACCCCGACAGCGCCGACCGACCCTGGCGGAATCGTGTAATAGACCGACTGCAACGGAAATGGCTGACCGAGGACGTTGTAGGCGTCAGGGTTGAAGCCCACCACGGGCGCCGAGTTGCCACCGACCGATACGCTCAGATCTGGGGGAACCGCCGTGGCACTCAGTAACCCAAATCCGTATCCATAAATGACGCCCGTTCCCCCGCCCTCCCCCGTAGAAACATCCGGCGTAACCTCGAGAACCGTCGGCCCGTAGCTGAATCCATCCGGGATGATCTGCATGCCCCCATCGACCGTAAATACCGAGACGTCGACAGGTCCGGCCGTTCCCGCAGGAGTCCTGGCAGAAATCGTTCCGGCATTTCCTGCCACGTTCGTGGCAGGTTGGGAGCCGAAATACATTCCGCTCAATGCTCCGAAATTGTCCGGATCGGGAAGCTGCACGGGCGTTCCGCCCGAGACCGGGCCGGTCGCAGGAGTGATAAACCCGTTTGTGAATTGCGTTCCAACCGGACCGGTGCGAATTTGGGTGGTGTCGAGGAAACCAAACCCCTCTTCCAATGGGCCGACCAGCAGCCCCGTGTTATCGGTAGCTTGGAATATCGGGCTGGTCGGAGGGCCTACGGCGAATCCGCCCTGAGTGAATGTGACGTAGATATTCGGCAACCAGCCGATCAGCTGCCTTGTCCCAACGTCGAAGGCATATACGCTCAAAGCACCCGAGACATAAAGTGTCGTCGAATCGGCGCTAAAAATGAGATTACTGATACCACCCGCGTTCGCCGGGACGTTGAATTGGCCTACCTGATTCAGTGTCTGCAAGCTGTAGAGACTGACTGAATTGACTCCGTTAACGGATGGAGGAAATGCGATGTAGTTTCCGTCAGGAGAGGTAACGATGTTTTCTGTCTTCCCATTCACGGCGGCCGTCTCAAACTGGCCGGTGGAGGGATTCGTTACGCAAAGTCCGGCGCCGCCATCGGTAATGATCGAGGTGCGATCTCTGGTCAGGGCAAACCCGAACAGATGCGAGACATTGTCGCCGCATAATGCCGAGCTCGGCACCGTCGGCACGCCGGTAGACCCGTAGATCGTGATCGAGTTGTCCGTCGGATTCCAGACCGCCTCGGTGCTCGAGCCATCGACGCTGGGGATTCCACCCGGCTCCCCCAATAGGGCCAGGCGCCCGTCAGAAAGTACCAGTGCGATCAGTGCTTGATACCCGTACGGGCCGATTTCCGAAGCAATATACCTGTGCGTAACCTTCATTGCCGAGGAGTCGATTGTGTAAATGTCGCCGATCAATGTCGCGACATATAGCACGCTGTGATCCGGGGTGTCGTCAATGCCATATGCGCCGGGAACCGCGATGCTCGCGATGCGAGTCTCGGTGGTCGAGTCTATGACGAATACCTGATTCGACCCAGGGTCGGTGACGAAAAAACGAGAGGTTCCCGGGTTATAGACGACCCAATGCGTGTTGAGAGAGAGATAGTATTCGGTCACCGCGTCGGTTCGGAGAAACTTGGTCCGTCCTGATAATCCCGCAGAGCCTCCGCTCGTGACTTGCACTTGCAGGTTCGCGGTGTGAGTCAGCGAGCCTGAGGTCCCCTGAAAAGCAACCGTTGTGGTACCCGCCGCGGCGTTCGCAGTCGCCGATATCATGAACGCTTGAGCGACACCAGGCGTTAGAGTCGCGCTGGGAGGAGAAGTGGTAACACCGGCCGGCAGGCCACTGATCTGAACCGACACCGGAGACGAGAAGCCGTTGATGGCCGTGACCGTGAGCGCGGTGCTGACCGATGCCCCTGGTGAAATCGAGACCATGGGATTGTTAAATCCCAACTGAAAATCCGGCGTCGACGGAGGAGGGCTCTGGCTGCCACTTCCTCCCCCACACCCGGTCAAGAAAAACCCTACGAGCAATAGGCCCGCACAAGCACAGGTCCTTGTGAACCAGTGGCGAACGTCGGGCGAATTAGTCAAGTAAATGGATGCGCTCACGTTTTTCGAGCATCGTCCTGACACGGAACTGCAAAAAGCCGCTCATTGTGGCTCCAACTAAAATTCAAGTCAATACACGATCGGACACTTCCCCGATTGTTGAACAGTCTGTCCGAAATGCGTTGCTGTTCTCGTGTTATGGTTGCCGCCTTTAACCTTGATTCGACCGTGGCCGGATCACACATGCGAATATTTCTGCCGACCGTCCTGCGCTGGATCGCGATTCTAGCGGTCCTGTTGTTTTCTCTCAAGCCGTTGTCAGCGGAGACTTTCCAGAATCCTGAACTGATCCCGACGGCGACCGACGTGGTGGATATTGCCTCGGCGGACGTCAATCACGATGGAAACCTAGACCTCATTTACATCGACGGGCTCAACTTCAACCAGCGCACCGTCCACATTCTTCTTGGCAGGGGGAACGGAACTTTCAGCCACGGCGAGGATATTAGTCTGCCGGCCGGGGTGTGTTGCGCGCTTACCATTGCGGACGTGACAGGCGATGGGAAACCGGATCTGGTGTTGGCAGGCAGCGATATGACTACGGCCAACGTTGCGGTTCTGGTCGGCAACGGTGACGGCACGTTCCAAGTTCCGCTGCTAACTGCGTTTCAGACCCCGAACAGCGCCGGCATTCCCGGATTCAGCTCGATGGCGATAGGCGACATTAACGGCGACGGCAAAGTGGATCTGGTATTGCTCGATGTCTCAAACGGAGTGATTTATACGCTGCTAGGCAACAACACCGGGACCTTTACCTACACCGGAACCATCGACAGTTTCACTCGCGGAACAGTCTCGCTTGTAGACCTCAACGGCGACGGCAAGCTGGACATCCTCACGACGGATCCGATCGGCGCCCAATTCCTGGTTTACCTGGGTACGGGCAACGGGACTTTTCCAACCTTCACGAGATACACCGTGGGTAGCAGCGCGGGTCCTTTTTTGCTGGTAGACCTGAATGGGGACGGTCACCTCGACGTTCTTTTCACCTATTATCCCGGCCTGATCGGATACTTTCCGGGTAATCCCGATGGGACCTTCGGGACTCTGATTCCTCTGGGAAACAGCCCGTCACCGAATCAACTTGTCAGCGTCGGTGACTTGAATGGCGATGGCATCCCCGATCTGACTTTCATCACGCCGAGCGGGATTGCTGTGACGCTCGGAAACACCGGTATTACTTTCGGCAATCCCCGTACGACGATCAGTGGCGGATCGACCAGCCCGTATTCCGAGTTGCCCGTCATTCCCGTGACAGGCGACTTCAATGGCGATCGCCATATCGATCTCGCAGTGCCCGTTGAAGGTGGCATTGAGATACTTCTAGGGAAAGGCGACGGTACATTTCTCAGCACGGAGTTTTATGACATGGGGCAGGAAGTCGGCGCTTCAGCCGTCGCCAATTTCAGCGGACACAGTTTTCCAGACATTGCTGTCACCTTGCCCGCCACCTTACCGAGGCTGCTTCTTGGAAACGGCAGCGGGACCTTCACCCTCGGCCCGGATCCCAACGCGAGCTACGCCTCCGGCGGCGCCGCGACCACGCTTCTGGCCGCTGATTTCAACGGTGATGGCAAACCCGATCTGAATATCGGCGATTCGCTCCAAAACGAGTCTTACCTCGGTACGCAGTCGGTCGCAATTAACGCCGGCAGCGGAACGTTTCAGACCCCTGTATCCGTACCGAACACTTCGCCAATCATGGCGGACTTCAATCACGACGGACGCATGGACATCGTCGACCTGGGCGGTAGCGACATTGTAGTTTCCTTGGGCCAGGCGAACGGAACCTTCCAAGCCGTCACCACCCCGCTTCGTATTCCTGGCGGCAGCGGGCACTTCAATGTCGGTGACGTAAACAGAGACGGAAACCCGGATTTGATCATCTACTACGGGGATCACATGGAGGTGTGGCTTGGCAATGGCGACGGCACGTTCACGTACTCAAATTCTGTTGATCTAGCCTCGCAGGGTGTCGTAAGCGATTTCGTCGCCGTCGTGTCGGATCTGGATGGTGACGGAAATACGGACATTGTCTTGACACCGGATGCCGACCCGGCCGCGACACTGAGTCCCCTCACCTTTTTTTATGGCAATGGAGATGGAACGTTTCAGCCTGCCGTGTTCTTGCCGGTTTCCCATCGCTACTCCTGGATTACCGTTGCGGATGTAAACGGCGACCACAAACCGGACTTGGTTCTGACCGATGGGGCTTGCGTCGCGGTCATGCTGAACTTGGGCGGCCGACAATTCGATACAGAGGTGGATTATGTCGCGGGGCGATCGATCTCGGTGCCGGTCAACGTTGTCGACGTCAACGGCGACGGTTTCCCGGACATCGTGGTCGCCAACACCACGGGCACCACTGTGACCGTTCTACTGAACGAACCCCTCGGCGTCAATGCCGAGGGCGCGCAAGTCTCTGGCAATCTTACCGTGGCTCCCGAACCTTCAATTTTCAGTCAGCCTTTCGTTGTTACTCTCACCGTGTCTGGCCAGACGTCGGGCGGACCCGTACCCACCGGCTCAGTGGACTTTTATGTCGATGGCACTTTCGTGGCAAGCGCCAACGTGAGCGGTGGCTCTGCGAGCTACACCGATTCCACCAGTTTGGTCGCCGGGCAGCACACGATCGTCGCAAGTTACAGCGGTGACACCTCCTACGCGGCGAGAACCTTTTCGGTCCTGCACACCGTTCAACCGCCAGTTTACGCGACTGCCACGACGCTTACTGCTGTGCCTTTGACCATCCTTGCCAGTCAGACGGTCCGCCTCACCGCGACGGTCACGAGCACAATTATCGTTCCGGGGGGCATTGTGACATTCCTGGACGGGAGCAGCTCGATTGGCTCGGCAAGCCTGAATTCAAGCGGGATCGCGTTATTCGACACGGCTCTACTGGGGCCCGGAACTCATGCCCTGAGCGCCACCTATGACGGCGATACGCAAGTGGGGTTCAGCGGAACAGGCGTTGCGTACACGGCTGCAATCTTCTCACCGAGTACGTCCGCAGCGGCAAGTGTTGTTGTGAGTGCTGAAGGAACGTCGACGACGCTTTCAGCATCGTCAACGTCGCTCACATCGTCCGCGGTCGTGACCCTCACGGCGAATGTCGCTTCCGCCGCCGGCTCACCATTTGGGGGAGTGTCGTTCTATGACGGTAGCACGCTGCTGGGCACGTCGGCCTTGCAAGCGAATGACAGCGCCAGCTTCAGTACGGACTCGTTGAGTGCCGGAACGCACAGCATCACAGCCGCTTTCAATACCAATGGCCCTTTTGCTGGAAGCACCTCCGCGATTGTCAGCGTCTCGGTGTCTGCGGCGCCCGCCCATGCGCTTGCGACGGTCGTTTCGCTGGCCCCGGAGACGAACCCAGCCGGCGGGAGTTCGAGCCTCACGGCAAATGTCGCTGCGCTGACGGGTGAGCCGCGCGGAACGGTGACATTTCTCGACAGCGGCGAAATTCTGGGGACTGTAGCGACCGATGAATCCGGAACCGCAATTCTACCGGTGGGAAAGCTTGGCAGCGGCACGCACAATTTCGGTGCGAGTTTCGGCGGTGCACCCGACATCGCACCAAGCGCGTCGCCGGAGTTCCTGGACCGGTGGCCGGAAACCGGGCCGGGATTCAGCCTGAACTCGACGGCGACGATCCTGCACGTGTCTCCCGGAGGCTCCGACTCGGTGTCCGTCACGATAGCGCCCATCGCGAATTTCCGGCAGGAGGTGCAGTTGTCCTGCGCGGCGGGATTGCCGGAGAACTACGCCTGCGATTTTTCGCCCGCCGCTTTGACCGGCGGAGGAGTTTCGGTTCTGAAGATTCGGGTTGCCGCGAACGCGGCGAGGGCATTGGTCCGAACGAGCTTTCTCTTTGCGATCACATTGGGATCCTTCCCGGTTTTGATGTTGGCTGGGTGCGGCTGGCGGAAGCGCGCGGTTGCGTTGATGCTTGTAGGCTCGATCCTCTCACTTTTCGGAGGGTGCAGCATCGCGCCTCATCCGGGACCGCAAATACAAATGATCGTTCTGACTGTGCGCGCAACGTCAGGTTCGGGGATCAATGAGATCGTCCATTCGACTCAGTTTCCGGTGCTGATCCGAAACTAATCGGATCACACGGAAACACCCGCTCCAAATTCAGGTGCCCGCTTCCCAGCTGCAGTTTCGTTGTTGGACCGAAGTTTGAGTTGCGTTTGAACCATTTTTTTTCTGATCCTCCACAGATTGTCCGACTTCCGGTCGGCTTGCCCCCCGGTGCCAGACGTGAGATTGCGCCGACCTATTTTCATTGCGACAGTATCGCGGGATTCTGCACGCAGGTTCACGGGAGTTCCGAATCATTCCTTCTCGCGACTGGCCAGAGAGGAATTGGTCGGCCCGTAAACCAGTCGGGGCGCCGGCGAGCGCAGGACCGGGTTGACTGATGCCGTAGACTGGGTCCGCGAATGTTCAGGAGGCAGTGCGTGAAAGCGCCGATTCTTTACCGGATTTCTTCTGTTCTTCTGCTGCTATTTGCCGCCGGACATACCTTTGGGTTTCGCCAGAATGATCCGGAATGGGGAGCGGACGCGGTGCTTGGCTTAATGCGTTCGGTCCATTTTGACGCGCAGGGATTTACCCGGACGTATTGGGACTTCTTCAGCGCCTTCGGGCTTTTGTTCACCGTATTTCTTCTGTTCGCGGCAGTGGTGGCGTGGCTGCTTGGCGGACTTCCGGCAGAGACTTTGTCACGCGTCCGAAGCATTGCCTGGGCGCTCGCCATTTGTTTTGTGGCAGTCACAGCGTTGAGCTGGAGGTACACCTTCACCACCCCGATTGTTTTCTCATCCCTGATTGCAGGGTGTTTGACCGCGGCGGCGTGGCTCTCGGCGAAGACAGGCTGAACCAGCGAAACGCCAAGTCCGATCTTCGTCGGTTTCCCCCGCCGCCTTCGATTTCCGGTCCATCGCGGCCTGAATCCGAATCCAGCCTGGCGCCACCCCAGTGCACTGCGGCCGTAAGTCATTGATTTCACACGCCCGGAATTACCAGATTCCCGTTCGCAGAATCACATCTTCTTGGAACGGAAGCCACTTGCTGGGTTTACGCTTTATTCATATCTAGGCTGGACTGAGCGGGAACGATCACGCGGTATCGGCTTCGGATCCGGGATCATCCTGAAAACACAGAGGTTCCAGAATAGGGGGTACTAGTGCGTTCGATGCACCCAAATCGGTACCTCCGAACCATTCCTGGTCCTTTCGCCGGCTATTACAGTTTGAGTCAAATGGGCGTCGGTATTAAACGATGAAACAACAGCTCAAGACCCAGGTGTCCCCCAAACCGGAGCTGAATTTGCGACCGGGACCTCTTGCCCCTGAGCCCTCGCTTGCCAGCCATTCCACGGTGTCCTTAGCAAGCGAATACTCTGGCGTCGTGTTGTCCTCCAGCAAGGGAATTCTCGAGTTGGGAATTGCTGCGCGACTGCTAGCGGAGCAGGACGACCCGATGCTGACCCCCGAGTTCTTCCTCGCCTCTCTTTCCGTGGGGTGGCGGCCAAGAGTCGTGTGCGTTTACAACCCGCGTGGCGTGGTCGGGATCCTGTATGCCAAAGAACGAGTCATCTGGGGAATTCCCACCGGGATCGTATATGCCGACGGAAGTTTGAGCGGCGCCTTGGTCGCAAGTCCACTCCATAAACAGAATGCATTGCGCGTTGCGATCGAGAAATTGCTCGCGTCTCCCGGCATTCGGGGCGTTCGGCTAAGAGTTCCAGGACAGAGTCTTGAACTTGACGCTGCTCGGGAGATGAACGAATTCAGATCTCCCAATGCCCGCTATAAATCCAGCGAGTACCATGATTCCCCTGTCTGGAAACATCACGCGCACCTGCCATTGGCTGATACCTATGACCGGTTTCTCGACGGTCTGGGTAGCAAGACGCGTCGCAATTTTCGACACTACCGTCGGCGATTTGAGACTTCCGGCCATCACTTCATTGAGCGGCTTTCGATGGACGAACTGCGTGCTGCGACTCTGGATCTAATCCCCAAGTCCGAATTTACCAGTCGGTGGCAACAGCTGGACTTCGAGGTGCCTCTGGAGACGGTCGCTGCCGCAAATCGGCCTCTGGCGATCGGGCTAAAGCATCAGAACGGAGAATGGTTAGGCGTCCTCGGAGGATGGTTTACGCCCAGCGGGGCTGTACTGCGTATCCAGCTGAACAACGAACGCGACTTTGGTTCCGAGTCGCTCTCGCTTGTGCTTCGTGGCTATCTCATCGAGCTGCTCATCAGGCAAGGGCTACAGGAACTGGTGATCTGGTCTGATACCGGGCCGCCATTGTCGCGCTACGTATCCTACGTCCCCACAGTTGGCATACGTTTCGATGTGCCGAAATACTCGTGGCGCATAGCCGGTTGGTTTATCTCAGCCATCATGCCTGTCCTTCCCAAGCGCCTAGCCGCTGCCGCGCAATGGGTCATCGCATAGTCGCCGTATCTGAAATTCAAAAAGCGCGTGTCCGCGTGTTGCAGTTTGAGAATGGGACAGCCCAGCTGCGATCGGATTTCAGCCAATGGAGGCTTCCCGCCGTAGGCGTCTCGGAGGTTGACACTGTAATTTCGCAGCGTCATCCTGGCAGCCCGTTGCACCGAGGCTTTTGCCTTCGCGTAAGCGCACCTGGCCGAAACGTCAGCCGATTCCGCCTGGCCAGACCATGCTGGTACGGGATTAAATCGTAAGCAGTGCCGACACTTTCATCGAAGCGCCGGCGCGACGCGAACAACCCACATCGCGTCCAGTCAGTTCCCTGCTCTGTCGTCCCACACCAAAACAGGGATAATCGCTCAGGAGCGGCAATCAGCGAAAAACTGACGCCTCCAGGTGAAATGCCGCAGCCGCACCAACCAGGCAGACTCTTCGCGTGCGCGACGGTCCGGTTTCCGCGGGCTTGCTGAATTGACTTCGACGGGTTCCGGTGGCAAAGTGCCTCCGACTTCGAAGCAAAGGAGACTCAGATGCCCCACTACTTGATACAAGCTGCTTACACACCGGAAGCCGTACAGGCCCTGGTCAAGAACCCTCACAGCCGCACTGAGATTGTTCGGTCGGCGGTCGAACACATGGGCGGAAAACTCGTCGGAAACTGGGCGTCTTTTGGCGACTACGACACAATCGTGATTGTGGAGATGCCCACGAATGTGGACGCTGCGGCAATTGCTCTTGCGGTCGCAGGCGGCGGCAGTTGCAAGGCCGTAAAGACCACTCCGCTACTCTCAACGGAGGAGGCGCTTGAGGCGATCAAGCGAGCGGGTTCGACTGGATACAAGCCCGTCGCCGCTTCGGCAGCCGGGGCCAAGTAGCTAGGCCCGCACAACAACAAGTAATAAGGGCTCAGTGTTCCACGGGCACCCGGCAACGCGGATCGCGCTCTCGGGTGCCCGATTCATTTCTGGCGTCCGCTGCGCCCGAGGAACCAGAACGCACCGGATTCGCGCGCGACGGTGTACTACAATAACCGCCACATCAACGGTGGAGCGATTTCTGCCGGACCCAAGGATCAAAACTTCCCGTGGAACGTCGGACCAGCTATCGTACGATCCAGATCGATGGGCTCTCCATCTTTTACCGGGAGGCTGGCCCGAAAGATGCACCGACGCTTCTTTTACTTCACGGGCTTCCTTCTTCCTCGCGGATGTTCGAGCCTCTGTTCGCCCGGCTTTCTGACCGCTATCACCTTGTCGCGCCCGATTACCCGGGTTTTGGCCACAGCGACTGGCCGGACCCGAAAAAATCCCATACACGTTTGATCACTATGCCGAGATCATCAATCACTTCACCGAACTGGTCAGGCTCTCGCGCTACACGCTCTACATGCAGGATTATGGCGGACCCGTGGGTTTTCGTATGGCCCTGGCGCATCCGGAAAGGGTTGAAGCTCTCATCGTCCAGGACGCTGTCGCTCACAACGAGGGCCTGGGGGCGAATTGGAAGACGCGGCGGGCCTTTTGGGCCGATCGCTCGGCAAACGAGAGCGCGCTTCGCACAAACCTTCTTTCACTCGCGACGACCAGGACACGCCATCTCGGCAACGATCCCAACGTTGAGCGCTATGACCCGGATCTGTGGACCGATGAATTTGCGTTTCTCAGCCAGCCCGGCCAGGCCGATATTCAAAGCGACCTGTTCTATGACTACCGCACCAACGTGGATGCCTACCCCAAGTGGCAGGCCTGGATGCGTGAGAAGCAGCCTCGCCTTCTGGTGATCTGGGGCAAGTATGAACTCTCGTTTGACCCCTCGGAGCCGGAAGCCTATCGACGGGACGTGCCGAAGGCCGAGGTGCACATTGTCGACGGCGGGCATTTCGCACTCGATACCGCAGCGGATCAGATTGCTCAGCTCGTCCGTGGGTTCATGAAGTAGCGTCTGGAACCTAACGCAACCGCTTCGGTAGACCCATGTCCTCATAGCTCGGCGTTATGCCATTCACCAGCAAGGCCTTTGGTGGTCTTTCACCCTGGTCGGAAATCGAGACAACGTCATGCAAGATGACCTAACGCCAGCACCTGACAGCACGGCTGTTCGAGTCGCCTTGTGGCGGGCCCTGCACGTCCAGATCGATCCGCCGCCTCATATTCTCGAAGACGACATCGGCTTGCGGTTGGTGGCCCCGGACGCTGGCTGGCGGCAGCGCCAGGACATGGACCCGCAAGTGACCCGTGGCTACCGAGCAGGAATCGTGGCCCGCGCTCGCTTCATCGAGGACCTTGCTACCGAGCAGGCCAGCTACGGAGTTGCCCAGTACGTGATCCTCGGCGCCGGACTGGACACCTTTGCCCAGCGAAGGCCAGAGCTTGCCTCCCGGTTGCGAATTTTCGAGGTCGATCGGCCTGGTCCTCAGACCTGGAAGCGAAAGCGCCTCATTGAGCTCGGCTTCGGCGTCCCGGAGTGGTTGCGGCTGGTGGCGGTCGACTTCGAGGCAGACGCATCATGGCGAGAGCGACTCGTCGCAGCCGGATTCGACGCAAGCCAGTCGGCGGTGGTGGCCTCAACAGGCGTCGCCATGTATCTCGGCAAGGATGCGATCGCAGCGACGCTGCGCCAGATCGCGGCGTTCGCCCCGGGCTCAACGCTCGCCATGACGTTCATACTGCCGCAACATCTGGTTGAAGCCGAAGAGCGCGCGCAGTATCAGACGGTCCAGAAATCCGCGCGAGCGTCAGGGACTCCCTTCCTCAGTTTCTTCAGTCCGCCAGAGATGCTGGCGCTGGCCCGCGATGCCGGTTTCAAGCAGACCAAACACGTGTCCGCAGCCGGTCTAGTCAAACGCTACTTCACCGGTCGAACCGATGGCCTTCGCCCGGGAAGCGGAGAGGCTTTCCTGGTGGCGACTACCTAGGATTGCGCCGCTGACCTGTGCCTGGGAAGTGCGATCGAGACTCGAACTCCCGATAAACCCACTGGCCTGAGATCGGAAGCATCGCTTCAAATGTCGGGCAATCCAACTCGTCGCGATTCGGCGGTTGACGAAGGCTAGGCGCCCGACTATTTCTTCGGGGGGACTGGCGGCGTGCTGTCAACGTGCCGAAATGCCATCACCACAATCGCCGCCGACTGGGCATCGATTCCGGCGCGCTTTCCCGGGGCAAAACGCCACTGATTTAAGGCGGCCATAGCTCCCGTAGTGAGCGATTGGGATCCGCTCAAGACTTGCACGGAAGAACTTTGACCTTTCCGGTCGACGAGTTCGTAGAGAATCACACTGCCGTCCCCAACGTCGGTTGCCGCGTATCTGGGCACGACGGTAAAGACCGGTCGCGGCCCCCTGTCGTTTGAGTCCGACGATGCTTCGTCGTAATTAACCATCTTCGTCGTATGTGGCGGCTCGTAGGACTGGGAAAACTGGAAGGTTATGCCGATTCTTGCCGCAACGGCCTGACCGTCCAGGCGCGCCGGGAAAAAAGTCCAGGTTCGCACCGTGCTGAGGACTTTTTCAAGGAACGGCGAGGATCCACTCACGACTTTGGTTATTGCGACTCTCCCGCAACTGTCGATCAGAGCATCGAGCACAACTTCTCCTCCGAAAAGGGCTTGCGACGGAGAGGAGGATGCGACCAGGGAGAGCGGGTCTGGCTCCGAAGACTCGTTCCGTTGTCCCGCCGCTTGGTCAGAAGGAACCAAAGCCCGCAGAACCGTGTGCCACGGTACGGCCGTTTGCTGCAAAAGCGCGATGGCGTAATGGATGGGCACGGCCGCTCCCACCCCTACCTCCCCACCGTCTTCGACGGTCTCAAGCGGGACTACGCTTGAGCGAAGCCACTGTCCCTCTACCAATCCAACGACGCCTTGAGACTCGGCCGAAACGATAGGAGCGCCGCTTTGTCCTCGCCGGACCTGATGGTTGAAAAGAAACAATTCGGTGTCGTTGTGTCCCTTGTCCAGTTGAGAAAATTGAAAATCGAACACGTCGCCCGGCGAGCGGTAGTCCACCAACGCATCCAGGGTGTAAGCCTCCCGAGGGGAGGTGGGAAGCAGAGATGCGGCAAGCACAGCATGACCTTGCACTGGTCCGTCGTAAGCCAATTCCAAGAATCCAACTTTGTACTTCCCCTGGAATGGATTCGGCGTCGCCCGCAGCAGGGCGACATCGTGATCACGATCCATGGCCACCAACGTCGCTCGGACAAACTGGGGCGGCCCTGCAATTTGGCGAAGCAGGATGAAGGGCGGGCCTCCGCGAAGCGGACCCAGGACATGGGCCGCGGTGATAAAGTAGCCCTGATCGTTAATGAAGAAGCCGTTCCCATAGAAGAGGTAGCGATAACCTCGCTGCGATGGGACCTGATCAACTGGGTATACGATCGGACAGATGGCCGCCGACCCTGCAGAATCGTCCGCGGGCTTAGCGGATGCCGGAAACGCAGCGCCGGAGGAAAGAAACCAAACAACGGCGACGAGCGCTTGAGCGACTATTTTGCTACGCACGACTGCTCGCACGGGTACTCCTGTAAATGCTTTCTCCCCACCCAGTCAGCATAGCGTCGTCAAGGCGTCGCGCAATTGACCTTTGGGACAGGAGCATCGCACTGGAAACCTTGTTTCAGAACCGAGGGCTTGAACGCATTGGGTTGAGGCCCGCGTGCCGAGAAACCGCAGATCCCATAAGCCGGTGTATCAGAAGCGCGAAACGGAAGGGGTTGGCACGAGAAATCACCTCGCATTGCCGATTCCCGGTCTTTGGTGCATTGTCGCTGGCTACTCGACAGGGGTGCAGCACGAGTTACAGTCCAGTCATTTACGGACGGGCGTTGACCTGGATTCTTTGGCGGCACTGAGACCGTTGCGGATTTCGGTGGCGTCTGAGTCGATGCGGTAGAAACCTGCAGTCCACTGTTCATTCGCCTCTTCGGAACGGACATAAAGGATTGCCAGCGTGCCGTGGGCGTTTCCGTTGCCGGTTCGGCTGGGAAACTCGTCCCCGAGGCGGGTTGCGAGAGCGCGATTGATCACGCGATCGCATTCATCCCAAGGCAATACGGCATGTAGAATTCCGTGAGTCTGGTTTTCCGGTTCCCAGAAATAGAGGTTCGGCATACGTAATCATTCTTGCATGAAAGCGAGCGACTGCAGTAGGTTGCCGTTGCTCGGTAGCGGCCATAGAGTACACGCACGTCAGATCGGCTGCTTGGTCCGCACCCAGCCTTCAGCCTGCCAAAGTGCGTGAACCAAATCGGGGATTTGTTCCCGAACAAGGCGCAACCGAGACCGGTGCCGTACTGGCCTGGCGTACGTGGGGTCGCCCAAGTAACCAGGCACGGCGCCGTCAATCGGAGAGTTTCCCAGATCCCTGCCGGAGCGATTCGATCGGCGCAAGCTGCTTCTGCTGGCGGATTTGTTCCGCAATCACTTTCCCACCCCTTTTGTAGACCCTGTATGCCCGACAGTAGCGCCGCGAGCTGACAACTCTATAAAAACGTCCGTCTATAAACTCAATCGCACAGTTATTATCCATCGCGATTCCGAGACCTCCGATCTTGCGAATCAGGTTCTGGAAGTCCTTTCTGCGCGGCACTCCTTGAGTCGTGCTGTTGTAGTGAGGGCAGTGGGTTCCCTGTATGAGGCCCGTACCCCTCACGTTTATATATTTCCATTTTCGCGGATTGTAGAACGACATCGAGTCTGAGTGTCCTGACTCAAACCAGCAGATTGACCCGGCGCTTATGCCTGATAGGACCGTGCCTCTCTCATAAGCTGATCTGAGGAGTTTGTCGACGCCCAAACCCCTCCAAACACGCATCATGAGCAGGGTATTTCCGCCGCCCACGTAAATGACGTCTGCCGATAGAATTTTCCTCCTGATCTGTTTTTTCGAGGGCCGATCCTTGATGAGGAACAAGGCGTCTGTTTTGCATTTTAAGAATTTGCCAAAATATTCTTGGACGCGCTTCCAGTACAGTTCGGAGTCCGAACTCGCGGTAGGAATAAAGAGCAGTCTCGGATTCCTCTTGCCCGAGAGCCGGATGATTTCCCGATCAATGGCCGCAGTCCCTCTCGTCCTTATCAACCCACCGCCGATCGCTACAATCGCCTTTCGCATGATCACATAGTACGGTTTTGGCGAATTGAAATCTCGACTCGTCTCGAGGCGGAGACCTGAGAAACGCACCGAGCGCGATTGCCTGTGCCAGGGCGCTAGGGTAAACTTCATGGCCGATGACGGATACATCCTCCATTGTTGGTCGCACCATCTCCCATTACAGCGTCCTGGAAAAACTTGGTGGCGGAGGGATGGGCGTGGTCTACAAGGCCAAGGACACGCGCCTGGGTCGCAATGTCGCGCTGAAATTCCTTCCAGATGACATTTCCCAAGACTCCCAGGCGATCGAGCGATTCCGCCGTGAAGCGCGGGCTGCGTCGGCGCTCAATCACGCCAACATCTGCACGATTCACGACATTGGAGAATATGAAGGCCGCCCATTCATAACGATGGAGCTGCTGGAGGGTCAGACCCTTAAACACCGCATCGCCGCAAAGCCAATCGAAATATCGGAACTGCTGGAGACCGCAATTCAGATCGCAAACGGCCTTGATGCGGCGCACTCCAAGGGAATCGTCCACCGTGACATCAAGCCCGCGAACATCTTCCTCGTCGAACGCGGACAGGTGAAAATCCTGGATTTTGGATTGGCAAAACTCACGGCCGTGGTGCAACATGCCGCTGAATCAATGGGCGCGACATCCATGCGCACCCAGACGCATGTGCTCAATGACACGCAACTGACGAGCCCTGGCAGCTCGCTCGGCACGGTTGCCTACATGTCGCCGGAGCAGGCGCGCGGCGAGGAGTTGGACGCGCGCTCGGATCTGTTTTCACTCGGAGTTGTGCTCTATGAGATGGCTACCGGGTCAGTTCCCTTCTCGGGCGCAACCTCGGCGGTCATTTTCGACGGAATCCTGCATTCCACTCCTGCACCTCCAAGGGAACTGAATCCGCGCCTGCCTGCAGCGATCGAATCGATTCTCGGCAAGACACTGGAGAAAGATCCAGACCTGCGCTGCCAAACCGCCGCCGAGTTCCGCGCTGACCTGAAGCGGATCAAGCGAGACCTGGATTCGGTCCGCCGCCCAGTGACAGAAAAGACCGAGCTGCCGTCTGTGGCTCAGGCTACCGCCGTACCGGCGAAAAAGTCGGTTGCCGTGCTCTATTTTGAAAATCAGAGCGGCGCCAAGGAAGACGAATACCTGCGCGACGGCATCACCGAGGACATCATCACCGAGCTCTCCAAGATCCGGGGTCTGAATACATTTTCGCGTCCCACCGTTTTGGCTTTTAGGGACAAGCCGGTGACCCCGGCGCAGATTGGCCAGCAGCTTGGCGCGGCCTACGTTCTTACCGGCACCTTGCGCCGCGCCGGTGCCCGTCTGCGCATCAGCGCCCAGCTCGTGGACACGCATACCGATTTTCCGCTCTGGTCGGAGCGCTTTGACCGGGAGATGAAAGACGTTTTCGAAGTGCAGGACGAAATGGCCCGCAAGATCGCCGAGGCACTGCGCGTGACGCTTTCCCCGCAGGAACTCGAAGCCCTGGCCGACAAGCCCACCGAGAACCTGCAAGCCTACGACCAATACCTGCGCGGCAAGCGCTACGCCCGGCGCCTGACGCGCCAGGACGTCGAGTTCGCACTTCAAATGTTTGAAAACGCGGTAGCCCTGGACCCCAGCTTCGCGCTCGCCTACGCCGCCTGTGCCAACGCCTGCGCGATGTACTACTCCTTTTTCAGCCGCGATCAAATATGGGTTGAGCGCGCGCGGGAGGCGTCCGGCAAAGCGGTGGCGCTGCGCTGGGACCTTCCGGAAACCCACATCAGCCAGGCCTGGGTCCTTTACGCGGCGGGACTGTACAACGAAGCAGTCCGTATGGTGAAAAAGGCCATTGAACGCAAACGTGACTGCGACGGAGCCTATTACCTGCTCTGCCGCGCCCTGTTTGCCGCGGGACGCGCCCAGGAAGTTGTGGACCTTTCCGAATCGGCTATCGAGGCGAGCGGCGAAGACTACAACGTATACGTGCCCATCTTGAATGCTCTGGGCGCCCTGGGAAAAGACGAGGCCAGGCGCAGCATGGTCCTCAGAGTCAACGTCGCGCTCGAGAACCATCTGAAGCAAGTGCCAGAAGATGCGAGGGCGCGCGTTTTGCTGGGCGGCGGCTATGCCGATACGGGGCGAACCGACGACGCCCTGCGCGAGCTCAACCTGGCCGTGACCTTGCGCGCGAACGAAGCCTCCATCCTCTACAACGTGGCTTGCGTGTATTGCCTTTTGAAGAAAAAGCGGGAAGCCCTGGATGCCCTGGGCAAAGCCTGGGAAGCCGGTTCCAAGGATGCCGTTTGGACCCGCCGCGACCCGGACCTTGCCATCCTACATGGCGAACCGGAATTTGAGCGCCTGTATCCGGAGACGCCCACTTCACCGACCGCCCCGATGTAACTCGCACGACCGACCTGGCAGTTGCTCAACAAATCGGGGGCTGCACGGTCAACTTCGTTCTGGTTCGACCAGGATTGTTCTCAGGAAATCCTTGGCTCCCACCGGGCCAGTCACGAGCACGTCCATTGGCCCCCTGTTCGACGGTACAATCAACGTGAAGGCCAGGAAGGGGCAACACTCGCGCTCCGCTGCAATGAATTCTGCTACGACTGCAATCAACCTTTTGTCACCGGGAAGACGGAAAACATAGCCGTTCGGAAGCTCCTGTATCAAGCTCACGGCGGACCTGAACTCCGCAAGGAGCGTCGCTTCACGATCGCGCAATTCCCTGTCCGACAAGCTGCAAGCAACCGGGACATCACCCGACTCGCGCGTCACGGCCGGCTCGCAGGGGGCACGATGCCGTTCATGCGCAGATATTCGACCATCTGCCCGTAGTGATTGCTCGAGTGCGCCACCGCATCCACGGCGAGCTGAAGACGGGTCGTCTGCCCGGCGCTGGGAGAGGCCGCCAGAGGCTCGAGCATGTTCTCTTCATTAATGGCAGCCGCCGCACGATGCAGCGCTGCGAACGAGCCTTTGACATACTCCATGATCTGGGCCTTGGATTGGACCGTATCGGGCCCAGTCTCGGACTTCTGATCAGGAGTCGGGGACTGGTTCAGTATGTAGGCGGCCATGCGGTAATTGTTGGCGGCCAAATGCTTGATCTGCTGGGCGAAGGTGCGGACGCCGGTGAACTCGCCTGCGGTCGGCGCGAAGGAGTATTTCTCCCCCGGCATGGCATCGGCGGCGGGAACGACCAAATTTTCGGTGTTGGTAATCCAAAAATCGAGCGCCTGGCTGACCGTACGAATCACCTTGGGATCGCTGTGTTGCGCGTGCGCCGGACTACAGCTGACTAGCAGGAGCCCCAGCACCAAAAAACAGTGCAGCGTTTTCATATCCAGCCCTCCTTGGCGTGCCAGCATTTCTTGGGCTGCCGGCCATACCGAAGACGGTACGACTTCAAGTCGACTTTAAGGCAAGTGTTATTTTCCAGCGCGCCCCTTGTGAACTTGGACGTGGCCGTTGCGATGGGAGTGCTCTAGAATGCCGCCATGCCCGAGTTTTCCATTTCTGACGTTGCACGAAAGGTTGGACTGCGACCGTCTGCGATTCGCTACTACGAGCACATTCGGCTGCTTCCTCCGGCCGTGCGATCGAGTGGGCAGAGGCGCTACGACCCGTCAACACTCCATCGGCTTGCGATCATTCAGCGAGCGCGACAACTCGGTTTTACCCTAGGCGAAATCCAACAGTTATTTTTTGGGTTCGGCAACACGGCTCGTGCTTCGGAGCGCTGGAGGAAGCTGTCGGAACGGAAGCTCGTGGAGCTCGATAATTTGATGGACGCGATCAAGGCAGTCCGGAGCCTGTTGAGAAAAATGGCAACACACTGCCGCTGCGAGACGCTCGATCAATGTGGAAAGGCGATATTTCAGAGTGAGGGCGGACAGGTTGCCATGAAGGCTCTGCTCACCAAGCGTCGACACGCATTGTAGAAGTTCGCCTCATCCCCGTATTTCGGCTGCTAGGCCGGACACTGCATAACCGCAGCGTCCGGGGCCGGCCCCCCCAATAGCTTAAAATTCTAATTGACTTCTATATCGGTCACTGATATATCCACCGCTGATAGCTCTGATCGGCGGGCTGGAGGTATCCAATTCAGATGGTCCGCAACGCTACCCACCCTTCCCCGGAACACGACAGTCTGCCGCCTCTGACACCGGCGGTCTTTTATATCCTGTTCTCCTTAGCCGAAGGTGAGAAGCATGGCTACGCCGTCATGCAAGAGGTTGCCGCGTTATCCGGCGGAAAATTCCGTATGGGTCCCGGCACGCTCTATTCGACGATTCAACGTCTCCTCAAGCTTTCATTGATCGAGGAAACCTCAAAGCACGATGAACCTGAGGGCCGGAGGCGGTATTACAGACTAACGAGCGCAGGCACGAAGCTTCTGCAGGCAGAACTCGGCCGCATGGACGCGGTCGTTCAGCTGGCGCGACGAAAGAAACTGGTGCCCCGAAATGCGCAATAGGGTGCTCACGACCGTCGTATGCGTAAGTAGCCGCGTATACGGCCTACTGCTGCCCCTGTACCCCTCGGCGCTCCGCAATGAATTTGGCCACGATATGGTCGACGTGTTCGAACAGGAAATCCGCCGCGAATGCGAAGACGGCAATCCCATCAGATTTTTTCGCGCGTGGTCTCGTGTGGCTTCGGAACTTATTCTGAGCACAGTGACGCGAGAGTTTCTCATGGCAAGAATCGCCGTTCCGATCGTGTCCGTTCTGGCCACGCTCGCCCTTTTCGAATGCTTCTTACGGGCATCGGCTTTGTCGGCGCACGGCTTTAAATAAGTCTGGCATTTAATTCAAGCGAACTTCCCCCTGAAAACCTGACAACAGAGGTGTGTCAGGTGGAAGTCCGCCTGGCAGCGGAAAGGAGTTCGCCATGCAAGAACTGAACTCGCCAATCTCTGGTCTTCTCACGTCGAATGGGGATCCAAATTCCATTGCGAGCAAATCGGCCACGTTCCTCGCTCTAGCAATTGGAATGACCTGGCTGATCTGGATTTCGGCACAGTGGTTGGGTGCTCGGCCAGGTATGGACGAAGAGATCGTCGGGTTTGGCTCCGCCGGCCCGGCCCTGGCGGCTATTTTCCTTTCGCGCAGTGGGCTCAAGGTCCCTACGGTCAAGCTTGCGGCTCGCCTGCTCTGGTTCGGACTTCTGTGGGCGCCGTGTTGGGCAGTCTACGTGGTTAGCGACAGGTTGCGCGGCGTGACGCCGGTTCTATCTTTGCGTTTCGGGGTAATGGTGGGAGTGCTCTCGGCGATTCCGAGCTGGATCGGCTCCGGGGCCCTTTCCGGTGACGCCGGTGTGCGCAAACTCCTGCGCACGCTCATGTTCCCCCAAAACTGGCGCTGGCAGGCTGTGGCGTTCTTTTCCTTTCCTGCAATGCTGTTGGTTCCATCCGCGATCCTGCACGCTTTTGGCTTTGCGGTGATCTGGCAGCGCAGCAGCGGCACCCTCTGGTCGTTTGCTGCCTACGGGGCGCTGATGTTCTTTCGCAATCTGTTCTTCACGGCGTACTTCGAGGAACCCGGCTGGCGGGGATTCCTGCTGCCTTGCTTGCAAAGGAAGATTTCGCCGCTCTGGGCTAGTCTACTCGTGTGGCTTCCCTGGGCACTGTGGCACGCGCCACTTGATGTCATGCGCTTCCGACTGCACATGTGGGGCTGGGCTGAGTACGCAGAGATCCGCGTGGTCTTTCTGATTCCGATCACGATCATCATGACCTGGATATACAACCGCTCGGGCGGGAACCTTCTGTGCACCGCAATCTTTCATGCGGGCATGAACACATTTCCCTTCGTATTGCCCTACGCGCCGCCGGTGTTCGTCCTGGTTTTCCTGTGGGCCGGATATGCGGTGTTCTCGGACAAGATGTGGCGGCAGCCAGTGACCACGGCCACCACTCGGGGCTAGAAGTGCCACGCGAATTTTAGGTAGGCCGTACGCTTCACTTCTGAGGAATTCACCACAGCATACGTATCGTCTGCCTCCGTGTGGCGGTCCGTAAGCAGGTTCTGTCCCACAATGCTGAGCTGTCCCCGTTCCGACAGCTTCCAGGTCAACATCGAGTCAAGCCGCGTGTAGGAGTGGACGAACTGCGCCGGAAGAGGTCCCACAAAATAGGCGTTTGAATCCCACTCTATGCCGTGCGCCAGTCTCACATGGGACCGTAGCTGTGCCTGATGACCGGGGTTGGAGCCCTGCGTGTCCGGCACGGTGGTCGTGTCGAGGCTGTCCAGATTCGTATGCAGATCCATTTCAAGGAATGAGTACCCGGGGCTTAGCGTCCACCAGTTGGTTACTCTCCACTGAAGGGAAGCCTCGGCACCGGCCGTAGATCCATGGATTTTGTTGGCGAACGATTTTGGAAGTACAAGAAGGGGCGGCGAGGTATCGGGCTCGAAATACGATGGAAGCGGCTCCTGGCTTTCTAGATTTCTATAGCTGTTCACGAACGTTGCCAGATCCACGGAAATCCGTTTATTGATCTCTGTCCGATAGCCCAGTTCGTACGCCACGACGCCTTCAGATTGCAACTTCGGGTTACCGAACAGAACAACCTCACTTGGACCCGGCAACGCGGCCAGGGTTGCAACCAAATTCAGGTCGTGCCGCGAGGGAGCACGATCCGCGTCGGAAATCGAAGCCCAAAGTGTCTGGCGATTGCTGATACTCCAGGCCAGGCGGATACTCGGCTCCAGGACGAAACCGGAAAAGTAGTTATTTTCAAGTTTTGTGCCGAGATACAGGTGCAGAACAGCCGGTTTCAATGTGATCTGATCTTCCACGAAGAAATTCCACAACTGGCCAGAGCGGTTAGCAGGAACAAAAGCCTGGTCGATGGTGCCCGCGGATTGATCTGCGCTGTAGCGGTATCCGGCTCCCCACGTCAGATCGTGACTGGGATTCAGGACGAAATGCTGACGCAAATCGAAATCCACGGTATTGCGGAGCTCACGGGACTCCGGCCCGGTTCTCATATATCGGTCGAAGTAGAACTGAACGGTCAGATCGGACCGGGCTGAAAACTTGCGATTCCAGCGACCCAGGACGTTGCCCCCCGATAAACCGGTGTGCCTGAATTCGTTCAGATTTTCTGGAGGCGAAAGAATGGAATGCACGATCGATGCCCCTTCGTCCCCGGCGTACAGATCTCCTTGAAAGGTGAGCGTGTCCGTCTTCGACAGGGCGGTGTCGACCCGGAAACCGCCATGCAGCAGATGCCATCCATCCCCGCCGCTTCCTCCGCCGATCGCAGGGAAAGGATCGTGAGTCAGAAAGTTTGTGAACACGCGGTAGGCGGTATCCTCTCTGATCGTTCCACCGTACTGTACGGTTCCGAAACCCTGCCCTATCGTGCCTCCGCCCCCCGTCACTGTAGCGCCGGGGGTGTCTTGAGCTTTCTTCGTAACGATATTGATCACTCCGTTTACGGCGTTGTTACCCCAGACTGTGCCTCCCGGCCCTCGAATCACCTCGATTCGGTCAATGTCCTCCAGAGGCACATCCACGGTGTCCCAGTCGACTCCCCCCAGCAATGGGGTATAGACCGCCCGGCCGTCCACCAGAACCAGCAGTTTATTCGCGAACTGGGAATTAAAGCCTCGGGCGGAAATCGCCCAGGTATTTGCGTTGATTTGAGCCACGTCCAAACCGGGTACCATCCGTAGCAAGTCGGGAATGTTGGTGGCCCCGGACCGCCGAATATCTTCCTGTCCGATCACGAAGATCGCTTCGGCAACCTGGGAAAGCGTCTGGTCTTCTTTGGTGGCCGAGGTGACATGGACATTCATCAGGTCTTCGATGCTGAGGTCGGTAAGAGCGGGCGAAGGTTGCTGTGGGAAGGTGCTACTGGGAACAAACAGAAAAAGCACAAGGCAGGCGACGACCTGCATGGCTGGACCGCATATCGCCCGCCACTGCATCCTCTGATAGAAAGGTGCGCCAACAAGGCGACGCCCTTGTCCCTGCATTTGATCTCTCCGAACCGAGCGGCACGTTGCACACTCTTGCGTCACTGCTATGGCTTCGGTCGAGTCGAACGGTGTGCCAGCCGTGCGCACAAGCGTTCTATCTGCTCATCAGCCAGCCAGCCACGAACCGAAACCTGCGGATGGTTCAGCACCCGGGAGGGGAGAGCAAGGGTGCCTAAGGGGTTGTTAAGGCCGATTAACCCGCTTCGTCGGAAACGTACCTCTATGAGTTTGCAGTATTTTGAGGCGGGGCCTGTCGGGATGTTCGGCCGCAGGAGCCTATCAGTTAATGAGAGCAGGAGCCCCGGGGTTTCGCTCGGAGGTTAACTGCCGTCCGGGAATCCGCCGCGGTGTGTGATCAAAGGGTAGTGCGGGAGTCGATCTGGCCTGGGGATAGACGCCCGCCACCCGCCGGGTTGGGGCTCCAAGCAAGAGAACAGCGGCGATCGCTGTCCGGGGGGTCCTACGACCAACCGTTCCAGCGACTCCCGGAGATCGCCGGTGGCACCCTTGCCGTGGCGCGCTAGCCAGTTAGCTTCTATGGCGTCCAGTTGCTTACGGTAGGCGCCCTGCGCTTCGCAGCCCTTCGAAGTGAGCCGGACCAGCTTCGTTGGCTTCGTCGCAGGATCCGGCCCGACCACGACGTACCCTCGTTTCTCAAGAAATCCCAGCGAGACCTTAGTGAGCTCCTTCGAGACTCCCGACAGACGTGGAAGGTCCCTCACGCGCGTCCCTTTCACATCGAGGAGCCGCACGACGTTCGCGCAGATTGCGAGTGACAGCTCGGACTCGAGCTCGAACTCGATGGCGAATGCGAGCAGAACCCTTGACAGTAGCGATGACAACGAAAGCTGGGAAGCGGTCTCAGCTCCGCGGCGAGGCGACACTGGCTGCCCGTTGGCAGGTGCTTTGCTGAACAGCCCGTACCCAAGAATCGGGAGACAGTCCGGAAGGTTAACTTCAAATTGAAGGAACACGGTCCAAGGTGCTTCCCTCAGCCTGGCGATCTCATCGGTGCCGAAGCGGGTCTTCCAGCGTTTTTCGATTGTGCCGAACAGCGGCCGCCATATGTCCTGAGCTTTCCGGCCTGCGTCAGTAGCCCGAATCACCCAGTCGCGGCGGGGCGGCTTGGGGCGAGGATCGGTGGGGTCGGGTTCGATCACGACATACCCCCACCTTTCCATACCGCCTAGGTTCGTCGTCGTGCGCGCGAGACCCTCGAGGGCATGGACCGTCACCCCGTCCTCGCCGACATACCGCATGCAGTTCTCCCACATCGCGAGTGAAACCAACCAGGAAGCGTCCAAAGAATCCGGCGTCGAACCGTGATTCGACGTCCGATGGGGCATCCGCCGCTCGGCCTCATTATCGAACTCGATCGTGAACGCAACTAGAACTTGGGAGAGTAAGGTCGGAAGGGGGAGGCGGTCATTCATTTCCGGAATAATAAAACGGGCCGAGCTGTTTATGCTATCCACCCAAACCGTGCCCCCCCTCGTAAATTCTATCAAAGGCGCGATCAACCAACCGCATGGGCTCGATACCCAAATTTGCTGGGCAAATGGAGTACTAACCTTGGAGCGCGTAGCGACGTCAGGTCCCTTCTCCCGACTCTCGGGTCCTTCAAGCCGGAGTCGAGGGAGGTCGAAAGGATCAGCCATCGCGACCAAATCAGGTGCGCAGTTGGGAAGGCTACTATCGGGTTTGTCAAAACAGTTGCAGCAGGAGGGGTGCGTTCTCCTCGACCTCCTCCTAAGTATATGACAGGCGGAGCTTTGTCCGATTTACACGTGCGCGGTCCCGCATATGGGTGGCAGTTGGATTGCTCGTTAACAGGACAGCTCAAGTCAGGTTCGTAGAATTCCTATACTAGAAATAAGGAGAGCAAATGAAAAAGGAATATTCCGAGCCCGGCCTCAAGGCGCTGGGTCTGCTGCGAGATGTTACCAAGTTCAGCGGGAACCAGCTGCCGCCACCGCCACCGCCATACGGCGAGTACTAGTTTTCGGGTCGGATCGGCTTCGGTGATTGAAAACGCGAGGAGTGGTGTGTTTGCCTGATTCCGGTTGTTCCTTGCTGGAATGAAATTGTAGAATGGCCGCCGCGCCATCGGCGGAGGAACAACCGGAATTCCGGGCGACCAGGGGAGCTCCGACCGCGGCCGAAAGCTGTGCGTTTGATCCGCGCTGCAGCGTAGCTGGGGCTAAAGGGCGCAGCTTCCGCTGCGAAACTGTCCTGGTCTAGTCGCCGCAGTCGGGCCTAGATGCCCTGGCAGCCGGAACTGGTCTTGTCTGGGTGACTGGCGAGAGCTGAATGATGGATCCGAAGCCCGGACAACTCACCGCATTTTCAATCTCACAACATCGTCTCCGACTCATCCCAGCAGGCCCCAATCGACACTGGATGCAACAGACCCAGGACCATTTCGCGGACCGCTGTCTGCCCCTTCGAATCGCGAATCAGGTCGGTTGGTTCATACTAAATGACGTTGATGTTACGGCGGTTTGGAATGGGTCTGATCGCCCCACCGGGCTTCGGATTATGACTCCGGCCGGGGCGGCCACCGATCATGTCAAAAGTCACTTTGGTTACGGGATTCTTACATGGAGCATTCCGTATTTGTTCCGGACTCCTCCCGGCTACAACCTCTATGTGAGGGGACCAACGAACGCGCCCAAGGACGGGGCCTGCCCTCTGGACGGCGTGGTTGAAACCGATTGGGCAGCAGCAACCTTCACGATGAATTGGAAATTAACCTGTATTGGCCTGCCGGTCTCATTCCGGGCGGGGGAACCCATTGCGATGATCATGCCTGTTCGGCGCGGCGAGCTCGAAGACTTTGAAATCACAATACGTGATCTCAAGGCTGATCCCGATGTCGAGGGTGAATACGCGGCTTGGGCGAAGAGCCGCCGCGAATTCCTTCAGGCGTTCGACTCGCCTAAACAAAATCGGAGCAACTGGCAGAAAGACTACTTTTTTGGGAATACCGCGCGGGGGACCGCCTTTGAACATCATCAGACCAGCCTGAAAGTAAGAGAAGTCGTGGACGAAACGGGGACCAATTCCATACCGCTGTCGTCTCAACCGATGCCGGGTAACATCGGTACGAAATATCGAAAGCAGCGCATCCTGGAACAGTTGGCTCGCAGGGTAGTGCGCAAACTCAGGACAGTACTCGGTCCTAAAAAATGAGCGACGCCAATGAAGACTGCCCCAAAGATACGTCACCTGGTCGACACGCGCCCCTGGCTGAAGCGGGCCCTACTGATTGAGCGGTTGCGCCCTGGCATGCGGAGAAACTGCCTGCAGGATCGGGGTGGTAGCGACGGTCGTCACGACGGCCATCAGAACAAGCATGGTGAATAGGGTCGGCGAAATCACTCCTAGATCGAGGCCAATGTTCAGCACGATGAGCTCCATGAGGCCGCGCGTGTTCATTAGCACCCCAAGAGAGGCAGCCTGACGCCAGTCAGATCCTGTTAGGCGCGCGGCGATGAAGCTGCCGCCGAATTTGCCGGCCGAAGCCACAACAATGATCAGAATACAGAAGAACCAGTCGCGATATCCGTGCACGAGATCGATCTGCGTTCGCAAGCCCGTGAAGGCAAAGAAAACAGGCAACAGAAAAAGCGACACCGAACCCTCGAGCGTCGCTCGAACATCCTCGGCCAGCGCGGAGTCGTGTGGGACGACGACGCCCAGAAGAAATGCGCCGAAAAGCCCGTGAATCCCGATTCGCTCCGTTGCCAGTGCGGCAAGCAGGAGCCCCACGCAGAGAATCACAATCGCGTCAGGAGAAGTTCTGCGCCCCGTCGGCTGCCTGGCGGCGAGTGATCGGATCGCAGGTCGCACCAGAATAAAGATCAGGGCGACGAAACCGGCCGTCAGGGCTACGGTAAGAATCGCCTGTCCGGGCCGTGATTTTGCGACGCTCACCACCAGAGCCAGCAGACACCAAGCCGTAACGTCGCCAGCAGCGGCGCTGGCCAGGGCGATCGTGCCGATGCGGCTGCTTTCCATCTGACGATCCGTGAGAATGCGAGCTAGGACCGGGAAAGCCGTTACGGATATCGCCACGGCCATGAATAGTGCGAATTCGGTAAAAGAAACACTATTCGATGACAGCACTGGATAGAGCCACAGCGCGAGCGCCGCACCTAGCAAGAACGGCGCGACGATGCTCGCCTGTGAAATGGCAATGGAGGTGCCCAAGTGCCGGCGCAGCAGTCTGGTGTCGAGGCGGATTCCGACCAAGAACATGTACAGGATGATGCCAATCTGGGCGATCACCGACAGCAACGGCAGGATCGTTGATGGAAAGACGTAACTCGAAATCCCAGGCAGGAAACGGCCAAGTAGGGACGGGCCAAGCAGGATTCCGGCAATCATCTCGCCGATTACTCTCGGCTGGCTTATCAGCCGGAATGCAGCCCCGAGCGCCCGTGCGACGACCACAATGACGACCAAGGCAAGCAGCACCTGCACCAGGGCCAGCTCCGCTTGGGGTGCGGTCCTACGGCTGGACTCCTGTAACACCAGCGTGTCGGGTGCGACGAGGGATTTTCCCAAGAAACGGACCAATAGGAACGCGCCCGCAGCGCCCGCGAACACTGCCCCGTAAATTATCGCTGTCCGTGACTTTGCCATTTACCCGTGTGACCTTCGATTTTAGAGGCGGTCCCTACCCTCGCGAAGGACCAATCGATGGACTCCCTGTCATCGATGACCTCGCGGTTGCGCCGAGGATGAGCCGACAACCCTTCTACGATGGCTTTCGGACGCTGTCGTCGAGCCCTATTCCACCACAATCCATCCGGTCCAGCGTCAATCATTCCCCCGACAGGAGCGTCGGCAAGACTAGCATTCCGGCCCGGCAGAGCCCTTGGTTTTCTGTTCCTCATCTCGAACCGTAGTCCGACTCGTCTGGAGCTGGACGCGGCCTATTCGGAAATCCGATTCCTGATCCGATACCTCGGGCTTCCTTCCGCCGTTCATGCGAGTTACCCGGGTGTGCGAATGTAGACAGCGCCCAGTACCGACTTACGCGCACAATCCTGTCTGTGTCACATCGTCTCCAGTACGACGGTCTGCCGCGAACAACACCACAAGGGAGAAACAAATGAAGAAAAATCTAATGCTGAGTGCGGCCTTGCTCGGGTTACTGATCGCAGGGTGTAACGTGAATCCGGCGGCGGCGCCGGCGCCGGGACCAGCGGGTCCTCCGGGGGCAACCGGACAGCAAGGAGCAGCGGGACAGACTGGAGATCAGGGACAGGCCGGAGATCCAGGTCGAATGGGAGATCGTGGCCGTGAGGGAGATCAGGGACAGACTGGCGACCAGGGCCAGCGAGGTCAGTCCGCGCCATGTCCTGCCGGAGAGCATCGCCACACCAATCCCGACACTGGAAACGTGATTTGCGTGAACGACTAACGGCCTGACCGCAAATTTCGCTGTCTAGGATCACTCGCCGAAAGTGATATCGGCAACAATCTGTCGCCAAGCTGGCTGTGAAATATCGTTGTGCCCAATCGCGCGAAAAGTGGTACGGAACCCCGCGGGTCCCGTGACCGGATTAGGGATCCGTGCCACCGACAGCGAAGCTCACAGACTTGCACAGCTGCTGGCGCCGGGCAGGCTCGCCCGTTCTTGATTCGCGCGTAACGGGATGCATGCGAGCGCATGCCGATAACTGACCTGGGTTTAACCCGCTCCTGGACCATTGCAGCACCGCTTGCTAAGGCTTATCGACGCGGCCTTGGTCGTGCTGGAGATCGCTTTTCACTGAAGAGGCACCCTGTAGAGATTGCGGTGGACGTCGTAATGTACTGACGCAGACAGCCCCGGCTTCGGGCCCCACAAAACGACTCCGTCGAGGACTCTTGCGCCTTTGATGTTCTGGACGTCGGTCCCGGTTGTTATGCCCGAGGGTGGTAGGGTCGGCAAGTTCTCGTCCTGGGAGAGCGGCACGACCAGGGTCTGTGTCGCATCCATCGTTCTCGTGATAACAGCGAAAGTGTTTGTGCCATTGTTCCATTGGAGCAGGCAAAATCCCGGACAGATCGTTACGCGGACTTGGCTGTCCAACGAATTCGCAATTACCCGGGCAGACGTATCCTGACCTGCGCCCTGCTCGAACGCCACTACCCATCTGCCGTTTGGAGAGACAGCGCTGAGCTCGAGAATGGGATCGGGAAGCACCTTTATACGCTCGCTGCCATCGTTCTTCATCCGATACAGAAAATTCAATTTGCCTTCGGCTGCCCGGAAGTAGATGTACCCAGCCCCCCACTGCGGCTCGTCTTCGTCAGCTCCCGATGAAAACTGACGAGGCGGGAAACGGAGGTCGCCGGGGGCCAGCCAAAGGTGTGAGTGTCCTTCCTTGTCGGAGGCGGAAAATACAATCTCGTTGCCGTCTGGCGAAATTGCGTAGCCCGACACCAAGGTGTCTGGAAGCAGCCGCTCGCTGTGGCCCGTATCGAGAGCTGCGACCCAAAGCTCGCCGTTGACGAACTGTCCCGAGACGCCATTGCGACGAATCAGGTAGTAGAGTTTCTTGCCGTCCGGGGAAAACTGCGGATAGTCGACGAAGCCCTCGGAAGAAATCTGTCGCTCGGTTTTACCCCCTCGGACCCAAAGGGAGCTTTCCCTCGACCCGACCGATGTGATCAGCGACCCCCCATCCGGTTCGATTGCGATTCCTTCCTCTTCCGTGCCCCCGGAAGTCACCTGCACTGGTTCGCCGTCCGGGAAGCGCTGACGCCAGATATGAAAACGGCCGCCCGCATCGGAACTAAAGTACATCCATTCGCCGTCGGGGGACCATGCCACGTACGTGCAGCTTGCTCCCGGCGGCCCGACGGACCGTCCGGCACTGCGACCGTCAAAAGGCACCAGTCGACAAGGCAGCCATCCGTTGTTGTCCATCTCGGCGACCAATACCCATTTCTGGTCTGGGGAAAGTGAGGAGCGGTGCGCCATGCCGCGTTCTCGCGCCGGCACATAGACGTCACGGCTATCGCCGCGGTTGTCGCTCGATGTCACCACGGCCATATGCATGCCTGTTTTGATCTCGGAGAACAACAGGCGATTCGCCTCAATCCACGTAAGGCCTTCGGCATTCGGCATCATCAGGCGGGGTTCGCCGCCGAGGACGGGAACGGCCCATGTGTCCCACGTGAACCTTGCGTCAGAGTTCACTGTGTAGGCGACCCTGGACCCGTCGGGAGAAAACTCGGGACTCATTTTCGAGGTGGAGTCGTGTGTCAATTGCACCGGTTCGCCGCTCGGCAGAAGCTTGGCCTCTATTTCACCATCTCCCACGAACGTGTTCCCGCCTCGGATGAAAACCAGAATCCGGCCATCCGGAGAAAGGGCTGGCGAGACTGCAGAGTCAGCAAAGTCTGTAAGCTGAATCCAGTCCCCTCTTGGAGGGGCTGCCGGCGGCAGCAGCTTTGACCGGAACAACTGGAAGCCACCCGCCAACACCAATATCACAGCGACCGCTCCGGCGCCGAGTCCGACCCAACGCAGCATCGGCCTCCGAGGCTGTGCACTCGATACGGGCCCTGTATTCGAGGCAATGGCTTCAAGAGCCGCCCGCACTTCGGTCGCTCGCAGGTAGCGCTGTTCCCGCTCTTTGGCGAGACAACGCTGAATTGTGGACCGCAAGCCCGGAGGCACGTGCTGTGGCAATGGCTCGACCGTTTCTCGCAGAATCGCCGAGGTGAGCTCATACGCGGTTCGTCCGTCAAACGGCGGCGCACCCGCCGACATTTCATAGAGGATTACACCGAGCGCCCACAAGTCCGTGCGTTCGTCAGCTGGTTCGCCGCGCAGGGTCTCAGGTGCCATATATCGCAGCGTGCCCACGATCGCCCCGGTTTCGGTGAGCGACTTCTGCGAAACCGTAGCTTCTTCCAGATCCGCGGCGGACAGACGCTTCGCCAAGCCGAAGTCCAGCACTTTCGCGTGGCCATCGGTCGTTACAACGACATTGGCCGGTTTCAAGTCGCGATGAACAACGCCACGCTCGTGAGCGTGTGCTAATGCAGCAGAAATCTGGAGTCCGTAACGGATGATTGTCTCGATTGCCAAACCGTCGCGCCTCAGCAGCGCGCTCAGCGGCTGGCCCTCGACGAGCTCCATGGCGATATAAATCCGCCCGGCGTCTTCTCCCGCCTCATAAATCGTCGCAATGTTCGGGTGGTTCAAGGAGGAAGCGTGTTGAGCCTCGCGCAGGAGGCGGGCTCGAGCCGCTGGATCGCCGAGCGCAGCCTCCGGAAGGAGTTTCAGCGCCAGTAGCCGACCGAGCTTGATGTCGCGGGCCTTATATACCACGCCCATTCCACCAGCTCCGAGGCGCCCGACGATTTCGTACGGTCCCAGCCGGGTGCCGCTCTGGAGCGCGTCCTTACTGCCTACGAAGTGACGATCCATGAAGGGGTGGATTATAACTCCTGGAGGTACGGCGGCATTGCGTTACTTCTGCAGTACGGTCGCCAAGCTCGCCGTTTTCAACGGCTGGGCGATTGTTCGCAAATGCAGGCGCACCCGGGAATGATTTTTATGCCTGACGCGCGCGGTGCAGGATCAGCCCGGTTCGTTCTAGTCACCCTGCGTTTTGTGCCAGAGCAACGAGAGCGCCCCGATCACCGTGGCCGTAGGCTCGTGCGGGGAAGAGATTGCGTGAATCCGATAATGGAGGTATGATACTCCATATATGGAGTCGTTAGGAGGCTGCCGTGGCGACTGTCCATCACCCAAGCGCAGGCGTTGCCTGGGAAAAACCAGCCGACCTGTCCAGCAAAGATGTGCTGAAAAGGTTGAGCTTGCCGGCGGTGAAGGCGTTCTTGAAAATTCGTGAGCTTTGGGAATTGCGCGACGAAGACGCCAGACGCCTGCTGGGAGGAATCTCCAACGGCGCATTTTATGAATTGAAGAAAAAGGTGCGCGGCACCCTCGACCAGGACCGGCTGACCAGAATCTCCATTCTGACCGGGATCTTTAAGGGTTTAAACGTCCTCTACAGTAAGAAGCTCGCCGACCGGTGGATACAATTGCCAAACGAAAACCCGATGTTTCAGGGGGAGACTCCCCTTTCCTACATGACCAAAGGAGGGCTGCCCGCGATGTTGCGAGTGCGGCAACTTCTGGATTCTCGTCGTGGCGGGCGCTAGATGGTTCTTCCCGGCGTTTCTGGTGTGCTTCGTGATGACACGCATCGATTGATCCCCTCGCGTTATGCCGACGAAAGCGTGCTGACCCGGCTGACGGAGGATGCCGAGGACTTAAAGGCGCTGTTTGAACTCGAGGGAGCCACCAACGATCGCCTTCTTGGAGAAGCGGGCCTGCTTCCCGGTATTACGGTAAGGGAGCTGGTCTTTGGGCTCTCTTACTCGCAGATTGTCAACGCGGCGTTCACCCATGCCAGTCCCCTCGGGAGCCGGTTCAAGGGGCCGGAACGCGGCGCGTGGTCTGCGGCGTTTCTTCTGGAAACCTCGGAGCTGGAAGTCGCATACCACAAGAGCAAGGAACTGCAGGAGATCCGCTGGGAGGAAAAGGAAATTTTTACTTACGTCGATTTCCTCGCAGACTTTCGCGGCACGTTTCATGACATTCGCAACGACGCGCGCTTTCGGAATTGTTTGGACCCAGACAACTACAACGCGTCCCAGCTGTTGGCGAGAGAACTTCTGGAGCTGGGATCAGCCGGGGTGGTGTACCCGAGTGTTCGACACAAGCGCGGCACGTGCATCGTCTGTTTCCGACCGGCGCTGGTGAACAACGTCCGGAAGGGCTCGTCCATTTCCATCGGCTTTGAGAATGCTTTTGCTGCTCCAGCAATCAAGGAAAACAAGTAGTTGATCCGACCCGCCCTGCAGATGGCTCGAATACCGAACACACCGACGGTGTCTGATTTCTCCACATCCTTTGTGCGCTATCGTTTCATGCATCCCCGTCAGATGTCGGTTGGAGCGATCCAGTGACGATCCCCACGCTTGAGACGTCACGGCTTTTGTTGCGGCCATGGGAATTGGCCGACGCCGAACAGGCCCAAGTCCTGTTTCCACACTGGGAAATTGTGCGGTACCTGAACAAGGTCGTACCGTGGCCTTATCCCCCTGACGGTGCCCGGACCTGGTTTCTGAACGCCGCGCTCCCGGCAATGGAGCGCGGCGAGGAATGGCACTGGACGTTGCGCCTCAAAGGCTCTCTCCCGAACATGATCGGGAGCATCAGCCTGATGAATAAGGAGAACCACAATCGGGCGTTCTGGTTGGGCTTGCCGTGGCAAGGACAGGGTTTCATGACGGAGGCGTGCGAAGCGGTCACGGACTACTGGTTCGATGTGCTGAAGTTTCCGGTGCTGCGCGCCCCGAAGGCTGTGGTGAACACAGCATCGCGCCGCATCTCCCAAAAGTGCGGTATGCGTGTCGTGGCCACACAAGAACATGAGTACGTCTCGGGCCATTTCCTTGAAGAAATATGGGAGATTACAGCCGAGCAATGGCATTCCCGCCGGCAACATCCTTCAAGCGAAAGGCGCGATTGAGCATCGACCCAACAGCCGTCGGTTCCGAAGCTCGCGAACCATATTGAGGGTGACTAGTTGTCGCCTCTGCGGCGCGAGACGCCATGTCCGAGGCCGCCCAAGTCAATCACAACGGCTACAACCAGAATCACCAGATTGATGCCTACCGTGGGCCGTCCCGTGTTCGCCATCCAGGCGTACACCAGCGTGGTTAGCGGCAGGAACAAGAATCCCAGGAAAGGAACCAGAAGTCCGTGATAGGCGTGCTGCAGGTAATTTGAGAACAGGAATAACAGAACGAGTGCAATCCGAGGAAAAGCGAGAAAAACGATCAGCACCAGGCAAGGCATAGACGCCCTCCGACAATCGAATCCAACCTTATCAGGTTTGGACCCGGGTCGGCGGGCTGTTTCGCATTCGCGCGACGAGCTGCCCGGGTGGCATCCAACAGAGAATGCCCATTGTGTTCCCCCAGAGGTCGCTGTATTTTGCGCGATGATGGAAAGGACACTTGTTCGGCTTGCGATGATGGTCGGGTGCCTACTACCGCTCGCACTGCCTGTCTTCGCAGCCTCGCTCCACGACGCCTTTAAAGCAGAGCAGGCTTACGCCTACTGTGCCGAAATCGCTGGTTTCGGTGAACGGTGGCCAGGCTCGCCCGGCCATTCCAAAACGGAGGACCTCATTCACCAGGTCCTCGAAAAGGACGGCGCACAAGTCGAGTCCGATAACTTTGTAGCTACGACGCCCCTCGGTCGTATCGCGGTGCACAATATCATCGGCAAGTTCAACACCCGCGTCGATCCCAAGCAGCGTATCTTTATTCTGACCGGCCATTACGACACTCTTATTAAGCCTGGATTTATCGGCGCGAACGACGGCGCATCCAGCACCGCAATTCTTCTCGCGTTTGCAGACGCGCTGGCCCATCAAAAGGTCGCAATGCAGATCTGGCTGATCTGGACCGACCTGGAGGAGGCGGTCCACGCTTTCGATGGCAAAGACGGACTCTACGGGAGTCGGCACCTCGCGCGGAAACTGATGGCAAACGGAACGATTTCTCGCATACGTGGGGTGTTCCTGCTCGACATGATCGGTTACAAAAACCTGAGCGTGGCACGTGAGATGGGCTCGAGCCGATCGCTGCAAAACTATATTGCCCAAGCCGCCAATCAACTCGGATACGCCCAGTACTTTTTCCGCTACGATGCCAACATTACCGACGATCACGAGTCGTTCATACAGGTTGGGATCCCGGCCGTGGATGTTGTCGACGCCGAATATGGTCGAACGGGCGCAGGTTTTGATTCCATGGGCGAATTCCACCACACCAACGCCGACACGATGGACAAGGTGTCGCAACACAGCTTTGAGGTCGTGGGCCGTACGATCCTCCTGGCGGTCGAGTTGCTGGACGAGCAAAACTGAGCTCGCACCAGATGAACGCCGAACCCGGACAGGCCCCGAAAGCCCGCGTGTAGATGCAATCGCCGAAGGGCGTTCGGGCGTCGGTAGATTCACCCTGTGCGCACTCCGCCCTGTGGGATGCCGCAATGCCGAATTCGTTGAGTCGAAGGCGCACCAAGCCTGGATTGCACGCTCCGAGGTCTTAAGTAGGCTATTGGGACCAACAAGTGGGTATTGTCATGGGCGCTTAGGCGATCGAATCGAAGCTACTTGAGAGGACTTACATGAGAAAACGCCAACTTCTTGCGACGCTTCTTGTTGCTTGTATGGCCGTAGTAACGGCCGCGCTAACGCCCCCTCGGGCTAGCGCGCAGCAGCCGGTGATGTCGCCGCCCGAGAGCATCGTCGCCGATAATGTGCCGCCGATCCCGGCTTCGCTCGCCGACACTGCAGGGCGCTACGCCGACTACCGCTCCGCTTTCGACCTGGACTGGCACCCCGAGCGTCGAGAGATGCTTATATCCACGCGCTTCGGCGACACATTCCAAATCCATTTGGTGAAAATGCCTGGAGGAGCCCGGCGGCAGTTGACGTTTTCCCCAGAACCGGCTCGCTCTGCGAGCTTTCATCCGGTTTCTGGCGATTACATTGTTCTTCGGAGAGACTCTGGCGGAGGCGAGTGGTTTCAGCTCTATCGTTATGATCTTGCGACAGGTGACAGCACATTGCTTACCGACGGCAAGTCTCGAAACGGGCTTGGTCCATGGTCCTCGCACGGCGACCGGATCGCCTATACCTCGACGCGCCGCACAGGCCAAGATACGGACCTCTGGGTAATGAACCCGGCCGATCCCAAAACCGATCACCTGCTCACACAGCTGAACGGCGGCGGCTGGGGACCTGAGGACTGGTCCCCGGACGACAACAGGATTCTGCTGCTCGAGTACATCTCGGTCAACGAAAGCTATCTCTGGCTGGTTGATACAGTGACCGGGGCGAAGTCGGAACTGACCCCGCGTTCCACGACCAACAAGGCCTCCTACGCGAACGCTCGATTCAGCAAGGATGGTAAGGGCGTTTTCTTCACCTCAGACCAAGGTTCGGAATTTCTTCGGCTGATGTATATGGACTTCGCGACGAAACAGACCAAGGTGCTCACGCCAGACATTCCATGGGACGTGGCTGAATTCGCTCTCTCATACGACGGAAAACGGATTGCCCTGGTCTCAAACGAAGACGGCCAGACCGTGTTGCATTTGCGGGATTCTGCGACAGGAAATGAATTGCAGCACCGGCCCAAACTCCCTCGCGGTGTAATTTCGCAGCTGTGTTGGCATCGGAACAACAGAGACTTGGCCTTTACTGTCGACTCATCGCAGCTGTCCGGTGACTGCTTCTCATTGGACGTGACCACGGGCAAGGTAGATCGTTGGACTACCAGCGAGACGGCGGTCAGAACCGATGCATTCCCTGACGCAGAATTGGTGCATTGGAAGAGCTTCGACGGCAAGGTGATCTCGGGTTTTCTCTATCGTCCACCGGCGAAATTTGAGGGCCGTCGCCCGGTTATGGTTTTGATTCACGGGGGCCCGGAAGACCAGTCCCTTCCTGATTTCTTGGGTCGGTTCAATTATTTCCTGAACGAGCTGGGGATCGCTGTGATTTTCCCGAATGTTCGCGGCTCAACCGGCTACGGCAAGACGTTTTCCGGGCTGGACAACGGCTTTCTCCGCGAGGATTCCTACAAGGACATCAATTCCCTGTTCGACTGGATTGCTGCGCGCCCTGATCTGGACTCAGACCGCATCGTTGTTATCGGCGGCAGCTACGGGGGGCATATGACCCTCGCCATTTCCACGTTCTACAGTGACCGGATTCGATGCTCGGTCGACATCGTGGGGATGTCGAATCTCGTTACGTTCCTCGAGCACACGCAGGCATATCGGCGCGATCTCAGACGTGCCGAATACGGCGATGAGCGCGATCCGAAAATGCGGCAGTTTCTCGAGAAAATCGCGCCCATGAACAATATCGAGAGGATCAAGAAACCCATGATGGTCGTTGCCGGAAAGAACGATCCGCGGGTGCCGGTGAGTGAATCGGAGCAAATCGTCGCCGCTCTGAAAAAGCAAAACGTTCCGGTGTGGTACATCCTGGCAAAGGATGAAGGTCACGGATTCCAGAAAGAGCAGAACCAAAATTATCAGTTCTACGCGACGGTTGAGTTCTTACAGCGCTACCTCCTGCAATAGGGCGTAGATTCGCAGACTGATCAGCGGACGGCGTCCTTAATCCTTCACGTTAGCTGGTTTTCCGGCGGCACCAGATTGCTGGCACCTTCGTCGCGATGGTACTACCTGTACCTCTGTACAGGTTACGCGATGCAAACGTCGAAATATTTCAGCAATCAAATCACCGACTCCCAACCCTTATGATTAGGCGTTGGAACGCCGAACACCATAACGGAGGCTTCATCATGAGAGCTGGATTGATGGCAGCAGGTTTGATTCTCGCGACTGCGGCGGTCACCTTGGCGAAGGATGCGCCCAGCTACGACAAAGGCGTACTACTTTCCATGGCGTCCTCGACCTGCGGTACGGCCGAAACAGGGGGCAAGAGCGTGACGGGCGAAATCCTGGGGACCGACGGCGAGCACAAGAATACGGAACAGGTGTTGTGCAAGGAGTACGTTCTTCAGGGTGATCGCATCGTATTCCACATCCGGCCGACAGACGCGAAACACCCCCAACTGCTCCCGGTCGGCGATAACATTCAGTACCGAATTCACAACGGCAAGATGTATGTGCTTGACCGCGAGGGGAACACCAAGGAGCGCGAATATTCCGTCGTTTCAATGCAGATTCGCCAGGACATCAAGGACGCAAAGAATACGCAATAGCGAGTCCCGGTCGGTCTGCGTCCCTAGGGGCGGAATTTGTTCAAAGCCCA
>Ga0209624_10000178_pt1 | contig 58662 bp, 61 predicted proteins | sample JacPinW_OM2H0_O1_FD_188565 | JGI IMG/M metagenome (GOLD analysis project Ga0209624, IMG submission 188565) | Forest soil microbial communities from Algoma, Ontario, Canada - Jack Pine, Ontario site 1_JW_OM2H0_O1 (SPAdes) (version 2) | ecosystem: Environmental > Terrestrial > Soil > Boreal... | reverse complement strand
CCGGCGCTGCGCGCCGGTAAGAATAAAAACCTGTCACTGTTTCGCCGGTGTCGCGGGTGCGGGTGCGGGTGCAGGCGGCGGCGTGGTTGCCGATTGAGCCGCGCGCTCCAACACACTGGTGGGCTCGGCAGTCGGGCGTGCGCCGAGATACGCCAGCGTCAAACTGGTGACGAAGAACATTGCGGCGAACACGGCCGTCAACTTCGAAAACAAGGTACTTGTGCCGCGGGCCCCGAACACCGTGCCCGATGCACCCGAGCCGAATCCGGCGCCGGCCTCCGCGCCCTTGCCCCTCTGCATGAGCACCAGCAAAATGATCATCAGTGCAAGCAAAACGTGCACACCCAGAATAATTCCACGCAACATAAGAAATCTCTCAATGGCGAGCGGCCGCAGCCGCGCATATCTGCTGAAACTCATCGGCGCTCAGAGAAGCGCCACCTACCAGTCCGCCGTCCACGTCGGGCATCGAGAACAGCTCCGCCGCGTTGCCGGCCTTTACGCTGCCACCGTAGAGGATCCGCAAATGGCGCGCTATCTTAGCATCTTGCGCGTGAATGCGATCGCGCAAGAGCGAGTGCACCGCCTGCGCCTGCTCCGGCGAGGCCGTGCGGCCCGTCCCGATGGCCCACACCGGCTCATAGGCGAGGATGGCCCGCGCAAAGCCGCCGACCCCGTGCATGGCGATCACCGCGTCGAGCTGGCGGGCAACGACCGCTTCGGTCTGATTCGCCTCGCGCTCATCCAGGGTTTCTCCCACGCACAACACCGGCACGAGGCCGGCATCCAGCACCGCCGCAAATTTGCGGGCCACCAGCGCATCGTCCTCGTGATACCAGCGCCGCCGCTCCGAGTGACCGACAATAACGTAGCTGCAGCCCACATCCTTGAGCATCGCGGCGCACACTTGGCCGGTGAACGCACCGCCGGATTCCGCGCAGACATCCTGCGCGCCGACGGCAATGCGCCCGCCCTCGAGCGCACGGACCGCATCGCTCAGATAGACATAAGGCGGAAAAACCGCAATATCGATCGGCCAGTCCGGCTTCAGGCTCATTTCCAATTCGGCGAGCAACGCTTCGTTGGCGGCTCTCGAGCCGTGCATTTTCCAATTACCCGCGACCATCTGACGACGCATTTAGGGCTACCTTAGGGCAATTACCCTGCGGGAAAGGCGGCGAAGATTAGCCGCGCGGGCGCGTAACTGCAAGCCCGGGCAGCCGGTCTCTTCATTCCGCTAGGCTCCCGCGTCCTTGGCGGTCGCCGCGGCCGCTTCGACCACCGAGGCGATGTCGCGCGCGCCCTTCTTTACCAGATCCGCATCGTGCCCCTCCACCATGACCCGAATGACCGGCTCCGTCCCGGAGGCCCGCAGTACAATGCGTCCGCGGCCGTCGAAGCGCCGTTCGACTTCCTGTGCCGCTTTGAGCACCGCCGGCTCCTGCAGCGGATCGAAGCGCTTCGCCACGCGCACATTGAGGAGGACTTGCGGATACTTGCGCATGCCGGCGGCGAGCTCTGCGAGGCCCGCGCCCGTTTGCTTCATCACGGCGAGAACTTGCAAGGCGCTGATCAAGCCGTCGCCGGTGGTGGTCTTGTCCAAGCACAGGATGTGGCCGGATGTCTCGCCCCCCAAAGTACCACCCACCTCGTTGAGCATGGCGAGGACGTAGCGGTCGCCCACCTGGGCTCGACTGAAGCGGACACCGATCTCGGCGAGTCCGTGCTCCAGCCCGAGGTTGCTCATCACGGTTCCGACGACCGGGCCTTTCAATTCGTCCCGGTCGTGCCCGTGCTTCGCCAGGATGTACAGCATCTGGTCGCCGTCCACGCAGCGGCCGAGCGCATCGACCATCACCACCCGGTCCCCGTCACCGTCCAGCGCCATCCCGAGCTGGGCGCGCACTCCGGGAACCGTGAGCTGCAGCAATTCCGGCGCCGTCGATCCGCAGCCGTCGTTGATGTTGCGTCCGTTCGGCGAACAGCCGATGGGTACGATTTCGGCGCCCAGGTCCGCGAGTACCCGCGGCGCGACCTTGTACCCTGCGCCGTTGGCGCAATCGATGACGATTTTGAAGCCCTTGAGATTCATGCCGGCGGGGATGGTCGAAGCGCAGAACTGTTGGTACTGAGTGCGGCTGCGGTCGATGCGAATGGCTTTGCCCAGATCCTTTGACTCTCGCGTCACGACCGGGAGGTCGAGCAGGCATTCGATTTCGTCCTCCGCATCGTCGGACAGCTTGCTGCCGGTGGCATCGAAGAACTTGATGCCGTTGTCCTGATACGCATTGTGCGAAGCGCTGATGACGACCCCGAAACTGCAGCCCAGCCGCTGGGTCATGTAGGCGATACCCGGCGTCGGCAGCGGGCCGATGAGCATGACATCGACGCCGGCGGCGACGAAGCCCGCCTCCAGGGCGGACTCGAACATGTATCCGGATACGCGCGTGTCCTTGCCGATGAGCACGCGCCCGCCGCCCGGCGCCAGCACTCGCGCGGCGGCGCTCGCCAAGCGCAGCGCAAAATCCACGGTCATCGGCGCCTCGCCGACGCAGCCACGCACCCCGTCGGTACCGAAATACTTGTTCAATGCTCGGTTCCTTGCAACACCGCGCTCACCATGCCGATGGCATCGCACGTCGCGCCCACATCGTGGGTGCGGATGATTCGGGCGCCCAGAGTCACCGCCAGCGCCGCCAACCCCAAGCCGCCGTACAGCCGGTCGTCCACGGGCCTTCCCAGAACCCGCCCGATGAAGCTCTTGCGCGACACCCCGACCAGCAGCGGCGAACCCAGCGCCGCTATGTCCGACAGAGACTTGAGCAGGGTCAAATTGTGCGCCAGCGACTTGCCGAATCCCAGCCCCGGGTCGAGGGCGATCGCGTCGCGGGCGACGCCGCTGCGAATGCACTCTTCGCGTTCGTGCGCCAGGAATTCCGACACCTCTGCCACCACATCCTCGTAATGAGGATGGTCCTGCATGGTTCGGGGCTCGCCCTGCATGTGCATCAAGCAGACCCCCACCTCGGATTCGGCCGCCCAAGCGCGCGCTCCGGGCGCACGCAGCGCGTATACATCGTTGACGATGCAGGCCCCCGCCTTGACCGCCGCCGCCATCACCTTGGGTTTGCTGGTGTCGATGGAGATGGCGATATCCGAGGCCGCGGCAATACCCTCGATGACCGGCACAATTCGCGCGATCTCCGTGGACTCGTCCACGGCGGCCGCGCCGGGCCGGGTCGACTCCCCGCCCACGTCGACGATGACCGCGCCCTCCGCCTCCATGAGCGCCGCACGCTCGAGCGCGGCGTCGACGCCGGCATAAAGGCTCCCGTCCGAGAATGAATCCGGCGTCACATTGAGTATGCCCATAACCACCGGTCGCGTGAGATCAATGACTCTATGTCGACAACGCCACTGCATGTAACTTCCGATGCCTCGCAGCCGCTGTGAGTGTTGACGACGTCGGACGGTAGGGGTTGGGTCGGAAAGGCATTTCCCGGAGCGTGAAAAACAGGATGTTTTTCCCGCAGCCTCCAGGGATGGATTCACGGCGGTCCGGGAAATGCCTTTCCGACCCAGCCGCGACCCTCATGACTCGTGAACAATCGCGGCGACTAATGCTGGCCTGCGGGATTGACCAATGGCGCTGCAGGCTTCTCCGCCGACGGGCCTCGCGGTGTCGGCGTGGGTGTATCGTCCCAGTCCCGCGGCGGGCGCGGCACTCGGCCTTCCATGATGTCCTTGATCTGATCCTCGTCGATGGTCTCGTACTTGATCAACGCTTCAGACATGGCTTGCAGCTTGTCCATGTTGGTCTGCAGGATCTTGTAAGCCCGCTGATAGTTGCTGTCGATCACCCGGCGCACTTCCTCGTCGATGACATGCGCCGTCACGTCCGACACCTGCTTGTGCTGGGTGACGCTGCGGCCGAGAAACACTTCGCCCGACTCCTCGCTGTAGGTCTGCGGACCCAGGCGATCCGACAAGCCCCAGCGGGTGACCATGTTGCGCGCCAGCTCCGTGGCGCGTTCGATGTCGTTGGACGCGCCGGTGGTAACCGCGTCGGCGCCGAACACCAATTCCTCGGCGACCCTGCCGCCGAACAGCGTCGCGATCCGGCTCTCGAGCTGGCGTTTGCTGGTGCTGTAGCGATCGGCCTCGGGCAGGAACATTGTGACGCCCAAGGCGCGCCCGCGCGGGATGATGGTGACCTTGTACACCGGATCGTGCTCCGGCACCGACAAGCCCACGATGGCGTGCCCGGACTCGTGATACGCGGTGTTGCGCTTCTCTTCCTCGGTCATGACCATGGAACGGCGCTCGGCGCCCATCATGATCTTGTCCTTGGCGCGGTCGAACTCTTCCATGGTGACCGAGCGTTTGTTGCTGCGGGCCGCGAACAGAGCGGCCTCGTTCACGAGGTTCGCAAGATCGGCGCCCGAGAACCCCGGGGTGCCGCGAGCGATGACCGATGGCTTGACGTTGTCGCCGAGCGGCACCTTGCGCATGTGCACTTTGAGGATCTGCTCGCGGCCGCGCACATCGGGCAGCGGCACGACAACTTGACGGTCGAAACGGCCGGGGCGCAGCAGCGCCGGATCCAGCACGTCGGGCCGGTTGGTGGCCGCGATGACGATGATGCCTTCGTTGCCCTCGAAGCCGTCCATCTCGACCAGCAATTGATTCAGGGTCTGCTCGCGCTCATCGTGACCGCCGCCCAGGCCCGCACCGCGGTGCCGGCCCACGGCATCGATTTCGTCGATGAAGATGATGCAGGGCGCATGCTTCTTGGCCTGCTCGAACATGTCGCGGACCCGGGATGCGCCCACGCCCACGAACATCTCCACGAAGTCCGAGCCGGAAATGGTAAAAAACGGCACTTTGGCTTCGCCGGCGATGGCCCGCGCCAACAGGGTCTTACCGGTTCCCGGGGAGCCCACCATGAGCACACCTTTCGGGATCTTGCCGCCAAGTTTCTGGAATTTGCCGGGATCTTTCAAGAAGTCGACGATTTCGACGACTTCCTGCTTCGCTTCCTCGATGCCCGCGACATCGGCGAATGTAATATTTACCTGGTCCTCGCCCAAGAGGCGCGCACGGCTCTTGCCGAAGGACATCGCCCCGCGCCCACCCGATGCGCCCTGCATCTGGCGCATGAAGTACGCCCAGAAGCCAATGAGAATCAATATCGGAAAGGCGGATATCAGCAGCTGCAGGAACACCGATTGCTGTTTCGGCGGCTCGCCGCGGAATTTCACGCCCTGGGAAGCCAGTAGGCCGATCAGAGCGCTATTGTTGGTCTCGGGGTTGTAGGTGACGAAGGAGTCGCCGGTGGAGCGGCGCTTGCCCTCGATAATCTCGCCCTTGAGCGTGACCGAATCGACGTTGTTGCTCTTCACTTCGGAGAGGAATTGCGAATAGTCGATGGTCGACGGCTGCCCGGTGCGCATGCCGAATTGGCTGAAAATGGCGAGTAAAATGACCGCCAACGCAACCCATAGCAGAATCTGTTTCGTCAAATCGTTCAAGTTACACCTACAGCCGCGATCAACCTACGACACTAGCCTCGAGCGGGCGTTCCCTCCTTGGCGGGCTTCCCGAACTTACACCATCCCAAACTGCCGCGCCAACAGATAGATCTCAGGACTTCGGGATCGTGACGCCTTCGGCTTTTTGGTCACCACCCGCCCATACCTTTGCCGCGCATCCCGGATGATCTGATCGAAGCCCGCACCCTGAAACAGCTTCACCAGCAAATCGCCTCCGGGAGCCAGCACGCGGTCCGCAAACTCGATCGCCAGCTCCGCCAGGTACATCGATCGGGGCTGATCGACAGCATCGATTCCTGCCATGTTGGGGGCCATATCCGACAAAACAAGGTCCACCTTGTCGGCGCCGACGCATTGTAGAACCTGCTCTAAAACCGCCGCCTCGCGAAAATCACCCTGCACGAACTCGACCCCCGGTATGGCGTCCATCGGCAGGATGTCCGTCGCCACAATGCGGCTCGTGCCGCCGATGATGCGCGCGGCGTACTGGCTCCACCCGCCGGGCGCCGATCCCAAGTCGACCATGCGCATGCCCGGCCGCAGCAGCTTTTCGGTCTCCTGAATCTGCGCAAGCTTGAATACCGCGCGCGAGCGCCAGCCTTCGCGCTGCGCACGCTTGACGAACTCATCGCTCGCGTGTTCGGCGAGCCATCGGGCACTGCTTTTCGTACGCTTGGGCATGGGTACACAGACTATAATCCTGCGATGGCTCTGACCGAGAAACAAAGGAAGCATCTGCGCCGCCTCGCGCACCCCTTGAACCCCCTGGTCATGCTCGGCAATGCCGGACTGACCGACGCGGTGGTCGCGGAGCTCGACCGCACCCTGACCGATCACGAGCTGGTCAAGGTCAGCGCCAGGGTCGGCGAGCGCGACGAGCGCAACCAAGCCTTGGATTCTCTGGCGACCCGCACCGGGGCGGAGATCGTGCAGCGGATCGGCAACGTCGGGGTTTTCTACCGCCGCGCCAAGGGCCTAGCGAAAATCCTCCTTCCAGACTAACCGCAACACCGCAAGACAGGCCAGCACGTACAGCGCGGCCGATATCCCGTGCCAGGCGCCGAATCCCAAGCCACCAACGGCGCCGCGCTCATGCGCCTGCGTCATGATCCCCTTCAAGATCCACTCGTTCGCCGACAGCAGCGCGGCGGCGAGATACCCCCAGAGGAAGCGCGTCCTGCCCGGCAGCAGCAGCGCGAGCGCGGCCACCCCTAAGCCGACATAGGTCTCGATGCTGAAGAGCCTCGCGGCCAGCACGCCGGCCACATGCCGGTCGCTCTGCGCGTAGAACAGCGTGGGTGCGACCCACGCGGCCAGCGACCAAAGGCTGCCCGCCCAGAGCACGAGCAACACGCGGAAGGCGTTTCGAATCATCCTGGGCTCGAGCGCGGTGGGCGCGGTGGGCGCTTCACACGGGCCTCACACGTAGCGTACAGACACGATCTCGTAGCTGCGCGTCCCGCCGGGCGTGGTCACATCGACGACGTCGCCCTCGGATTTGCCGATGAGCGCGCGCGCGATGGGCGAGGAGACCGAGAGCAGCCCTTGCTTGATGTTCGCCTCATCGTCGCCCACGAGCTGGTAGACCACCTTGTTGCCGCCGTCCTGATCCTCGAGCTCGAGCGTCGAACCGAACACGACGCGGCCGCTGGCGCTCAGTTTGGTGACGTCGATGATTTCGCAATTCGACAGGCTGTTTTCGATCTGATTGATGCGTCCCTCGATGAAGCTCTGCTGCTCGCGCGCGGCATGGTATTCGGCGTTCTCGCTCAAATCGCCGTGTGCCCGCGCCTCGGCGATGGCCTTGATGACATTCGGCCGCGCCTCGCTCTTGAGCTGCTTCAGCTCCTGCCGCAGCCGCTCGGCGCCGCGCAGTGTCATAGGAGTGCGCTTGATCACGACGGCAGCTTTCTGTGCAGTGCCATGGGAGTTCGCTTCACGCCAACATTTCCTTGTGCAAGTCCTGCAGCCGATTCACTTCTATGTCGCCCAAGTGGTCGAGCGCGTCGCAGGTCGCGCGCGCGCCGGCCACCGTCGTGTAGTAGGTTACCTTCCTGGCCACCGCTTCGCGCCGAATCGAGCGGGATTCGCGCACCGCTTGCTTCCCCTCGGTGGTATTGACGATCAATGCCACCTCGTCGTTTTTTATCATATCGACGACGTGCGGGCGACCCTCTCGCACCTTATTCACCCGCCGGCAGGAGATGCCGGCTTCCTCCAGCACCAATGCCGTGCCGCCGGTCGCCGCAATCTCGAAGCCGCGCGCTATCAACATCTGCGCCAGCACCACCGCGCCCGGCTTGTCGCGGTCGCGCACGCTGATGAAGCACAGGCCGTGCGTCGGCAGCACCACTCCGGAGGCCGCCTGCGCCTTGGCGTAGGCCTCGCCGAAGGTATGTCCCGTGCCCATCACTTCGCCCGTGGATTTCATCTCCGGACCGAGGATGGGATCGGCCTCGGGGAACTTGATGAAGGGGAACACGGCCTCCTTGACCGAGAAGTACGGCGGAATGCGCTCCGTGGTGCGCTCCTGCGACGCCAGCGACTTGCCCGTCATGACCCGGGCTGCCACTTTGGCCAGCGGGATGCCGGTGGCCTTGGAGACGAAGGGCACGGTGCGCGAGGCGCGCGGATTGACCTCGAGAATGTAAATAACGCCGCTTTGAATCGCGAACTGGATGTTCATCAGGCCCACGACATTCAGCGCCTTCGCGAGCTTTCGGGTCTGCGCGCGCAGCTCATCTTGGATTTCCTGCGACAGACCGTTCGGCGGCAGCGAGCAGCTGGAATCCCCGGAATGCACGCCGGCCTGCTCGATGTGCTCCATGATGCCGCCGATGAGCACGTCTTCTCCGTCGCTCACCGCATCGACATCCACCTCGATGGCGAGATCGAGAAATCGGTCCAGCAGCACGGGGCTGTCATTCGACACCTTCACCGCGTCGATCATGTACTGGCGAAGATCGTCCTCGTTGAACACCACTTCCATGGCCCGGCCGCCCAGGACATAGCTCGGTCTCACCACCAGCGGAAATCCGACCTCGCGCGCCAGCAGCACCGCCGAATCCTCGGTGCGCGCCGACGCGTTGGCCGGCTGCTTGAGCTTCAACGCCGTCACCAGTTTCTGGAAGCGCTCGCGATCTTCGGCCACATCGATACTGTCCGGGGTGGTGCCGATGATGGGGGCTCCCGCCGCGGCGAGCGCGCGCGACAGTTTCAGCGGCGTCTGCCCGCCGAACTGCACGATCACCCCCTCGGGCTTCTCCTTTTCGATGATTTCCATGACGTCTTCGAAGGTCAGGGGCTCGAAGTACAGGCGGTCCGAGGTGTCGTAATCGGTCGAGACGGTCTCCGGATTGCAGTTGACCATGATGGTCTCGAAACCGTCTTCGCGCAGCGCCATGGCGGCGTGCACGCAGCAATAATCGAACTCGATGCCCTGGCCGATGCGGTTGGGCCCGCCGCCCAGAATCATGATCTTGCGCCGGCTGGTCGGGTTCGCCTCGCACTCCTCCTCGTAGGTCGAATACAGGTAGGCGGTGGAAGTCGAGAACTCCGCGGCGCAGGTGTCGACCCGCTTGTACACCGGGTGCAACCCCTGCTTGCGGCGCCGGCTGCGGATCGCGGCTTCATCGCGGCCCGTCAGTTTTGCGATGCGCGCATCGGAGAAGCCCTTGCGTTTCAGCGCGCGCAAGCGAGGCAGTTCCAGGCTCTCGAATCCATCCTTGGCTAGCGCGGCCTCCTCGCGCAGCAGATCCGCGATCTGCGCCAGGAACCATGGATCGATCTTGGTGGCCTCGAACACCTGCTGCTGCGTCCAGCCGGCGCGAAACGCGTCCGCCACGTACAGGATCCGGTTCGGTCCCGGCCAGCGCAGCTCGTAGGACAGTTTCTCGGCCGCCTCGTCGGTCAGAGGCAGGGTCAACTGCTCGTCGAATCCGTCGAGCCCGGTCTCCAGGCTGCGCAGCGCCTTCTGCATCGATTCTTGGAAGGTGCGCCCGATGGCCATGGCCTCGCCCACCGATTTCATCTGCGTGGTCAGGCGCGAGTTCGAACCGGGAAATTTCTCGAAGGTGAAGCGCGGGATCTTGGTGACCACGTAGTCGATGCTGGGCTCGAACGAGGCCGGGGTCGCCCCGCCGGTGATTTCATTCTTGAGCTCATCCAGGGTGTAGCCTACCGCCAGCTTCGCCGCGATCTTGGCGATCGGAAACCCGGTCGCCTTGGATGCCAGCGCCGAGGAGCGCGACACCCGCGGATTCATTTCGATGACCAGGACGCGCCCGTCCTCGGGGTTGATCGCGAACTGCACGTTCGACCCGCCGGTGTCGACGCCGATCTTGCGCAGCACCGCGATCGAGGCATCGCGCAGCCGCTGGTACTCGCGATCGGTCAGGGTCTGCGCGGGCGCCACCGTGATCGAATCGCCGGTGTGCACTCCCATGGGATCGAGGTTTTCGATCGAACAGACAATGATGCAATTGTCGATCCGGTCGCGCACGACCTCCATTTCATATTCCTTCCAGCCGAGCACCGACTCCTCGAGCAGCACCTCGTTGGTGGGCGAGGCATCGAGCCCGCGCGCCACGATGGCTTCGAACTCCTCGCGGTTGTAGGCGATGCCGCCGCCGCTGCCGCCCAAGGTGAAGGACGGCCTGATCACGGTGGGGAAGCCGATCTCCGACTGAACGGCCAAGGCCTCTTCCATGCTGTGCGCAATGCGCGCACGTGCGGTTTCGAGGCCTATATCGGCCATCGCCCGGCGGAACAACTCCCGGTCCTCCGCCATGTCGATGGCGCGTTGCGAGGCGCCGATCATCTCGACGTTGTACTTCTCGAGCACTCCCTCGCGCACCAGATCGAGTGCGGTGTTGAGCCCGGTCTGGCCGCCCATGGTGGGCAGCAAGGCGTTGGGGCGCTCCTTGTCGATGATGCGGGCGATGGTCCGCCAGTTGATGGGTTCGATGTAAATTGCATCCGCCGTCTCCGGGTCGGTCATGATCGTGGCGGGATTCGAGTTCACTAAAATGACCCGATACCCTTCCTCTTTCAATGCCTTACACGCCTGAGCTCCGGAATAATCGAACTCGCAAGCCTGGCCGATGATGATGGGTCCCGCGCCGATGATGAGGATGCTGTCGAGGTCGGTACGCTTGGGCATTACCCTTCCGCCGATTTCTGTTTGACGGAATTGCGTCCCCGCGACAGGGTTTGCATGCGTTTCACCATCAAGTACATGAAGTGCTCGAACAGCAGGCGCACGTCGTGCGGGCCGGGGCTGGCCTCGGGATGTCCCTGGAAGCTGAACGCCGGGCGGTCGGTACGCGCGAGTCCTTGCAGGGAGCCGTCGAACAGCGAGCGATGAGTCGCACGCAAGTTGTCCGGCAGAGTCGCCTCATCGACAGCGAAACCATGATTCTGGCTCGAGATGAGCACCCGGCCGGAGTCGATTTCCGATACCGGATGGTTGGCGCCGTGGTGACCGAACTTCATCTTCAGGGTCTTGGCCCCGCTCGCGAGCCCCAGCAATTGGTGACCCAGGCAGATGCCGAAGACCGGTATATCGGTCTCGAGAAAGCGCTTGATCGCCTCGATGGCGTAGTCGCAGGGCTCGGGGTCGCCGGGTCCGTTACTTAAGAAGATGCCGTCAGGATTCATTGCAAGCACTTGATCTGCTGAAGTTTGTGCCGGCACGACTGTCATGCGGCAACCATGTTCGGCGAGGATCCGCAGAATGTTCCGCTTCATCCCGAAGTCGTAGGCGACCACGTGCACCCGGCTCTGCGGCCGAGGCGGCTTGGAGGTGGACTTCCACAACAAACCGTCGTTCCACTGAAAGATCTTCTTGGTCGTGACCGCCTTGGCAAGATCCATCCCCTTCAATCCGGGGAATTTCTTGGCCGCGCGTACCGCGGCTTTGTCGTCGATGGTGTCGCCCGTCATGATGCACCCCGACTGCGCGCCCTTCTCGCGCAGCAGGCGGGTGAGCTTGCGGGTATCGATGTCGGCAATCGCCACGACCTTGCAGCGGAGCAGGAAGCTCTGCAGCGACTCGGTGGCGCGCCAATTCGAGTGCAGCAGGGGCAGATCGCGAATCACGAGGCCGGCCGCGTAGACCGCGCCCGACTCCAGATCCTCCGGGGTCGTTCCGGTATTGCCGATGTGGGGATAGGTGAGCGTGACGATCTGTCGGCAGTACGAGGGGTCCGTGAGGATCTCCTGGTACCCGGTCATGGCCGTATTGAAAACTACTTCACCCGTCGTGTTGCCTTTTGCGCCTACTGAGACGCCACGGAACACGGTGCCATCTTCGAGAGCTAGCACTGCAGGTGTCGACACTCCGGTTCCTCGCTTTGCGCTACGGCGCTTTCCGTAGATGCGCAAAGCGGGAGGCGCTCCTTTGAGAACGTCCTCCCGCTTATTGGTTTAATTCGCGGTCAGTTTCCGGGCGCGAATATTAACGATGCCGGCGATGACTGTCCATGCTTCTCGTCAAAGACCCAGAACTTGCTCCATGCCGTACAGCCCCGCCGGCCGGCCCACCAGCCATTCGGCGGCCCGCAAGGCGCCCCGTGCGAAGGTCAGGCGATCGGTGGCGCGATGGGTGATCTCCACGCGCTCCCCGGCCGAGGCAAAGGTGACCGTATGATCGCCCACGATATCTCCCGCGCGCAGGCTGGATATCCCGATGCTGCCGGGCGTGCGCGGCCCTTCGGCGCCGGCTGAGGTATAGACCGCCACCTGGGATAGGGCTTGGCCGCGGGCTCGTGCGACCGCTTCCCCCAAGGCCAGCGCCGTGCCCGACGGCGCATCGCGCTTGGTTCGGTGGTGGGCCTCCATAATCTCCACATCGAAGCTGGGCCCCAAGGCGGCGGCGGCCAGGGACACCAATTTAGCCGCAACGCCCACCCCCACGCTGGTGTTTGGCGCGATGAGCACGGCGACATCCCGGGCCGCGCGATCGGCCGCCGCGCGGCCTGCGGCATCGAGTCCGGTAGTGCCTATCAAGAGAGGAACTCCGGCGGCAGCGCACGCCGCCGCGTGGGCGGCGACGCAGCTCTCCACGCTGAAATCGACGGCCACTGCCGCCCCGCGCAATCCCTGCGACACATCCGCGGCGATCAGCACTCCGGTGGGCGCGCCGGTCGCGGCGGCGTCCTGACCCAGCCGGGCGCTCGTGGGCGAAGCGATAGCCCCGCTCAAGGCAAAGACCGGCGAGGACGATTCCTGCAATGCGCGGATCAAGGCCTGGCCCATGCGCCCGGTGATGCCGAAAACTGCGATGGGCTTCATTTCGAATCCCTAGTCGACCGCGCCGGTGAAGAACTTCCTGACGCCTTCGAAGAAGGACTGCTCGCGCGGCTGATGGCCGCCGCGCTGTAGCGAAGCCTCGAATTGCTTCAACAACTCCTTCTGCGCCGCGTCCAAGCTGACGGGCGTTTCCACCACTACCCGGCAGAACAGATCCCCGGCGGCACCGCCGCGCACCGGCCGAACGCCCTTCTCGCGTACCCGAAATACCCGCCCGGACTGGGTCTCGCTGGGTATTTTCAGGATCACATCGCCGCTCAAGGTCGGTACCTCCACCGTACCGCCGAGGGCCGCGATGGTGAAGCTGATGGGCACCTCGCAGGACAGGTGGCTGCCCTCGCGCTCGAAGATGGCGTGTTCCCGGACGCGCACTTCGACGTACAGGTCTCCCGCGGGACCCCCGTTCCTGCCCGCCTCGCCCTCGCCGTTCAGGCGGATTCGGTCGCCCGTATCGACCCCCGCCGGCACGGTCACGGGAAGGGTCTTCTCCTGGCGCACCCGGCCCTGCCCGTAGCAGGTATCGCAGGGGTTGCCGATGATCTTGCCGCGGCCCTTACAGCGCGGGCAGGGTTGTTGGATGGTGAATATCGATTGCTGCACCCGCACCTGCCCCTGGCCGTGGCAGGTGTCGCAGGTCTTGGGGGTGGATCCCTTGGCGGCTCCCGAGCCCTTGCAGGTCTTGCATTCGGCGAGCGACGGAATCTTGATCTCGGTCGCCGTGCCGAACACGGCCTGCTCGAGATCGAGCTCGAGTTCGTAGCGCAAATCGGCGCCGCGGAACACCTGAGAGCGGCCGCGCTGACCCCCGGAGAAGATATCGCCGAACATCTCGCCGAAGATGTCGCCGAATGCCTCGCCTGCGCTGAAGCCGCCGCCGCGTCCGCCTTCGAGACCCGCGTGCCCGAATTGGTCGTACACGGCGCGCTTATGCGGATCGCAGAGAACCTCATAGGCCTCTTTGGCTTCCTTGAATTTGTGCTCCGCTTCCGGATCGTCGGGATTGCGATCCGGATGGAATTTCATGGCGAGCCGGCGATATGCCTTCTTGATCTCGGCTTCCGTGGCGGTTCTGGCCACCTCGAGGAGTTTATAGAAATCCTGCTTCGCCATTGCTCACCCAGGGCTTAGGCGCCCATAAAGGCGAACCGCCGGTATTCCGTACCGGCGGTTCCCTCGACACATCCATCCCGAGCAACCGTTTAAGGCGCCTCAGGCCTTCTTTCGGTCGCTTTCCTTGACTTCTTCGAATTCGGCATCGAGCACGTCGTCTTTCGCGGCTTCGGTGTGGCCGTCGGGTGCGCCGGCATCGCTGCCACCCGCGCCCGGGCCGCCCGCCGACTGCTGGTACATCTTCTGCATCAGCGCGGTGGATGCCTGCTCGAGTGTTTGAGTCTTGGCCTCGATGTCCTCGCGGTCATCGCCGCTCATCGCGGCCTTCACCGCGGCAACCGCGTCGCTCGCCGTTTTCTTTTCCTCGTCGGAGATCTTATCTCCGACTTCCTTGAGCGCCTTCTCGACGGTGTGAATCGTGGCGTCCGCCTTGTTGCGTGCGCCCACGAGCTCGCGGAACTTCTTGTCTTCCTCGGCGTGCGCCTCGGCATCGCTCACCATGCGCTTGATCTCGGCTTCCGACAAGCCGCTCGATGCCTTGATGACGATGCGCTGCTCCTTGCCCGTCTTCACGTCCTTGGCCGAGACATTCAATATGCCGTTGGCGTCGATGTCGAACGCCACCTCGATCTGGGGCATGCCGCGCGGCGCGGGCGGAATATCCGTCAGGTCGAACCTGCCCAAGGACTTGTTGTCGCTCGCGCGGTCGCGCTCGCCCTGCAGCACGTGAATGGTCACGCCCGTCTGATTGTCGTCCGCGGTCGAAAACGTCTGCGATGCCTTGGTCGGGATGGTGGTGTTCTTCTCGATCACCTTGGTCATGATGCCGCCCAGGGTTTCAATCCCCAAGGACAGAGGCGTCACGTCGAGCAACAGCACGTCCTTGACGTCGCCGGACAGCACGCCGGCTTGGATCGCCGCACCCACCGCCACTGCCTCGTCGGGATTCACATCCTTGCGCGGCTCCTTGCCGAACAGGTCCTTCACCGCCTGCTGCACCATGGGCATGCGCGTCTGGCCGCCGACCAGGATGACCTCGCTCACGTCCTTCATGGTCAAGCCGGCATCTTTCAGAGCAATCCGACAAGGATCCATGGTCTTCTTGACCAGATCCTCGACCAGGGACTCGAGCTTGGCGCGGGTGAGCTTCATGTTCAGGTGCTTCGGGCCCGCCGCATCGGCCGTGATGTACGGCAGATTGATCTCGGTCTGCTGGCTCGAGGACAGCTCGATCTTCGCCTTCTCGGCCGCCTCTTTCAGGCGCTGCATGGCGAGAGGATCCTTGCGCACGTCGATGCCGCTTTCCTTCTTGAACTCATCCGCCAAATAATTGATGACGCGCAGGTCGAAATCCTCGCCGCCGAGGAAGGTATCGCCGTTGGTCGAGAGCACCTCGAACTGACGCTCGCCGTCCACTTCGGCGATTTCGATCACCGATACGTCGAAGGTGCCGCCGCCCAGGTCGTAGACGGCAATCTTGCGGTCGCCGCCGTCCTTGTCGAGACCGTAGGCGAGAGCCGCCGCGGTGGGCTCGTTGATGATGCGCTTGACGTTCAGGCCCGCGATGCGGCCCGCATCCTTGGTGGCCTGACGCTGGGAATCGTTGAAATACGCCGGAACCGTGATGACGGCTTCGGTGACGGGCTCGCCCAGATAGTCCTCGGCGGTCTTCTTCATTTTCATGAGGACCCGCGCCGACACCTCGGGAGGCGCCATCTTCTTGCCCTGCACTTCCACCCAGGCGTCGCCGTTGTCCGCCTTGACGATCTTGTAGGACACCATGCTCATGTCCTTCTTGACCACCTCGTCCGTGAATTTACGGCCGATGAGGCGCTTGACGGCGGCCACGGTGTTGGCCGGGTTGGTGACGGCCTGGCGCTTGGCGGACTGACCCACCAACACCTCGCCATCCTTCGTGAAGGCCACGATCGACGGCGTCGTCCGATCCCCCTCACTGTTCTCGATGACCTTGGGCTTGCCGCCCTCCATGATCGCGACGCAGGAGTTGGTCGTACCGAGATCGATGCCAATCATTTTGCCCATTGTGAAAACCCTCTAAATTCTAACTCTGTGACCGTAAGTGGGGGGGACTCGCCGCTTTTTCAATTGCCGCCGGGAGCCTTGCTCACGATGACCCTGGCGGGGCGCAGCAGGCGGCCGTTCAGGGAATAGCCTTTTTGAACCACCGACAGCACCGTGTTCGCCGGATGCTCGGCGCTCTCCTGCACCGCCATGGCCTCGTGCCATTCCGGATCGAAGGGCTGACCCATAGGATCGATGATCTTGATGCCGCCCTTGTCGAAGGCGCGATGCAGCTGCCGCAAAGTGGCCTGGGCGCCTTCCAGGAGCGCCGGGCCGGGATTGACGACCCCGGCATTGATCCCGGCCTCCAGGGCGTCGCCCACCGTGACCAGCTCCTGGGCAAAGCGCTCGATCGCGAACTTTCGCGCATTGTCGATTTCGCGTTCGCTGCGCTTGCGGAAATTGTCCAGTTCCGCCACCGCGCGCAGATAGCTGTTCCGGTTCTCCGTCGCCCTGGCCTCGGCGGCAGCCAATGCCGCAGACGCGTCCGGGGAGCCCGTGGGGGCGGCATCGGCGGCGCCTTCGGCACGATTGGTTTCGTTCACTCGCTAAACCCTCAAAAAGAATGGCGACATGGATGCCGCTCGAAGCGGATCTATTGGGGGCTATTTCCGAGCGTTCAAGGCCGAACCCAAGAGTTTCGCGGTGAGGTCGACTATGGGTATGACCCGCTCGTAGGCCATCCGGGTGGGGCCGATGATGCCGAGCACCCCGACCACCCGGTTGTCGATGGTATAGGGCGCCGTCACCACGCTGATGTCGTCCAAGATCCGGTAGCCCGATTCCTGGCCGATGAAGATCTGTATGCCCTCGGCCCGCAGGCAGTTGTCCAGCAGCCGCAGGATGTCGTGCTTCTCGTTGAACGCCTCGAACAGGCGCTTCAGGCGTTCGACATTGGACAGTTCGGCGAACCCCATCAAATTGGTTTCACCGGCGATGACATATTCCACGCGCTCATCGGTGCCTGTGTCGAAGACCTTCTGCGCCACCTGGATGGCGTCCTGCATGAGCTGGTCCATGTGCTGCCGCGTTTCCTGCATCTGCTTGACCAACTGGGCGCGCACATCGGGCAGGGAGCGCCCCGCGAACGCCTCATTCAAGTAATTGCCGGCGCGGCGCAACTCTTCGGTGGAGTAGTACCGATCGAGCTGCACCACCCTGTTTTGAATTTCCCGGTTGCTCATCACCATGATGGCGAGCGCCCGGTTCTCCGACAGGGCGATGAACTCGATTTGTGACAGCGCAACGTAGTTCGGGTTCGGCAGGGTCACGAGCCCCGCCATGTGCGTGACGTTGGACAGCATCTGCGAGACGGTCTGTACCAGCGAGCGGCCGTTGGCAGCGTCGCCCAGGCGGCGCTCGATTTCCTCGATCTCCTCGTGATGCAGAGGCTTGAGCTTGAGCAGCGTGTCGACGAAGAAGCGGTAGCCCTTGTCGGTGGGTATGCGTCCCGCCGAGGTATGCGGAGAGGCCACGAAGCCGAGATCTTCGAGGTCGGCCATGACATTGCGAATCGTGGCCGAGGAGAGGCTCAATCCCGAATCGCGCGACAGCGTCCGCGAACCCACCGGCTGGCCATCGCGAATGTAATTCTCGATCAAGGCCTTGAGCAGCAGCTGCGCTCGCTCAGTGAGCCCCTCATCGGTACCTTCTGGCATACGCTCCATATAACATGTTTGAAGCTACCTAGCGTATCTGCCCGAAGTCAAGTCGCACAAATCGTCGCCGTCGATGGGTTCTAGACGTGACCGGCTCCGCGCCGTCATGCTACAAGGATTCGCTTATGCCCCATTCCTTCCAATCGATTGCGCTGGTCGGCAACGCCCGCGATCCGCGCGTCGCCGAATGCATGCTGAGTCTCGTCAATCACCTGCATTCGCGCGGCCTGCGCGCGCTCGTCGACCCCGGCGTCGGCCTCGCGTTCCGGCTCGACAGCGTCGCGCCCTGTCCGGAGAACTCCTTCGCGACGAGGGCGGATCTCATCATCGCCATCGGCGGCGACGGCACGCTGCTGTATGCCGCGCGGCTGGTGGCCGGCCAGTCGGTGCCGCTGCTCGGCGTCAACCGCGGCCGATTGGGCTTCCTCACCGACGTGAGCCCCAAGTCGATGCTGGAGGATGTGGACGCCGTGCTCGCCGGCCGCTACGGCGAGGATCGGCGCTCGCTGCTGGCCGCGCATCTGGAGAAGCAGGCCGGCGCGCCGGGCGCGGGGTCCGTGCGCGCCCTCGCCTTGAACGATGTGGTGGTCAATAAATGCGAGACCGGGCATACCATCGATTTCGAGACCTCGATCAACGGACGCTTCGTCAATTCGCACGGCGGCGACGGCATGGTGATCGCCACCGCCACCGGTTCGACCGCCTATGCGCTGTCCTGCGGCGGACCCATCGTCGAGCCCGATCTGGACGTCTGGGTGTTGGCACCCGTCAGCCCGCACACCCTGAGCGACCGTCCCATCGTCGTGCGCGCGGGCAGCCGCATTCAGTTGCGCATGTCCGATCGCTTGGAGTCGCGGGCCCAGGTGACCTGCGACGGCAGTGCCCTCGGCGATCTGACCCAGGGCGACAACCTGTATGTCGAGGCGGCCGACACCCAGATCACGCTGCTGCATCCGCCGGGTTACGACTACTACCGGCTGCTGCGGTCGAAACTGCATTGGGGCCGCGGCGCGTACGACGGTCAAAACGGCGATTAGGTCCATGCTCACTCATCTTCAATTGCGCGATCTGGTGCTGGTCGATCAAGCGGAGCTCGAACTCGAAGGCGGACTCACCGCCCTGACCGGCGAGACCGGCGCCGGCAAATCCATCGTCGTCGATGCCCTGCTGCTGATCGCCGGCGGCCGCGCCGGCGGCGATGTCGTGCGCCAGGGTGCGGAGCGTGCCGAAGTGACGGCCAGCTTCGACGCTCTGCCCGCGGCCGCGACCTCCTGGCTCGAGCACCAAGACATGGAGCACGACGGCGAGCTCGTGGTGCGCCGGGTGATCGGCGCGGACGGCCGCTCGCGCGCGTATGTGAACGGACAGGTGGTGCCCCTCCAAGCCTTGCGCGAACTGGCGGACTTTCTCATCGAGATCCATGGCCAACAGGAATTTCAGCGCCTGGTGAATCGCGGCGCCCAGCGCGAGATGTTGGACGAACATCTGGAGAACCGGGCATTGCTCGCCGAGGTGTCCGCGCTATACGAGCGCTGCCGGGTCTGTCGCCGCGACTTCGAAGCGCTCAAGGAGGCCGCCGCGGACCGCGACGCGCGGCTCGATCTTTTGCGCTATCAGCTCGCCGAGCTCAAGGCCGAGGTCACCACGGCGGCCGACATCGAAGAGCTCATTGCCGACCGCAAACGAATAGCCGGACGCGGACGGCTGGCGGAGGCGGCAGGCGCGGCGTTGGCCGCGGCCTACGAGGCGGACGGCGCGAGTGCACATGATTTATTGGCGCGGGCCCACTCGGCCCTGCGCCATGTGGAGGAGGCGGACCCACAGCTCGCGCCCGCCGCCAAGCTCTTGGCGGAGGCCATGATCAACACTCAGGAGGCCGCGGAGACACTGCGGCGCTATCTGGAGGCGCTCGACATCGATCCCGCGCGCCAGGAGGAGATCGAGCGCCGCACTGCCGCTCTCGAGGCCCTGGGCAGGAAGCACCGTGTCAGCGTTTTGGAGCTCCCCGACCAGCTCGCGCGCACCGAGCGGGACCTGGCCGCGCTCGACAATGCGCAGGTGAGCCTAGGCAGGCTGGAAACGGAGCTCGACGCGCTGACTCGCGACTACCGCGCCGCCGCACGGCGTCTGACGACGGAGCGGACCGCCGCCGCCGCCCGCTTAGGTGCCCACATCACCAAGCTCATGCAGGGGCTCGGCATGGCGGGCGGGCGCTTTGCCGTCAGCGTGACTCCGAGCGGCAACGAGATCGCCGTCAACGGCAGCGACGACATCGAATTCCTGGTGAGTGCGAATCCCGGGCAGGCGCCCAAGAGCCTCGCCAAGGTCGCCTCCGGCGGCGAACTGTCGCGCATCAGCCTCGCCGTGCAAGTGGCCGCCGCCGCCAAGACGAGCGCCCTGTGCATGGTGTTCGATGAGGTGGATGCGGGGATCGGCGGCGCGGTGGCTGAAATCGTCGGGCGGCAATTGCGCGACTTGGGCGAACGCGCCCAGGTGCTGTGCGTGACGCATCTGGCGCAGGTGGCATCGCAGGCGCATCGCCAATTCCGGGTCACCAAGCTGACCGACGGCAAGATCACGCGCACCGCCGTGAAAACCCTGGGTCAAAGCGAGCGGATCGACGAAATTGCCCGCATGTTGGGCGGCATCCACATCACCGAGCAGGCGCGCGCCCATGCCCGCGAGATGCTCAGCCCGGTCGCCCCCGCCGGGGCCGCGCCGAAAAAGCGGCGCGCACCCTCCGCGGGACAGTAGCGGCGGGCTTCCGTCCGCGCGGCCGCCCACGCGGCGTTACGCTACTTCGGACGTTTCTGATTCGGGCAGTTGGGCTTGCGGCAATGCCCGTACAGGATCAGCGAGTGATCGCTGATCTCGAACCCCAGGCGCTTCGCCACGTTGTTCTGCCGCTCTTCGATTCCGCCGTCCATGAACTCTTCGACCCGGCCGCAGTCCACACACACGATGTGATCGTGATGCGCGCCCTGATTGAGCTCGAACACCGCCATGCCGCCCTCGAAATGATGGCGGGTGACGAGGCCGGCGGCCTCGAACTGGGTTAGCACGCGATAGACCGTGGCGAGACCGATGTCCTCGTTGGACACCAGCAGCTTCTTGTAGATGTCCTCGGCGCTCATGTGACGCGCCGTGCCGTCGGCGAGAATGTCGAGGATCTTGAGCCGCGGCAGCGTGACTTTGAGCCCCGCATTGCGAAGGTCATTGCTTTCAGTGGTGGCGGCGGATTTCAGGCGCTGCGGCATGCTGGGCCCTTGGGGTATGATACGAGTCCGATTATCAATCATTTAACGGCTGCGCACCACTTTGATGAAAATAATTCAATGTCTTATCGTCGGCTTGGGTCTGGGAGCGCTGGCGTCGGGATGCGTCTATCGCATCAATATTCAACAGGGCAACTTCCTGGATCAGGCGGCCGTCGAGCAGGTCAAGGCCGGCATGACCCGCAGCCAGGTGCGCTACCTGCTCGGCACCCCCATGGTGGCCGACAGCTTCAACAAGGAACGCTGGGATTACATCTACTACCTGAAGAAGGGCCGCAGCAGTCACGTGGACTCGCGGCGCGTCACGGTGTACTTCGACGGCGACAAGGTTGCAAAGCTCGACAAGCCGACGGCCGCCGAGGCCGCCGCGCAGGATGCGTCCGCCGCGAAGATCAAGAACGGCAGGATTTACTAGAAGCTGTCTGAGTACCCCGGTGGGCCGCGCCGAGGGGCTCCGGCGGCCCGTCAGCGGCGCGCCTGCTTGGCGCGCTGCCGCCGCGAAACTTTCGGATCCGCCGCGAGCGGTCGATAGATTTCGACCCGATCGCCCGCCTCGAGTAGCTGGTCCGGCCTCGTCACCCGGCCGAATATGCCGACGGTGGAGTTCTCGAAATCCACTCCCGTGAATTCGGGGTCGAGCGCGGCCAGCCGCAGCGCGTCCGCCACGCGCGAACCGCGGGCCAGGAGATAAGACTTGACGATGGCGCGCCGCGGTTCGGCATAGGCGATCTCGATTTGCAGCGGCGCTTCGTTCACGTGGCTACGGCGCGACCGACTTGCCCCGCGCCCAAGCTCAAGGATAGATCGCCTGTGCGCGCAGCACGAAGGCGTCGATGATGGTGCCGCACAGCGCTTCGAAGACCGAGTTGAACGCGGTAGCGGTCAGATGGTTCTTGAACTCGAACTCGACCCGAAAGTACACCTTCGATCCGCGCGTGCCGATCGGCTCGAAGCGCCATTCGCCGGTCAGGTCGCGAAACGGTCCGTGCAGCAGCTTCATCTGTATCTGCTCATCCTGCTTGAGGGTATTTCGCGTCGTGAACTCGGTCCGCAGCACGCCGCGCGCCACCTTCAGCGAGGCAACGCGCTCGCCCGCGGCGACGTCCTCCACGCGGGCGCCGACGCACCAAGGCAGGAACTCAGGATATCGAGCGACGTCGTTGACCAAGGCGAACATTTGCGCGGCCGTATAGGTCACCAGTGCGCTGCGCTCGACTAGCTGCATTCCCTTTCTCCGAGGCGGTCGTCGCCGCCACGGCGGATTCTCCGGTAAAAGCGCGGGCGCCGCCACCGCCCAACCGGTAGTATTCTCCTGTCTTCGCGCCTTCGATCACGATATTTATCGGGCGGGGCCGCTTCGGCCCCGTTGATAGTTGCGCGAAGCGCATGGAAAGTTGCGCGAAGCGCATGGAAAATTGCGCGAAGCGCATGGAAAGAAATGAAGCCAGCTGCTGAAAAACTGCCGCCGATCGCCATCAACCGCAAAGCCCGCTTCGATTACTTCATCGAGGAGCGCTTCGAGGCCGGCATCTCCCTCATGGGTTGGGAGGTCAAGAGCATGCGCGCAGGTAAGGCGCAAATCGCGGAGGCCTACGTCTACCTGAAGAACGGCGAAGCCTTCCTTTTCGGCGCTCACCTCAATCCGCTGAATTCGGCTTCCACCCACGTCGAAACCGACCCGACTCGGACACGGAAGCTCTTGCTCAACCGGCGCCAGCTCGATCACATGGTCGGAGCGGTCGAGCGGCGCGGTTACACCATCGTGCCGCTCGAGCTGTATTGGAAGAGCGGCCGCGCCAAGCTCGAGATCGGCCTCGCCAAGGGTAAGAAGCAGCATGACAAGCGCGCCAATGAGAAGGATCGCGACTGGCAGCGCGACAAGGGCCGGATTATGAAAGCCATGCGGCGCTGACGTCGGGGCCGCTATCGCCGAACCGCAGCCGGGGCCGGTGGCGCCCCGGGGCCCGGCTGAGTCATTTGGTTCGCGGGTCCATAGCGCGTAAACTGCGCGCTCGATGAGTTGATTCGATTTGGGGCCGACCGGTTTCGACATGGGTTGCGAAACTGTAGGTGCGTACCGAGGTGCAGGTTCCTCGTAAAACCATTTGCAAACTTATAGTTGCCAATCAAGACAACTACGCTCTAGCCGCCTAATCGCGGCTGAACCCTTGGCGGCTCGTGCTGATGCGAACGTCGAGGGGTAGCGCTCATCAGCTAGTGGAGCACACGTGCCTGGGGTGTGTTAAACGAAAAATTACCGGGCTGGCTGTTTGCTTTCCCTGCCCGTCGGGTAGCGAACGGTGAGAACAATAGACGCGGCTACGTACGTAGATCTTGCAGCGTAGGACTTATGGACGGGGGTTCGATTCCCCCCGGCTCCACCATTTGGGTCAGTCCGATAAGATCCGAAGAGATCCGAGGACTTCCACTAAACCCGCATAATGCGGGTTTTTTTGCTCGCACCTCCCTCTCCAACCATCCCACAACCCGCTGGCACAGCTCAATGCAGCGCGGGAACACTGAGACCGGACAGCCAGCGTTCGCCCAGGTATCCCTGGCGTTCGGAGACGACGACGGCATCGCCTTCCATCAACTCGTTGTAGGTCGCCGCATCGACCTGCAACTCTCGGTGGTCGCGCTGTGAGTGCCAATCAGTAAGCCAAAGATGATAGGAGGTGCTGTTGTGCCTGCCATGCGTCATGTACCGGTTGAGTACCTGCGCGGGATAGCGCTGCGGCGTTGAAGTGTCCCACTCTGCGTTGACTTCACGAATCAATGCAGGTGCCGCGAACAGCGTGCCTATCCCGCCGACCAGTACCAAGGGCGCCACCACCGTGTGAAGCCGAGCGGAACCCCACAACAGCAGGACACCGACGGCCGCCATGCTGCAGATGACGGCCGCCGTTGCAGCGAGGGTGTGTTTGTCCGTAAACCAATTCGTCGCCAGTGCCACCTGTGGCGCTTGCAGTTGGCCCAGAAAGAAGATCACAAAGGGCACGAGGATCAGTCCCAAGGTCAGCCCAGTAAGCGTGCGAACACCCACGGCATACGGGTCGCGAAAAGCGCTCGGGTCGACTTCACTGGCGGCGAACGCTTGAAGTCGGTCAAGGGTCGACTTTAGGTCGGGTATTACGGCCGTCGCGACGAGCAACCCTAGATCACTCGGCGCGCTGGTAAACATCGGCGGCTTCGCCAGGGCGGAAACAGTCAGCGCGCCTCGGCCCGCGGCAATGATCGTTATCCGAGTGTACTCTTGCGGCTGCATGGCCAATAAGTCGAGGAACTTTCCGCGGGCCTCCGCATCATGGTCCAGCCACTCGACAATACCGCGCTCGTCGGCACCGACATAGACCGCCTCGTTGAAGCGCTCGTCCTGGGTCTGAAACTCGCGTACGAGATGTAGCGCCTTGGCGAGACGATCGGTGAACCGCTCGCGTCGCAGCGTGAAATCGAAGCGCTCATCACAGGCGATTGCAACAGTAACCGTTACCTGGTTGCTGCGCGAGGCACGCGTTTGCTTGAAGTCACAGGGAACGTCGTGAATGACATTCGCAGCTGCTATCCGGCGCCTGCCTAGAATGTTCGGCCAGATCGCGAAACCCGCTAGGCCAGCAACGAGGAGACCCACGTGATCTAGAAAGTTCATCGGCTTCGCCTGTTGGTACGAGCGCATGATGCGCATACCCCCAACGCCACGGCAACTGCTATGCTTAAACCATGACGCGGATTGATGTGCCCAATTCGGATCGAAGGCGTTCATCCGGCCGATTCGGCCGTTGGGTCCTGATTCTATTGCTGGCCGTGATCGCCGGCAGCGCGTTGTGGACCTGGCTGACGCTGGCATGGGCCTATGCGGACGGAGAACGCGCGGGCGTGCTGCAGAAGTTCGTGCGGCGCGGCTGGATCTGCAAGACGCAGGAGGGCGAGATCGCCCTGTACTACGGCGGAGGCCCCTACATGGGCACGGGCACGTCGCGTCAATTGTGGGACTTCAGTGTGCGCGACAAGTCGGTGGCCGCCGATTTGACCAAGGCCGTCGGTCACCGCGTGCAGCTGCACTACACCGAGCATCCCGGGATTCCGAGCAATTGCTTCGGCGACACCCGCTACTTCGTGGATAAGGTGACGGTGACGGACAATGAACCCTCCGTACTGCCCACGCCCCCGCAGGCTCCGGGCGCCGCTCCTGCTCCCGGCCCGGCTTCGGCTCCCGGCACGCCTACTCCCTAAGTCGAGTCGGCGGCGGAGAATTGCCGGCGCGAATTCGCCACTTGCTCGGCGATAGTCACGGCGGTGCGCAGGGCAAGAAGCCCGTCCTCGCCGGCCACCTGCGGCGCGCTGCCCGTCGCCGCGGACTCGAGGAAGGCAACGATTTCATCTTTGAGCGCATCGCCCTGCTCGTAGCTGTTCTCTTCGATGGCGACCTGCGGCACGCCGTCGGCGCCGACGCCGGTCCCCTTGCGGATCACCGTCAGCACCTTCTGCTGCAAATCCACCGAGATGTAGGCGTCGTCCTGGAAGACGCGCAGCTTGCGCTCGGTCTTCAGGCTGACCCGGCTCGCGGTGGCGTTCGCGACGCAGCCGTTGGCGAAACGCAGACGCGCGTTCGCGATATCGACTTCGCGCGAAAACACGCTGGTGCCGATCGCATCGACGGCGACCACCGGCGAGCGCACGATGCTCAAGATCAGATCGATGTCGTGAATCATCAAATCCAGCACCACGTCGACGTCCGTGCCGCGGTACTTGAAGGGCGCGAGGCGCGCCGACTCGATGAAACGCGGCACGGTGAGCGTCGGCTGCACCGCCAGCACCGCGGCATTGAACCGCTCCAGATGACCCACTTGCAGCACACGGTTGGCACGGCGCGCCAGGTCGATCAGGCTCTGCCCCTCCTCCACGGTCACGGTCATGGGCTTCTCGACCAGGACGCTGGCGCCGGCGTCGAGAAAGTCCTTGGCGACCTCGAAGTGCAGCGGAGTCGGGGTCACGACGCTGACGGCGTCGACGTGACCCAATAGTTCGCGATAGTCGGCATAGGCCGCGACCCCCAGTTCCGCCGCCACCGCCGTGCGCGCCTTCGCCGACGGATCGGCCACCCCCACCAGATGCGAGTTGGGAAGGCTGGCGTATTTTTGGGCATGAAATCGGCCCAGATAGCCGACGCCGACCACCGCCGTGCGAATCAAGGCGGCGCGTCTCGCCGCCACTTGCTGCGGGCGCGGTAATCCTGGCGCAATTGCAAGGTGGCCCCGCCGACGATGGCGAGCGCGGCCCCGGCGAAGCACAGCAAGCCGCGCCACACCGTCCACAGTCCGGCCGACAATGACCACAGCATCGCGCCGAGCGCCATTACCACACCCAGGCCGATGAAGGTCCAGGGCTTGGCGTCGTACAGCATCTGAGGGGTCCACGGGCGCATCCGTCAGATTCTACAGCGCCGGGAGGATTCGTTTACAATTCACTGACGATGATCAAGAAACTTTTCGCCCGTCTGGGGCTCACCAGTCCCTGGTCCATCGAGCTCGCAATCGCCGCGGCGGGGTTGATTGTAGGCGTCGCGATCATGCCCATCCTGATCTTCTACGCCGGCGTTTTGACCCTGGGCCGCTACGAGGGTGCAGGCCTCGGACACCTGTATCACAGCCTGTTTTTAGGACTCGGACAGACGTCGATCGCCGCCTGGACGGTCCTGCTCGGCCCCTACGGTTTTTATCTCCTGTTCAGGGGACTGCGGGCCTGGTGGCGCGCCAGCGCCCATTTGACCTAATCTCCATTCAAGTTCTCGGCGCGACGGACGTTAACTGTCAATAGACGGATTTTGATCCGGTATGACTGTTGGAGCCCCGCCCGTGAATCCCGAGATCGAAGCCAAACTTCGCAGGTTAGTGAACTTTCCGTCGCCCCCCGGGGTGGCGACGCACATCATCGAACTCGCGCAGGATCCGGACATCGAGATGGGCAAGGTGGCCAAGGCCCTGAGCATGGACTCCGCCCTGTCGACCAAGGTTTTGCGCATCGCCAATTCGCCTTTATACGCCCAGCGGCGCAAGAGCGAGAATCTGCGCCAGGCGCTGGTGGTGCTCGGACTGAACGCGACGCTCACCCTGGCCTTGAGCTTCTCCTTGGTCAAATCCTTGAGGGGCGGCAAGTCGAACGGCCTGAATTACGGCCTGTATTGGCGCCGCGCGCTGCTGGCGGCCACGGCGGCACGCGCCCTCGCCGATGCCATGCATCAGACGCTGGCCGAAGAAATATTCCTCGCCGCGCTGCTGCAGGATGTGGGCATGCTGGCGCTCGACATGGCGCTGCCCGATTTGTACGCCGAGGTCGAACGGGTGCAGCGCAATCACGGCGCGCTGATCGAGCAAGAAAAGAAACGCCTGCAAGTGGATCATGCGCACATCGGCGGCTGGTTGATGGAGGGATGGCATCTGCCCGACCGTCTGCACCGCGCCATCACCCGCAGCCACCAATTGGACCTGAGTTTCAGCGCGGAGCCCGCGCAGATTTTCGATCGCTGCGTCGCCCTGTCCGGGCCGGTGGCGGATCTGTTCCTGCTCGACCCCGAACAGCGCCAGTTCGCCGAGACGGCGCTGTGCGCGGAGCGGAGTTTGGGGCTGGATAAGATGGCGTTCGGCCAGGTATTGGGAACCATCGGCGCCATGATTCCGGAAACGGAAGCCATATTCGAAACCGACCTTTTGTCCAAGCAGCATCCGGAGCTGATTCTGGAGCAGGCGCGCGATGTCTTGATGCTGCGCAGCCTGCATGCGCTGCGCGAGATCAATACCTTGAGGGTGGCGGCGGAAGACTCCTCCTCTCGCACCCTCGAGCTCGAGGAAGAAACCCGGCGCGACTCCCTCACCGGCGTCTACAACCGCGCCTATCTGGACCAATTTCTCGGCCGCGAATTCGACAACTCGACCAAGCACAAATGGCCGTTGAGCGTGGCCTTCGCGGATCTGGACAATTTCAAGAGCATCAACGACAACTTCGGTCATCAAGCCGGAGACCGGATACTGCAGGCGACCGCGCGCATACTTCGCGGCAACACTCGCGAGACCGATTTGATCGCCCGTTTCGGCGGCGAAGAGTTCGTGGTGGTGCTGCCGGCCACCGACGCGGAGACGGCGCGCAGCATCTGCGAGCGCATCGTGGTCGCGTTCCGCAATACCGGGCACGTCATCGGCTCAGATCAGGCTACGGTGACCATCTCGATCGGCTGCGCCACGCATGGAAATCAGACTTTATTCGACAGCGTGGCCGATTTCGTCAAGGCCGCCGACCAGGCGCTCTACACCGCGAAGATGCGCGGACGCAACCGCTCTGTGCCCTTCGATCGGCAAATCTCCGGAACGCTCGCCCGCATGGGTTGAAGAGACCTGGGGCGGTGTTAAGTCGCACTGCGCAGCGTTATGTTTGCGCCGCGGAGAGCTTATGTCTACATCGATTTGAACCGCGTCACAGTTTCTGTATGCGGCAGATTTTTCGCTGTCGCAATTTGGGAACATAGGGGCGCCGGAAAACTCAAAATACGAAGCAAGCCTGATTGACGAAATTGGATTTATCTGCGAGGGAAGACGATGACGATGGACGACAAGCCCGGCGGCAAGCCGGATTCAAAATTCAGCTTCGCGGTGCACGAACTGGAGCAGTCGGCTGAGGTGCGGGCGCTGGACGTTCACGCCGCGCCGCTCAAGGCGGCGAACGAGAATCGCGGCTTCGATCCGTACAATACCTCCGGCAGCTTCGACCGCAAGAAGAACTGGATGAGGGTCGGCAAGCGCTAGACGCCCTCGGGCGATTCGCGCCTAGTGCTCCGTTCTGTGTTCGCGGCCTACGCGATATTCGCTGTTGGGATACCAATGCGGGAAGCGGCGCGCGTGCGCCACCCGATTTCCGACGTCGTAGTAAAGCGTGAGATCCTCGACCGCACCGCGAACGTCCAAATCCGCCGAGTATTGATCGCCCGCCTGGCGATATCGATGCTGCATGTAATCGTCGAGCAGAGCGCGACCGCGCAGCGGACCGCGCGCCGAGTCGTCGAGACCGCCCTGTGCGTACAGTGCCGGCACGCCGGCCCTCGCAAAGATGAAGCAGTCCGACCGGTAGTAAATACCCTGCTCCGGGTTGGGCTCCGGCGTCACTTCGCGGCCCTGCAGTAGCGCCATCGCGCGCGCCGACTCTTCCAAATCCGTGTTGCCGAAGCCGAACACGGTCAAATCGCGCGTCGGTCCGCGGCTGCGCAGACCGTCCACATCTATGACGGCTGCGGTTGCGTCCAAAGGAAGCAGCGGATTCGCGGCGTAGTATGCCGCGCCCAGAAGACCGGGCTCGCCGTCGGTCGTGGCGAGAAACACCATGGAGCGGTCCGCCGGCGGCTTCGTGCGGACGAAGGATTGCGCCAAGGCCAGGAGACCGGCGGCCCCGGAGGCATTGTCGACCGCTCCATTGAAGATGTTGTGCCCGGGGAGCGCGGGGTCTCGGCCCAAATGGTCCCAGTGGGCCGTATAGAGGATATATTCGCGACGGCGGCTGCCGCCGGGCAAGACTGCGACAACGTTGGACGAGGTGAACCGCCGCACGCTGTTATGCAGCATGGCGTCGACCCACAGCCCCGTGGGAACCGCCTTGAACCCCGCATGGGCCGCGGCGGCGGCCGAACCCGCGAAGTCGAGTCCCGCCGAAGTGAACAATGCGCGCGCCGCGTCCTTCTGAATCCAGCCTTCGATGGCCGCATGTCCGCTGCCGCCGTCCGCCGTTACCAGGTCCAACTGAGCGCCGGTCCAGGTATTGCGCACGGCGCTCCAGCCATAGCCCGCGGCGCCTTCGTCGTGAACGAGCAGCACGCCTGCCGCACCCTGGCGCTCCGCCTCCTCGATCTTGTACTCCCACCGGCCGTAGTCAGTCATGGTGCCGCCCTTGAAGACCTTGGGGTCCTTGGTGGCATACCCGGGATCGTCGATCAAGACCATGACCGTCTTGCCGTGCACGTCGAGCCCGGCGTAGTCGTTCCACGCATATTCCGGCGCAACGATGCCGTATCCCACGAATACCAACTCGCTGTGCCGCAGTTCGGCCTGCGGCTGGGCGCGCTTGGTCCAAATCACCATATCCTTGCCGTAGGCAAGCGCGAGCTTCCCCTTGACGCCGCCGGCCGACAGTTCTGCGTCGGTGCCGGCAAGAATCTCCACCATCGGCACCGGCTGCAGGAAGCTTTGCCCGTTTCCCGGCTTCAATCCCAACTTGCGAAACTGCTCGGCCAGGTAGGCAACGGTCTTGTCCTCGCCCGGCGTGCCGGGCTTGCGGCCCCCGAAATCGTCGGAAGCCAGGATCCGCAGGTGCTCGCGGTAGGCGTTCTCGTCGATGTCTGTGGGCGGCGGCGGCACCCGATGGTCCGCGCAGGCGGTCAGCAACAGCCCGGCGCAGGCCCAAACATACCAAAGACCCCGAATTTGCATGATCTTGCGCACTCCGTCAGTTGCCGCGCGGCCAATGAAGAAAAACCACGGCGCCGAGGCAGGTCGCCGTCGCCAAATGCGCCCAACCTCGCCAGGGACGGACTTTGACCTGCCCGAGGAAACTCCCTGCGGCGGCCGCGGTCAAAAGGGCGAAGGCTACCAAGCTCGACACCAGCCGAGGCACTTCTTGCGAAAGTTCCGGGTGTTCGCCCTTAAGGACGAAGAAAACGATCAAAACGGTGCCCAGGCCGAAAGTGATCGAAGCCGCGGACCCTAGGACGATACCGATCAAAACCGTGAACGGACGCATACCTTAGGGCTCATATACACTTGGCTTTTGGCACGGGCTTCTCTAGCCTTGATGTGGCGGGGGTTCGAAGTTTACAGGAGATCGGGTACGGTGATGACCAACAGGCCATGGGCCAATCGTTCGCGCTGGATAACCGGCATCGCCGTCTGCGCGAGCGCAGTGGGGCTTGCCGCACTTTTAGGCGCCGCCATGACGCCCTCGCCCCCCGCGCCGGCGGCGAGCGCCGTGCTCGCTCCCACCGAGCAGGAGAACTACGTCGCGCGCCGCGTGGCCGACATCGTGGCGCGCGAACACTACCGGCGGGCGCCGCTCGACGATCATCTCTCGAGTTTGATCCTCGATCGCTATCTCGATGCGATCGACGGGGGCAGAAGCTATTTCTACGCAAGCGACATCGCCGAGTTCGAGAAGTATCGCTACGAGCTCGACGACGCCATCAAGTCGGGCGATGTGGAACCCGCGTTCGTCATCTTCCGGCGCTATCAGCAGCGCAGCCGCGAACGGATGGCCTACGCCATCGAACTGCTCAACAAGAAACCGGATTTCGACATCGACGAATCGTTCAATTTCGATCGCGAAAAAGAGCCCTGGCCGGCGAACGCCGCCGAAATGAACGAACTGTGGCGCAAACGCGTGAAGAACGACGCATTGTCGCTGGTGATCGCCGGCAAGCAATGGACCGATGCGGCCGATACCCTGCGCAAGCGCTACGAGCACGTCGAGAAGCGCATGGACCAGAGCAAGCCCGAGGACGTGTTCGAAGCGTTCATGAACGCCTTCGTCCTTTCCCTGGATCCGCACTCGAATTATTTCTCGGCGCGCAACTCCGAGGAATACAACATTCAAATGAGCCTGAGCTACGAGGGCATCGGCGCCTCGCTGCAGCTCACCGACGACTACGTGACCGTGATCGACGTCATCCCCGGCGGCCCGGCCGCGACGAGCGGCAAGCTCGCCGCCAACGACCGCATCACCGCTGTCGGCGAGGGCAAGACGGGCGAGCTGACCGACGTGATCGGGTGGCGCCTGGACGACGTCGTGCAGAAGATCCGCGGTCCCGGCGGCACGATGGTGCGCCTGCAATTGCTGCCCGCCGGCGCGGCTCCCGGCTCGGCGCAGAAAGTTGTGGAATTCACGCGCAACCGCGTTTCGCTCGAGGCGCAGGCCGCGCACAAGGCGATGCGGGTCGTGCAGCGCAACGGCCGTGATGTGAAGGTCGGCATCATCACCGTACCGAGCTTCTATCAGGACTACGACGCCAGCCGCGCCGGCGTGAAGGATTACCGCAGCACGACGCGCGACGTACAGCGCCTGATCGGCGAACTTCGAAAGGACGGCGCGGACGTGCTGATCATGGATCTGCGTGCCAACGGCGGCGGCTACCTGCCGGAAGCCGAATCGCTGACCGGCCTGTTCATCGACAAAGGACCGGTGGTCCAGCTGCGCGACACCACGGGCCGCATCGAGGTCGACGACGACCCGGATCCGGCGATTTTCTACAGCGGCCCGATGATCGTGCTGGTGGATCGGTTCAGCGCCTCGGCGTCGGAGATATTCGCGGGCGCCATCCAGGACTACGGCCGCGCGCTCATCGTCGGCCAGCAGACCTACGGCAAGGGCACGGTGCAGAACGCGCATCCGCTCAACTACACGATTTTCGGGCGCAAGCCCGAGCTCGGCCAGCTCAATGTGACCATCGGCAAGTACTACCGGATCACCGGCGAGAGCACGCAGGACCGCGGCGTCACTCCCGACATCGCATTGCCGTCATTGATCGATGCCAACGAAGTCGGCGAGAGCACCCGCGACCGCGCCCTGCCCTGGGATCACATCGAACCGGCGACGTTCCGGACCGAAGGGGACTTGAAACAGATCGCCGGGACGCTGGAGAAATTGCACGAAGAGCGCACCGCGAACAGCGCGGATTTCCGCTATCTGCACGACGACATCGCGGCGCTCGACGCGGTGCGCAGCCAGAAGAGCCTGTCGCTGAACATCAAGACGCGCGAAGCGGAGCGTAAACGCCTGGAGGGCGAGCGGCTCGATCGGGAGAATGCCCTGCGCGCCGCGCACGACATGAAGCCGGTGAAGGCCCTGGATGAAATCAAGGACGATGCGGCCGCCGGAATCCTGCTCGACGAGGCATCGCAGATCGCCGCGGACCTCGCCGTGACGTCGGTGCATCGGGTGGTTCCGACGCAGGCTCGGCGCACCGACAAGCCGGCGCACGACGACTAGGCGCTACCGCAGCAGCAGCGTGTACAGGTCCCAGTAGTCCTCGGCGAGCACGTTCCAGGCCATCGCGCCGGGCGGCTTCGCGTTCTTGGCAAGGTCGAGCTCCGGGAGCGGCGGCGCCAGCGAATCGGCCGTGGGAACCGTGTCGGCGTTGTTGCGGTATTCGCAAGTGGCGCGCAAGCGCTCCAGCCTCGCCTTGAGCGCGACCGTGATCTGCTTCTGGTTCGACACCGCGGTCTGCGCCTTCTGCACGCGCTGCATGTACGCTTCGCATTCCTCGCGCGCGCCGAAGTTCATTTCGTGGACCCTGCGGGCGACCGCCTCCTTGGCGCGCGCCGCCAGTCCGTAGGCATCGACGTTTTCGCACAGCAACTCCGCAAAGCTGATGATCGCGAGATTGATGTTGCGGCGGGCCGCGAGAGAGATGCCCGGAAATTCGGGCGCCGGTTCGCGCTCGATGGCGCTGCGTTCGGCGTGAAGATCCCCGGCCGCGGCGTCGGCGGCCACGACATGGTTGCGCAGCACTTCCAGCGACTTCTGACGGCGGCGGCGCTTGAAATAATGCCAGATCGCGGTCAGCCGCCCGATCTCGTTCTGCTCGTCGGCCAGATTCCGGCGCCGCAAGTCGGCCTCCGCCGATGCTTCCCTCAGGCGCCCGTCGACATCCGCCAGGCGCGAGCTCTTCGCCGCCTCGGCTTCCGCCTTATGCTTCGCCAATTCGCGCGCTTCCTGCTGGCGCGTCAGATCGGTGGCGAACGTGGAGAGTTGCTGGTGACAGGTCTTCCACAGGGCGCGGAGCTGGAAGAACACCAGGGCGCCGAACCCGGTCTTCGGATCGCCCAGCAAGTCTCCGAGCGCGTCCAGCTGTTCCTGCACGCGGATGGTCGAGCCTTCCTGCTGCTTGAGGCGGTCGCGCAGCAGATGAAATTCGTCCTTGAGGTCGGCATAGGCCTTCTTGAGACCCGCACGGTTCTGGAACAGCTGCATGAGCCGTTCCTCGTCGGCACTCACCGCGCCTCCGTCCATGCCCGCTTTTAGAAAACTTAACTTGTCGATCAAAGTCCCGCCTCGAGCTTCCGGTAGTGCGCGGGACCCATCGACCACCAGGGCAATTCAAGCCGCTAGAAGTGATGCCCCCGCTCGGCACAGTATTCCAGCCATTTATTTAACATCATGTTTCGCGTCCAGCGCTGATCCAGTTCACGCTTGAGTCCAGCCTGCAGTTTGGCGAGCTGCGGATGGCGCTGGAATCCGCGGAAGCTGCGCACCTCGGCCAATCGGGCATCGTGATACACGCACACTTCCAAATCCGGGTCGCGCACCGGCTTGACGTCGAGATCGAACTCATATGTGAGGCGAAACACACTCGTGTAGCGGGAAAGCTCCTGCGGGATGAGATGGAGATCACAGTCCGAGGCCACATGGGACACCCGGCGCGCCGTCACCGAGCGAAGGTCTTTGACCAGCCAGCCCAGGCGCACGAAATTGCTCTCGTACAGCGTCATCAGACCGACGAAGCTGCCGGGCCGCGCCCGCCAAGTTGTCTCACACCATTGATCCGCTAACATGCGTCGAACTATACCACGCACTTCCGGAATGTCAGGGGCGCAAGCGACGTTCGATTCCGGTGCGGTCGAGAATTCTGCTCGAAATTTCTTCGATGGAAACTTCCGTGGCGTCGATCATCGGAATACCGTGCCGCTCGAGCAGCGACTCCGCGGCTCTGACTTCGAACGCCACTTGCGCCGCCGATGAGTACCGGCTGTCGGGGCGGCGCTCGTTGCGTATCTGCTGCAACCGATCCGGCTTGATCGTCAGGCCGAATATTTTCCTCGCGTGCGGTTCGAGCGCGCGCGGCAGCTTCCGCGACTCCAGATCATCCTCGGTCAGCGGATAGTTAGCAGCGAATATACCGTATTGCATCGCCAGGTACAGGCACGTGGGCGTCTTTCCTGAGCGCGAAACGCCGACCAGGATCAAATCCGCGCGTTCATAGTCGCGCACCACGGAGCCATCGTCGTTCGCCAGGGCGAAATTCGTGGCATCGATGCGCGTGGCGTACGCATGTGTGTCCGCCATGCGATGTGTCCTACTCGCCATATGGGTGGATTGCGTCTTGAGTTCGTTTTCCAACGGTGCTAGGAAAGGATCGAAGAAATCGAGAAAGAATCCGCTGCTGCCGCGGACCACGTTGCGGACCTCTTCTTGCACGAGCGTGCTGAAGATGATGGGCCGCACGCCCTCTTGGGCGCCTACCAAGTCGATCTTGCGGACCGCCTCGATCGCCTTGTCAACCGTGGCGATAAATGGCACAGTCACCTGACGAAATTCGATGCCGTCGAACTGCGTCATGAGGCTGTGACCCATTGTTTCTGCGGTAATACCCGTTTGGTCGGAAACAAAAAACACGGTTCGTTTAATCACAGTAGCCTCAGGTGCCGACGTTGTCGCCGGCAGTGTTTCACTTAACCCACCGCCCCACAAGCAGCGCACTATGAAGCCCTACATTATTCCATTCGAGCAGCTGAAGAATAAAGATGTCGAGCTCGTTGGCGGCAAGAACGCTTCGATCGGCGAGATGATTTCGGGACTCGCGTCCCTCGGTGTCGCGGTGCCCGGCGGATTCGCGACCACCTCGCACGCGTATCGCGATTTTCTCGCGCAGGACGGGCTCGACGAGCGCATCCGGGCGGCGTTGGCCGCTCTCGACGTCGACGATGTTGAGCGGCTGGCGGTGGTGGGGGCGCAGATCCGCGGCTGGATGCTCGCCACGCCGTTTCCGGAACGGCTGCACCGGGAAATCCTCGAGTCCTGGCGCGCCATGGGCAAAGCGCTCGGCGATGCGCGTGAATTCGCGGTCGCGGTCCGCTCCTCCGCCACGGCGGAAGATCTGCCGGAGGCCTCCTTCGCCGGACAACAGGAGACTTTCCTGAACGTGCGCGGCGAGGAACAGTTGATGATCTGTGTGCGCGAGGTGTACGCCTCGCTGTTCAACGATCGCGCCATTTCCTACCGGGTACACAACAAATTCGACCACGCCGCGGTCGCCCTGTCGGTCGGCGTGCAGCACATGGTGCGCAGCGACCTCGGCAGCGCGGGGGTCATGTTCACTCTCGACACCGACTCCGGATTTCGCGACGTGGTGTTCATCACGGCGGCCTACGGCTTGGGCGAGACGGTCGTGCAAGGCGCAGTCAATCCGGACGAGTTCTACGTGTACAAGCCGGCGCTGCGCGCCGGACGGCGCGCGGTGCTGCGCAAGAACCTGGGCGGCAAGGCGCTCAAGATGATCTACGCCGACTCCGGCTCGAAGGAGCGCGTGCGCACGGTCGAGGTGCCTCCGGCCGACCGCAACCGCTTCTCGCTCGACGAGGCGGACATCTTGAACCTGGCGAAGCAGGCGCTGATCATCGAGGAACATTACGGTGCGCCCATGGACATCGAGTGGGGCAAGGACGGCGCCACCGGCAAGATCTACATTCTTCAGGCGCGCCCGGAAACCGTGCAAAGCCGCGCCGGCCGTACGATATTGAGATTCACCCTCAAGGCGCGTTCGCGGGTGGTCGCGAGCGGACGCAGCATCGGCCAGAGAATCGGCGCGGGGCATGCGCGCATCATCAAGGACGTGAAGGAAATGTCGCGAGTACGCGCCGGCGACGTTCTGGTGGCCGACATGACGGATCCGGATTGGGAACCCGTCATGAAGCGCGCATCCGCCATCGTCACCAATCGCGGCGGACGCACCTGCCACGCGGCCATCATCGCGCGCGAGCTCGGGATTCCGGCGGTGGTCGGCTGCGGCACCGCGACCACGGCGGTCAAGGAAGGCCAGGCGGTCACGGTGTCGTGCGCGGAGGGCGACAGCGGATACGTGTACGACGGCATGTTGGAGTTCGATCAGCGCAGCATCGAGATGGATGCCATGCCGGATATCCCGGTCAAGATCACCATGAACGTCGGCAATCCCGACCGCGCCTTCGATTTCGCGGGCATCCCGCACAAAGGGGTCGGTCTCGCGCGCCTCGAATTCATCATCAATCGCATGATCGGCGTGCATCCGCGGGCCTTGCTGGAGTTCGACAAGCAGACCCCGGAGCTCAAGGACACCATCACCAAGCAGATTGCCGGCTACGACGGTCCCGTGAATTTCTACGTCGACAAGCTCGCCGAGGGCATCGCGCAGATTGCCGCGGCCTTCGCGCCGGAGCCGGTGATCGTGCGCCTGTCGGATTTCAAATCGAACGAATACGCGAACCTGATCGGCGGCAAGGCCTACGAGCCTCACGAGGAAAATCCCATGCTGGGGTTTCGCGGCGCATCGCGCTATATCGACAAGGTGTTCAGGCCCTGCTTCGAGCTGGAATGCCGCGCCTTGAAGCGCGTGCGCGACGAGATGGGACTGACCAATGTGCAGGTGATGGTGCCGTTCGTACGCACCTTGAGCGAGGCGAAGGCCGTCACGGAGCTGCTCGCCGACAACGGCCTGAAGCGCGGCGACAACGGCCTGAAGCACATCATGATGTGCGAGCTGCCGACCAACGCGCTGCTGGCCGATCGATATCTCGAATACTTCGATGGCATGTCGATCGGGTCCAACGACATGACTCAGCTCGCGCTCGGCCTCGACCGGGATTCCAGCGTGGTCGCAAAATCGTTCGACGAACGGGACGATGCGGTCAAGGCTTTGATGTCCATGGCGATCAAAGCCTGCAAGCGCCAGAACAAGTACGTCGGGATCTGCGGGCAAGGCCCGTCCGATCATCCCGAACTCGCGCGCTGGCTGCTCGAGCAGGGCATCGACAGTCTGTCCCTGAATCCGGATACCGTCGTCGAGACCTGGATGTTCCTGGCCGGCGATGCTCGTTAGGCGCTTATGAAATTCTCGCGGTAGTACTGCAGCTCGCGAATCGACTCGCGCACGTCGTCCAAGGCAAGGTGGCTCGAGGCCTTGCGGAACCCCTCGGCCACCTGCGGCGCCCAGCGCTGCGCGAGTTCCTTGAGGGTGCTCACGTCGAGATTTCGATAGTGGAAGAATCGCTCGAGCGTGGGCATGTGCCGCGCCAGAAACCGCCGATCCTGGCAAATGCTGTTGCCGCACATCGGCGATCTGCCCGGCTCCGCCCAAGGCTCTAGAAATCTCAAGGTTTCGCGCTCGGCGGCCGCGGCGTCGATGGCGCTGGCCAACACGCGCGCCGCGAGGCCGGAACGGCCGTGCTGGTTGCGGTTCCAATCGTCCATCGCGTCCAGGACGGCCTGGGTCTGATGTACGGCGAACACCGGACCTTCGGCCATCACATTGAGATGTTTGTCGGTTACGATCGTCGCAATCTCTATGATGAGATCGGATTCCGGCTTGAGGCCGGTCATTTCCAAGTCGATCCAGATGAGATTTTCGGGGGATTTCATGGGTTCCAGACGGCCAAAAGCGGCATGGTAGCAGAGCACGCGGATCCTAAAGAACCCGTCAGCGGCGTGGGCACGGTGCTCGCCAGCTACGGCAGGGACGTCCTCGTGCAAGCCGATGGGAAGACGCTGCACTGCGCTTTGTCGGGGCGCAAACAGCGGGTGGTGTGCGGCGATCGAGCCGCTTGGAGCTATCCGCCCTCCGCTGACGGACCCCGGGTTCTATCCGTCGAGCCGCGCCGCAATCTCATCGAACGCATCGACGCGCGCGGCCGCGCCGAGCCCGTCGCCTCCAACATCGACCGGCTGGCCATCGTCGTGGCCTTGGAACCCGCGCCGGACTGGTTCCTGGTCGACCGCTACTGGGCGGGGGCGGTGCTGAAAGATCTGGACGCGATCCTCATCGTCAACAAGCTGGATCTCGGAATCCAGACCTTCCAGCCGGAGCTCGACACCTATCGCAATCTGTCGCTGAATTGCGTCGAGGTTTCCTCTCAGACGGGAAGGGGCATGGCCGACCTGAAGCGTCTCCTGGCGGGCGGCGTCACGCTTCTCGTCGGTCAGTCGGGCGTCGGCAAATCCTCCCTGGTCAACGCCCTGGCCCCCGAGGCGGCGGCGGAAACGGCCGAGCTGACCCGCGACGAGGAAGGACGGCACACGACCACCACGGCGCGCCGCTACCCGATCGATGCAAATTCGGCCATCGTCGATGCACCGGGCGTTCGGGATTTTGCGCCGCCCGCGAGCCTGGTGCGCGCGGCCGAGCGCGGTTTCGTCGAGATGCTGAGGCTCAGCGTCAATTGCCGCTTCAAGGACTGCCGGCACATGGAAGAGCCGGGCTGCGCCGTGCGCAGCGCCGTGTTGCTGCAGCAGATCGCCCCGCGGCGCTATGAGAGCTATCGGCGCCTGTTTCGCCTGTACGAGAAGCTCGCTCCCCCGTAGCCCTCGCTCAGGAGACGCTGGTGCGTCCGGCCAGCGCGTGCGCCAGCGTGCCGCCGTCGACGTATTCCAGTTCTCCGCCGACCGGCACTCCATGGGCGATCCGCGACGCCTTCAGCCCCATGCGCAGCGCGAGCTCGCCCAGGTAGTGCGCAGTCGCCTCCCCCTCCGCCGTCGGATTGGTGGCGAGGATCACCTCGCGCACCTCGCCGTCGCCCAGCAGGCGCTCGAAGTCATCCAGCCCGAGCTCGGCCGGCCCCACTCCGTCGAGTGGCGACAAATGCCCCATGAGCACGAAGTAGCGGCCGCGAAATCCGCCCGATTGCTCGATGGCGACCACGTCGGCGGGAGATTCCACGACGCAGAGCTGCGCCAAGTCCCGTTGAGTCGATGCGCAGATCGTGCAGAATTCGCTCTCGGTCAGCATTCGGCAGCGTTTGCAATGACCGACGCTGTCGAGCGCCTCGGCCAGCGCTTGGGCGAGAGCCTTGCCGCCGTCGCGATCTCTCTCCAACAGGTAGAACGCCATGCGCTGCGCCGATTTAGGGCCGACGCCGGGGAGGCAGCGCAGCGAGTCGATCAAGCGTGCCAGGGTGGGGGTGTACTTCAAAACGGCAGCTTCATGCCCGGCGGAAGATTGAGTCCGGACATGAGCCCCGAGTACTTCTCCTGGCTGCGCGCCGCGATCTTACGCACGGCATCGTTGATGGCCGCCGTCAGGAGATCCTCGAGCATATCTTTGTCCTCGGAGAGCAGTTTCGGCTCGATGAACACTTTTTTTGCTTCGTGGTGCCCGTTCAGCGTCACCTTGACCATGCCTGCGCCGGACTCACCGGTGATCTCGAGCGCGGCCAGCTCGGCCTGCGCCTTCTTCATGGTTTCCTGCATCTGCTGCGCCTGACGCATCAGATTTCCCAATCCACCCTTCATCATTCCCCACCCTCCACTGCTAGTTCGCGGGTTTCACCGAGGCTGTGTCCACTTCCGCGCCGAATCGTTCGCGCAGACCCTTGACGGCGGGATCGGCCTCGAACGCGGCCGCAGCCCGGACGACCCTCTCCTGTTCATCGAGCGCGCGCTGACGTGCGGGCGTCGCGAGGGCCGATTGCACGGTTTCGTAGGTAACGCGGATGTCCCGGCCGAGATATTTCGACAAGCCCTGCGCGAGCTTCTCGTCGATGGGCCGCGTGCGCCGGTCTGCCGCCGCCTCATCGAGCTGCAAGATCAGCACATCCCGCTCGAATTTTGCCGGCACGCAATTCAGCGCGAATTGGCGAACCATGCCGGTCAGATTGGCCGCCTCGACCACTGCCGGCCAGTTGCCGGCATCGACGCTGGTCAATCTGACAATGGGAGAATTCCCCGCCGCGGGGGCCGCGGCGGCGCGCGCCTGTGGTTCGCGGGCCGGGACGCCGGAATCCGGACGAAACGCCAGCATGCGCAGCAGTGTCATCTCGAATCCGGCACGGGGTTCGGGCGCGACACCCAAATCGCGGCGGCCTCCCAGGGCGATTTGATAGTAGAGCTGAATATCTTCGGGCGAGATGGCCTGAGCCAGCCGAGTCAGCGAAGCGGCATCGAACTCCTCGTCCTGGAGCGCGGCCTCCGGCACGATTTGCACGATGGCCACGCGCTGCAGGAACGCCGCCATTTCGACCAACGCCCGATCATAGTCGGGTGCATCGAGATCGAGCTCTCTGACCTCGGCCAAAAGCGCGGGGCCGTCCCCGCGCGACAGTGCCTCGATGAGTCGGCCGACATGACCGCGATCGATGGTGCCGAGCATTGCGCGGGCATTGGCCTCGTTCAGGGTACCGCCCCCGAATGCGATCAGCTGATCCAACAAGCTCAATGCGTCGCGCATGCTGCCCTCGGCCGCGCGCGCCAGCAGCGCCGCCGCGGCCGGTTCGAACTGCAGGTTCTCCGCTTCGGCGATGAACTTCAGCCGATCGCCGATCAGGGATGCCGGCAGACGTTTGAGGCTGAATTGCAGGCAGCGAGACAGCACCGTGACGGGCAATTTCTGCGGGTCGGTCGTCGCCAGCAGGAATTTGACGTGCGGCGGAGGTTCCTCGAACGTCTTGAGCAAAGCATTGAAGGAATGATTCGACAGCATGTGCACTTCGTCGATCAGATACACCTTGTAGCGGCCGCGGGTCGGGGCATATTGCACGTTGTCGAGCAATTCGCGGGTATCGTCGACCTTGGTACGGGAGGCCGCATCGACCTCGATGAGATCCACGAAGCGGCCCTCGTCGATCTCCCGGCACGCGGCACAGACGCCGCAGGGGTTCGAACTCACACCCGCCGTTTCGCAGTTCAGCGACTTGGCAAGAATGCGCGCAATCGTGGTCTTGCCCACGCCGCGGGTGCCGGTGAACAGGAATGCGTGGTGCACCTTGCCGCTGTCGAGTGCATTGGCGAGGGCACGCAGCACATGCTCCTGCCCCACCATTTCGGCGAACCGTTTGGGGCGCCATTTACGCGCTAATGCGATGTAGCTCATGGTTTTCAGTTTAGCCGCGGAAGGCCGCGGTCGCGCGGATTTTAGGTGGCAGCCCGCGCCAGCAGGACTCCGGCGCCCGACTATGAGCCGCTACCGCTGCTCCCTTCCGGGCCTGACGGGGTTCGTGGCCAGTCGTCGCGAAGATGCAAGCGCGAGCCGCCATAGACTAAAAGGCCGGCGGAGAGGGAGGAAATCGATTTTGCGTTCCCAATCCCATCAGTGGCTTGAGTTCATTGTGCCATAGAATCGCCCCGGTCGGCGCCAGGAAAATTGCATGCGGATACGCTTGGAGGGCGATCAGAATGTCGCCTCCCAGACTTGCCGCCAGGCCGCGAATTCCGAGGGGCGGATTCGATAACGGGCGAAATTGCCTTCGTGCAAGCTTATCAATTCCGTTTCGGCCAGCTCGGCGAAACGCCGACGGCTGTCTGGATCGATTTCTTTCTGCGACCAAGCGGCTATTCGCGCTGCAGCGTCCTTACGACTCACCCGCGCCCTGACGAGATCGGCGATGAGTTCGCGAAGCTGTTCGCGGTAGCGAAGCCGAAAGGCATCGGGTTCGCCGACGGATTGGCGGACGGCAGCGTAGCGGGCGGCCGACCGCTCGTAGGCCCAAATGAAGACGTCCTTGAGGAGATCGATTTTGGTAAGCTCGTACACCCCGAGCACTGCTTCCGTATAGGTCTGCCTAGGCACGTCAGCGAACGACAGCGGCGACAAGTTGCCCTTGATGAACGGGATGTTAGCCGCGAGGCGAGACACACGTTTGTTTACATCGTCGAAAGGCTGTAGGTAGGGAAGCTGTACCATCACGAAGAACGCCTGCTCGAAGAGATCGGTGATCGCGGCCGCGGTCGCCAGGATCTGATCGAAGCATTCTTCGATAACCTGCGGTATCTCTAGGGGGTGGAAGGTAGAACGCTCGATGCCGACGGCAATGTAGCGCAGCCTGCCAGCCGCTGTGGGATCGGCGAGCAAGTTGTTGGCCAGGAGCGCGTGGAGATTAAGGACTGTGAAGCGGTTGAAGCCGATCTCGTCGGCGGCGCTGACCAGGAACTCGATCGCGTCCTTGTGGTTCAAGATCATCTGCGCTTCGAGATGCCCGCGCCCTTCGGCCTCTTGCCCCAGCTCGATGAGACGCTTGGTGTCGAGCAGCGAGTAGGTGTTGCCTTCAAGGCGGCTTGAATTCCACGATAGATCGATCAACAGCCTATTGAAGATCCGCTTGGCGTAGGTGCCTGCGGGCTGTTCTGCAAATTGCTGGCGGCCGACGATCGCGAGATGTGCGCGGTCCTGTTCGGTCAGGTAGAAGGAGACGTTCGGTCTGTAGAGGTCGAGGAAACTGCGGTCGTAACCGACCGGCTTGCGGGCTTCCGGCTGGTGACGGACGTAGTCGTGGATTGATTTCCCTGCTTCAGAGAGCGGAATGACGGGTTCGTTTGCATCTTCCCGAACCATTCCATCGACGGCCGCATCGGGCAGCCGGTATCTTGCCCAGCGCCCCTCGCCGTCCATGATTACGCGATTTCGGGTGACGAGGTGTTTGAGCCGATATTGGAGGGTGCGCGGCGGGACCATGGCTGCCAGGGCGTGCAGAATCTCCGGCGCCGACACACCGCTGGGGTGGCGGCGCACGACATCTTCGATTGCTGCCAATGCTTGGACAGGAATCTGGTTTGCCATGGGCCTTTCCTACGCGTAGCTTATAGGCGCAAGCATGACGTCCATACACGCAATAATCAAGGCTAGGCGCAAGAATAGCATCTAGGCGCAAAGAACGTTGCACCTCAAAGGCTTGCCGACGCGGAGAATGGAGACCATTATTTCCGCATTTTATGCGGAGATTGAATGTACCTCTGGGAGCAAGATAGCTGGCCCGATCTGACCTGGGACAGCGGACGCCTAGCGGCCATGCTCGGACAGGCCTCCCGCGAGCAGGGCCGTCTCCTCGGCAGGATGCAGGACCTCGGCTTCGACCTGCGCCGCGAAGCCCAGCTGAGGACGCTGACTGAGGATGTGGTCCGCTCGAGTGAGATCGAGGGCGAAAAACTCGACCGCGATCAGGTCAGATCTTCGATCGCACGGCGGCTGGGCATGGATGTCGGCGGGTTGGTGCCGGCCGACCCTAATGTCGAGGGTGTGGTCGAGATGCTGCTCGATGCAACCACCAACTATGCGCAGCCCCTGACGGCCGACCGATTATTCGACTGGCACGCGGCACTCTTCCCCACCCGCCAAAGCGGCCTTCAGAAGATTACCGTCGGCAAATGGCGGGACGACAGCGGCGGGCCGATGCAGATTATCTCGGGACCAATCGGTCGCCAGAAGGTCCATTATGAAGCGCCGCCTGCCGCGTCCGTCCCTGACCATATGGATCGCTTCCTAAGCTGGTTCGAGGCACCCGGCAACACCGACCCGCTTCTCATCGCGGGGCGCGCGCATCTGTGGTTCGTAACGATCCACCCTTTCGATGACGGTAACGGACGCATCGCGCGCGCGATCGGCGACATGGCCCTCGCCCGCTCCGAACAGAACGCCCAGCGCTTCTACAGTATGTCAGCGCAAATCCGCCGGGAACGGAGCGACTATTACATGGCGCTCGAGCGCACGCACAAAGCTGCGCTCGATGTTACGCCATGGCAGGAATGGTTCCTTTCGTGCCTGCACCGCGCCATCGAGGGATCGCGAGACACACTCGACTCAGTGCTAAGGAAGGCGCGCTTCTGGGAGCGCTTCGCGCAACAGCCATTGAACGCACGCCAAGTTAAGTTGCTGAACGCACTACTCGGTGGTTTCGAGGGAAAGCTCACGACATCAAAATACGCCAAGCTCACCAAGTGCTCGCAGGACACCGCCTACCGGGACATCTTGGATCTCGTCGAGCGCGGCGCCCTGGGCAAAGACCTCGGCGGCGGGCGCAGCACGAGTTACTCGCTTGTCACGGCCGCCGAGCGGAAATGACAAATAGCCGAGAAATTAGGCTGCAAATAGCGCTTGCTCCAGGGGTTCATTGACGCGGATGCCCTCGCGCACCTCTTCGGCACGAGCGGTTTCTCGCGAACAGATTACCCTTCGAAGTAACAGTGTGTCCTTCTCGATCCACAATTCGCGATCGTCGCCTTTTGGATGACGCGCAGCAATTGAATAGTACTCAACGCCGTCAATACCCGTCTCCTCCCTGAGTTGCGGATCGACCAAGTCAAAGACCGCAACTCCTTCGGTTTCAGGGAGAAGCAATCGGCCGATCGTATGAGTTCTTCGGTGAACGAGACCGCTCTTAAAGGTGCTCGTAACATAACCAGTGTCCGCGTAAGAGTTCAGCGACGCGTACTTACTTGCCATACTGCGGAGCACATTGGTCGCGTCTGGTTCGGTTACCACGACCGAATCCCTCCTGCCTGTCCGTCGCTGATTCAAACCAACGAAAATTTGCTCAATGTTGGCGGAGAGGGTGGGATTCGAACCCACGAACACGGTTAGGTGTTACACACTTTCCAGGCGTGCGCCTTCGACCGCTCGGCCACCTCTCCATAAACCTTCAATCTGCTCAACCGCACGGCGCGGGTGGGATTGCTGCGGCCATCCTGGCCGCAGCCCTTCGGGCCGACGCGTTCGCGTCGTCCAAAATCGCTCCCGGCGATTTTGTCGAACCCACGAACACGGTTAGGTGTTACACAATCCAGGCGTGCGCCTTCGACCGCTCGGCCACCTCTCCACGCGGCCGCAAGGGTACCGGAGGACACCCAAGGGATCAAATTTGGGAAAGGCTCTAGCTATTGCCGGCCTTGTTCGACGGCGCGGGTTTGTACTTCGGCGGAATGTCCAGGCAGGCGTCCTTGGGTCCCGGTGGCGGCGGCGCGAGATCCACCGTGGGAATGACCAAGGCGCCCTGGGTGTTGGGCGAATCGAGGCCGGAAGGCACTGTCAGCGGCGGTAACTGCTTGGCCCGCTGATATTCCTGCGGAGCATGACAATCAGGGGTCAACTTACTAAACAGGTGCCAGTGACAGCCACTGGTGAGCGCTGCGGCAGCAACAACCAAAAAAATTCGATCAAGACTCATGCTGCTTGGTCCTCGAGTGTAATTCCGGCGGCCTGCATTGCGCGCAGCACGGTATCTTGGTGCGCCGCGGACAGTTCGACCAATGGTAAACGGATTGCGTTCCCGATGAGGCCCATTCTTGCCACCGCCCATTTGACGGGTATCGGATTCGCTTCCACGAACAAATCTTTATGTAAAGCCTGCAGGCCGGCGTCGATCGCCCGCGCCTTGACCAAATCCCCCGCAAGTGCAGCCTCGCAGGCCTCGTGCATGCGCCGCGGCGCAACGTTGGCCGATACCGAAATCACCCCGCGCGCGCCCAGGCTCATCAATTCGATGGCGGTGGCATCATCGCCCGACAGCAGCGTGAACTCCGGTGGACAGGCGCTCGAGATCTCCCGCGCGCGGCTCATGGAGCCGGTGGCTTCCTTGATGGCCGCGATCCCGGGATGTCGCGCCAGCCGGCCCACGGTGCTCGCCAACAGATCCACGGCGGTGCGGCTCGGCACATTGTACAGAATCACGGGAACATGGGAGACCTCGGCGGCCGCCATGAAATGTCTGTAAAGACCCTCTTGCGTGGGCTTGTTGTAGTAAGGGGTCACTATCAGCACCCCGTCGACTCCGAGCCTGGACAAGCTGCGGGTGCGCGACACCGTACTGGCGGTGGAATTCGTGCCCGTCCCGACGATCACCTTGGCCTTGCCGCGGCAACGCGCGACCGCCCGGTGCGTCAGTTCCTCGATTTCATCCACCGACAGCGCGGGCGATTCGCCGGTGGTCCCCGCGACCACGATGGCGTCGGTGCCTTCGCGAACGTGAAAATCCAGCAGCCGATCCCACGCCGGCCAATCCAGGCCGCCGTCGGCGGTCATGGGCGTTACGATCGCTACCATGCTTCCGGAAAACATCAAGGGCCCCCACAGCAAATATAGCTACCTTAAGTGGCGTGACTCACCCTGGCAAGCGCCCATCCGGTAGAATTTGACCCGATGAAACAACATATCGTGATATCCGCGGTCGGCGGCGACCGCGTCGGCATGGTCCATGAACTTTCCAAGGCGGTCGCCGATTGCGGGGGCAGCATCAGCGAAAGCCGTATGACCTGCCTCGGCAACGAGTTTGCGATGCTGCTGCTGGTGAACGGCAATTGGCACACCCTCGCCAAGCTCGAAGGGGAATTCAAGAAGCTTGCCGACGCCACCGGCATGAATATTCAATTGCGGCGCACTGAAGAGCGGGCCGCGCGCAATGACATGCTGCCCTACTCCATCGACGTGGTGTGCCTGGATCAGACCGGCATCGTCGCGGGCCTTTCCGGGTTCTTCGCGCAGCGCGCGGTCGACATCGCAGAACTGTCGACTCGCTCCTACGCCGCCGCGCATACCGGCGCGCCCATGTTTTCGGTACAGATGATCGTGAACGTACCCAGCCGGCTGCACATCGGGGTGCTGCGGGAGGAGTTCATGGATTTCTGCGATCACCTGAACTTGGATGCCATTTTCGAACCTGTGAAAAGCTGACGGCCATGAGCAAAATCGACATCGGTAAGAAGGCGCCCCCGTTCACTCTCGACGGTACCGGCGGCAGTTGGTCCTTGAGCGACGCCGCGGGCAGCGCCGTCGTCGTCTACTTCTACCCGCGCGACAACACGCCGGGATGCACCCAGGAAGGCGCGGACTTCGCGGCGGCCCACGCACAGTTCAAGAAGGCCAAGTCCGTCATCGTCGGCGTCTCGGCCGACAGCTTGGCGGCGCACGAGAAATTCAAGCTGAAAATGGCGTTTCCCTTCGAATTGCTGAGCGATCCCGACAAGAAAGTGTGCAAGCTGTACGACGTGATCCAGGAAAAGAGCATGTACGGAAAGAAATTTCTGGGGATCGAACGCAGCACCTTCCTGATCGACGCAAAAGGCGTGGTGCGGGCCATATGGCGCAAGGTCAAGGTGAACGGTCACGCCGCGGCGGTCTTGGCTGCGGTGAAAGCACTGTGACCGGGGGCGCGCGGCCGCCGGGGGCCGCCACCGTGAAGGTCCGTCAGGGCAGGCAAGAGCGCCGCATCTTCGTGCTGGACACGAATGTGCTGATGCACGATCCGACCGCGATCTTCCGCTTCGAAGAGCACGATGTTTACATTCCCATGACCGTGCTCGAGGAACTCGATGCCGGCAAGAAGGGCCTGTCGGAGTCCGCGCGCAACGTGCGCCAGGTCAGCCGCTTTCTCGACGAGTTGATGAAGGGAGCCAGCAAGAAGCAGATCGATCGCGGGCTCGCGCTGCCGACCGCGGTACCCATCAATCACGGCAAGCGCCCGCCGGGCGGCCGACTGTTCTTTCAAACTCAACTGCTGGAGTCCGTCCTGCCGGACAGCCTGCCCGGGCACGGGGCGGACAACGCGATCCTGGCGAATACGCTGGCACTTCAGCAGAAATTCCCCAGCGTGCGGGTCACGCTGGTCTCGAAGGACATCAATTTACGGATCAAGGCGGCGATCGTCGGCGTACAGGCGGAGGATTACTCCAGCGACAAGACCATCGAGGATGCGGACCTGCTGGCCAGCGGCGTGCAACAGTTGCCGCCCAATTTCTGGGAGAAGCACGGCAAGGGCATGGAGTCGTGGCAACAGCAGAGCCGAACGTACTATCGGGTGCGCGGGCCGCTGGTGCGCGAATGGCATCCCAACCAATTCCTCTACGACCCCGGCGAGAACGGCGTCGAAGCCATCGTGCGCAAGCTCGAGGGCGAGTCGGCGATTCTGGAGATCACTCTCGACTACCGGGCCGAACGCAACAATGTCTGGGGAGTCACGGCGCGCAACCGCGAACAGAATCTCGCCCTGAATCTGTTGATGGACCCGGAAATCGACTTCGTGACGGTGCTCGGTCCGGCGGGCACGGGCAAGACCCTGTTGACGCTGGCGGCCGGCCTGGCGCAGACCTTGGATCACAATCGCTTCGGCGAAATCATCATGACCCGCGTCACGATACCCCTGGGAGAGGACATCGGATTTCTGCCCGGCACGGAAGAGGAGAAGATGGAGCCCTGGATGGGCGCGCTGATGGACAACCTGGAGGTGTTGACCCAAGGCCAGCCGGGCGGCACCTGGGGGCGCGGCGCCACCAACGATCTGCTCAGGCACCGCATCAAGATTCGTTCCTTGAATTTCATGCGAGGCCGAACCTTCCTGAACCGCTTCATCATCATCGATGAGGCCCAGAATTTGACGCCCAAGCAGATGAAGGCGCTGGTCACCCGCGCAGGTCCCGGCACCAAGATGGTCTGTCTTGGCAATATCGCGCAGATCGATACGCCCTACCTGACCGAAACCACGTCCGGGTTGACCTATACGGTCAACCGGTTCCACGGCTGGACGTTTTCCGGGCATATCACCCTGGTTCGCGGCGAGCGCTCCCGCCTGGCAGACTACGCGTCCGAAGTTCTTTGATTTAACGAGAATTATGAGCGAACTTTGGGCCTCGATGAGCACTCCAAGGAGCTTTACGGAGTCCCGATGTCACTGCTGAAGTCCCTATCCGCGTTCGCGGCTGCCGCCGCGGCCAGCGCGCTCGTGAGCGTGGGCTGGGCTACGGGCGTGGGTTTGGGCACGAGCTCGAGCGCCGTCGATCAGGAACTGCCGGATCTGGGCAGCCCGGCCACCGCCGCCGTCTCTCTCGAGGACGAGTATCGGGCGGGCCTGGGGTGGTTCGCCAGCATGCGGCAATCCGGCGTGGTGCTGGAGGACCCCGAAGTCGAAGACTACATCCAGGAAATCGGCCACAGCCTCTCGAGCCGCGCCGAGGAAGGCCAGCACCAGTTCTACTACTTCGTGCTGAAGGATCCCATCGTCAACGCCTTCGCGATGCCCGGAGGTTTCATCGCCATCCAGAGCGGCTTGATCCTGGCCACTCGAAACGAGAACGAACTGGCCGGCGTCATGGCGCACGAAACCGCCCACGTCACGCAGCGGCATCTGGTCCGCCAGCTCATAGACCAGAGTCACGCCGGGCTGGTCTCCACCGCCGCGATGCTCGCGGCCATTCTCTTGGGAGCGACGGCGGGGCGCGGCGATCCCAGCGCCATGGAGGGCGCCATCCTGGCGACTCAAGGCGCGGCGATTCAGCACCAGATCAATTACACGCGAGCGAGCGAATACGAAGCGGACCGCATCGGCATCGGCACCATGGCGACCGCCGGCTATGATCCGTTGGGGATGGCCAGCTTCTTCGAATACCTGGGCGGGAGCGGGCCGGAGCCCAGCCGTATCAATGCGATCCAGTTCCTGATCGATCACCCGTTGCCTGCGGATCGTATTGCCGAAGCGCGCAATCGCGCGGAGCAGATCGGTCGCATTCGCCACACGGATTCCCTGGGCTACACCCTGATGCGCGAGCGTCTACGATCGCTCGTGCTCAACCCGCAGGAGGTGCGCCAGTACTACGCCAACCTCGCCAAGAACGGCGCGGCCACAGGGGTAGAGACCCGCTACGGCAAGGATGTCGCCGACATCGTGTCCCGCAACCCCGCCGCGGCCATCCCCGACCTGCAGAATCTGGTGAAGGAGTACCCGAAGGTAAACCAGTTCTACGGCGCGCTCGGTCAGGCTTATCTGGCGAACGGCCAGTTGAAGGAATCGCAGGCGGTGCTGGACCAGGCGGTGACGCTATTCCCGCGAAACGTGCCCATCACCATTCGTCTCGCGGAAACGCTGATGCATGCCGGCGATAACAAACGGGCGAAGCTCATACTGGACGATTTGTTCAACATCGTGGAACCGACCCCCGACCAAACTCGTCTGATTGCAAAGGCTGCCCATGCAGCGGGCGATATCGCCGATTCGTACTACTACATGTCCTACTTTTATCTGATGAGCGGAGATTTCAAGATGGCCCTCAACCAGCTGCAGCTCGGGCTCGGAATGCCCGGCCTGGATCCGATTCAGCGCGCGCGCTTGAGCGCCCGGCTCGAAGAGGTGCGCGCGGCCATGCCCAAAGAGCAGAAGAACACGGTCGCCGACGACAACGGCGGCGGCAGGCGGCGTTAGCGCGCCGGAAACAACGAACCGCTGTATAGACGCGGCGGTCCCCTGTATCGTTCCCCTACCGGCGAGTGCCGGGGAGAAGATTTGAATGCCAAAAGTTAGGTATGAGCGCGCCGCGCTCGGGATGGTATTTGCGCTCTGTGCGAGCGCCTGCGTCACGCTGCCGCCCAACAGCCAGCGTGTGCCCCAAGACCCCTGGGAGTCCTGGAACCGCGGCGTCTACAAGGTCAACGACAAGCTCGATCGAGCGATCGCGAAGCCGGTGGCGCACGGCTACGTGCGCGTGGTGCCCCGCTTCATCCGCACCGGCATCAGCAATTTCTTCGACAATCTCGATACACCGACCGTCCTGATCAACGACGCCCTGCAGGGGAAGTTCGGCGCATCGGCGAACGATCTCGGGCGCTTCTTACTCAACTCCACTGTCGGGTTGGGTGGGCTGCTCGATCCTGCAACATCGGCCGGGCTCAACAAGAACAATGAGGACTTTGGGCAGACCTTGGGTCACTGGGGCGTGCACCCCGGCCCCTTCGTCGAGCTACCCTTCCTCGGCCCCTCGGACCTGCGCGATGCGCCGGCCAAATTGGTCGACACCTACACCAACCCCAAACAGTACATTCGCAATACGGACGTGAAGTACGGTCTCTGGGGTCTATCCCTGGTCGACAGCCGGGCGCGCCTATTGCCGCTGGAGGACACCCTGCAGCATGTCTTCGACCCCTACGCGTTCATCCGCGACGCCTACTTGCAGCGCCGCGCCTACCTGGTGTCGGACGGCAAGGTCACCGAGGAGCCGCTGGTCGATCCGGGGGCCGACAGCGACTCCGACAAGAAGCCCTCCGAGCCCGCCCCGCCCGCCCAGCCCCCCCAGCCGACAACGCCGGAGCCCGGAAAGACGCCCGACTAGCGCCGGCGGCTCAGCGCCAATGGCCCCGTGCACCGCCGTGGAACCCATAGCCGCGGAACCCGTAGCCGTAGCCATACCGGATGAAGCCGGGGCGATAGAAATAGGGGCGGCCGTAGTAGTACGGGTAGACGCCGACCACGGGTGGGTAGGCGACCACCGGCGGAGCCACGGCCACCCCTGGTAACCCAACTCCCACTCCCACGACCACACCCGCCTCGGCCGGCTTTGGGCTGCCGATTCCGGCGAGTCCAAGGGCGCCTACGAGGGCGAGGGCTGCAAATTTACTCATGGCGATTTCTCCTAGCGGTCCTACTGGACTACAACGGGAGGCAGGGCGCCCGGTTGACGTTATGCGTCCGCTGCACGGAGAGCGGGCTCGCCCGGCCTAATTGGCGGGATTGTACTTCTGCAGGAAGTCCACGGAGGCCTGCAGCATCTGCAGCCGGGTCTGGCCGTTCGAGAGCCAGTGGTCCTCGTGCTTCAACGTGACGAACTCCACGGGCTTGCCCGCGCTCTTGAGTACCCGCGCCATGATGTCGCTTTGTATAAAAGGCACGACGGTGTCGTCGCGCCCATGGATCAAGAGTACGGGGGCCGTCAATTTGTCCAAATGCTCGATCGGCGACACCGCAGCCAGGACCGGATCGCCCTGTTTGGAGATGCCCAGGTATCGATCCCAGAAGCGCCGCACGAGGTTGTCAGTGTATCCCGCGCTCTCGCGAAATCGCTTCATGTCGGAGATGCCGGCGACGGAGATTGCGCACCGATAGACGCCGGATTCCAACGTGACTCCCGCGAGCGCCGCATAGCCGCCGTAGCTCCCGCCGACGATGCACACCCGTTTCGGATCGATCACGCCCTGCCCCGCCAAGTAGCGCACGCCGTCCGAAAGATCGGTCTGCATCTTGCGTCCCCACTCGCCAAATCCCGCCGACTCGAATTTGTAGCTCAACGATGAGCCCCGATAATTGGGTTGCAGAACGGCGTAGCCCTGCGCTGCCAGCGCCTGCGACCACCAGTCGAAGCGCAAATGATCGGCGGCGGTCGGGCCGCCGTGCGGCAGCACGATCAACGGGAGATTGTTGCGCGTTGTGCCTGGGGGGAGCGTCAAAAAGGCAGGAATCTGCAGGCCGTCTGCCGCCGGATACACGATTCGTTTGACCTCCGCCACGGTCCGGAGGCCTTCATAGACGGGAGTCAACAGGGTCGCTCGGTGGGTGTACCAGTCGAAGCGCGCATAGGCATAGCCATCCCGGCGCCCGAACACGCGCAACAGCAACGATGAGAAATCGTCCGAATACGACACGATTTCCACTTGTTCGTCGGGGAAAGCCCGCAGCGCCGCGTCCCAGTGAGCCTGGAGTTCCGCATCGAAGAACACATAGCCCTTGTCATCATTGCCGGCGACTCCGCCGATGATGCGTCCTGACTTGCGGTCCACGATGACGTCCGAGAAGGCTTCACCCTTGGCGAGCGGCAGGCCCCAGCTTCCATCCTTGAGCACCAGGGGTTTCCACACGACATCGCCGTCTTCGACGAATTCCACGATGATGGTATTTCCGTCGCTGCTGAAGCCCTGCAGTACAGGCAGTTCGACCTCCGCCTGACCGGAGACGGCGGCCGCCATGCGCTGCTCCTTGGGAAGCAAGATCTCCCATTTCTTGCTGAGGTCGTGGAACACGAATTTGGCGGCGACGCGCCCTGAATCGTCGACCGCCCAGCGAGTGGTCGGCTCATCGGCTCTATCCACCAGCCAGACATGCGGATCGGCGACCGAATACTTGAAGAGCGCCGGCCTGAAGTCGATGGACCCATAGAGCCCGTGCGCGAACAGCATCGCCGCTCCATCGACCTGCCGAATGACGACCGGGCCGAGGACCGCGTTGGAGCGGAGCGTATTCCCCTGCACGAAAAAATCGATGTCGGCCAGCTTCTGCTTGCTGACGCAATAGGCCGCCAATTGAAACCACTCGTACCTTTGCCGGCCTCGGATGTAGTAGCCCTCGGGCACACCCCCAGTGCTGGATCTGGTCAGCAGAATATTGTCGTCGTCCATCCACTGGATCTGGCGCAACTTGGTGTCGCCGACCCGAAACGCGGCCAGGGGTTTGCTCTCCCCCATCTGACGAATCAAAACGCTGCGCCGCTCATCCTCGGTTCTGACGTAGGCCAACTTGGTCCCGTCGGGCGACATGGCCATGTCCTCGATCGTGGGGAGATGCCCAAACACCTCGAGCGGGGTTTTGGATTCGTCGGCGTGCGTACGGGGGCAGCCCGCCGCGAGCGCAATGGTGCAAGCCGCCGTAGCGACGATACTGCCGACCGGAAATCGATTGGGAATCCGCACGTTGCCCATCCCTGGCCGGCGCCGGGCGCCGTGTAATTGTTGTGCCTGAATCCTAGCTCGGAACCAGCAGCTCCTCAACTTCGCTCAGGCGTGCGAGCTGGTGGAGTTGAGAGGGGATGTTGTCGTAGTGCAGGGTGCGGCCCGCGCCCTTGGCCACGCTCAACCATTCGATCAGCAGCGCGAGGCCCGAACTGTCGCTGCCGGTGACGCCCGCCAGATCGATCACTGCGGCCTTGCCGCTGTCGATTGCAGCCGTCCCCAGGGGCAGCAGCGCTTCCACGGTGGTGAAATGCAGCGATCCGCTCACGCGTGAGCGGTCGCCCTCGAGGACCTCGAACGAAGCGTTCTGCAGCCCGTTTCCGCTATGCCTGCGGCGGACGATCAATGTGTGCTCGCCGCGGCGCCGCCGGATCTGGATTTCGCCTCCGACTCGAGCCGATTGATCACTTCGTCCAGTCCCTTTTGCTGGATCTCGGCGCCGAAATCGGTGCGGAAACTCTTGACGTAGGAAATGCCTTCGATGACGACATCCCAGGCCTTCCACATTCCGTCGACTTTGCGCAGGCTGAAATTCACCGGGACCCTTTCCCCGTTGGAACGCTTCACCTCCGTTCTGACGGTGGCCGAGGTGTCGGCAGGATCGCCCTTGAAGGGCAGGATGTTGAAGCGGTCGGCGGTGAAGTCCACCAGCGCCGCGCCGTAGTTGTGCAGCAGCGAGTGATAAAAAGCGTCGACGAAGCGCTTGCGCTGATCGGGAGTCGCTGTCCGCCAGGTCTGCCCCAGGACCAGCCGCGCCGCATACTCCGTGTCGAAATTCGGCAGCAGCACATTCGCCACCAAGGAGTCGAGCTTCGCAGGATCCTTCGCGTACATCGGCCGATTCGCATCCAGTTCCACCAGCATGCGCTTGGCGGAATTCTCCACCAGCTCCTGAGGTCCCATGGCGCCGGCGCCCGGCGCCGGCGGGTTGTCGGCGGCGGCGCTGCCCGCCGCGCCCGCGGCGATCGTAAGCAGCATTGCAAGGATTGTAGTTCTCATCATTTCGGCTTCTCCGTGGACTTAGGTTCGGCTGCCGCGGGCGCATCCGCCTTCCCGCCGCTCTTCGCAAAGTTCGCCAATACCTGTCCGATCAAGTTCTCGAGCACGAAGGCTGATTGCGTAAAGTCGATTTGATCCCCGTTCTTCAGATAAGTTTCAGCGCCGCCGGCGGTGATGCCGATAAACTTCCCTCCCAGAAGACCCTGGGTGTAGATGCTGGCGTCGCTGTCGGTCGGAATCTTGTCGAAGCGGGCATCCATGCGCATGGCGACGACGGCCTTGTAATCCTTCGAATCGAAGGAGATTTTCGCCACGCGCCCCATTTCGACGCCCGACATCGACACGGGCGCGCCCACCTTGAGATCGCCGATGTTGTCGAACTTGGCGGTCAGGTCGTAGTGCGGCGGACTCGCGAAGGATATGCCGCGGCTGGTGGTCTGCGTCGTCAGGAAAAACAGCGCAGCGAATCCGAGCACCACGAATGTCCCCGTGCCGAGATTCAACGTCCTTGATTTGCGAATAGCCATATCTCACCTCCTACAGAAACGCAGCGGTAATCAAATAGTCGAAGAACAAGATGACCACGGCCGACGTGACCACCGTGCGCGTGGTTGCGCGCCCGACACCCTCGGCCGTCGGTGTCGCATAATATCCCTCATAGACGGCAATCAGGCTGCACGCCACGCCGAATATGCAGCTCTTGACGATGCCCTCGTTGATGTCCGACAGGCCGACGGCGGCGCGCATCTGCGACCAGAAGCTGCCGGCATCGACACCCATGATCTGCACTCCCACGAGCTGCGCCCCGTAGATGCCGATGACGCTGAAGATCGCGGCGAGCAGCGGCATCGCGATCACACCGCCCAGAAAGCGCGGCACCACCACGCGCCGGATCGGGTCCACCGCCATCATTTCCATCGCCGACAATTGATCGGTTGCGCGCATCAATCCCAATTCGGAGGCCAGCGCAGTGCCCGCGCGCCCGGCAAACAGCAGCGCCGTCACCACGGGACCGAGCTCTTTCACGAGCCCGATGGTCGCCGCCGTGCCCAGGGCTTCCTCGGAGCCGAATCGCTGCAGCAGCTCGAATCCCTGCAGCCCCAGCACCATGCCGACGAACAATCCGGAGAGCATGATGATGACCAGCGACAGTGCGCCTGAGTTGTAGATTTGCTGGGCAATCAAGTCGATTCTGAGCAGCGCGCGCGGCGACTCGGCGACCAGGCGAAGCAGGAAACGCACCACCGAGCCCAGTGCCACGAGGGATTCGATCAGGCTCTGCCAAAGTTCCTCGATGAGCTTCACGTGTCCTCGCCGCGCTCGAGCAGTTCGCCGAAGTAGTCGGGCGCAGGGAAATGAAACGGCACCGGGCCGTCCGCCAAACCGCCGATGAACTGCCGAACGATTTCCGACGGATAACTCTGAAGCTGTTGCGGCGTACCGTGCGCAACCACCTTGCCCCCTGAGAGCAGGAACACCGCATCGGCGACGGTCGATATCTCCTGTACGTCGTGCGACACCACCACACTGGTGATGCCGAGCGCATCGTTCAAGCGCCGGATGAGACGCAGGATCACTCCCAGGGAGATGGGGTCGAGACCCACGAACGGCTCGTCGTAGATCAGGATCTCCGGATCCATGACGATGGCGCGCGCCAGCGCCACGCGCCGGCTCATGCCGCCGGAGAGCTCCGAGGGCATGAGATCGGCGGCACCGCGCAGCCCGACCGCCTGCAGCTTCGTGAGCACCAGCTGGCGAACCAGTCTCTCCGACAAATCCGTATGCTCGCGCAGCGGAAAAGCGACGTTCTCGAACACGGACAAGTCGGTGAGCAGCGCCCCGTTCTGGAACAGCATTCCCATTCGGCGCCGCAGCACGTACAGGTCGGCGCGCCGGATGGCGCGCATGTCCGCCCCCGCCACCACGATGGAGCCGCTGTCGGCAATCGCCTGACCGGTCATGAGACGCAGCAGCGTCGTCTTGCCGGTGCCGCTCGGTCCCATGATGGCGGTGATGCGGCCCCGCGCAATATCCATGTCCAACCCGGTGAACACGGCGCGGCCGCCCACCGCGTAGTCCAGGTTGCGAATCTCAATGATGGAGGCGGATTGGTTCAATGGTGTCGCTATGGCGCTTGCGCGTCCCAATGACGCCCGGCAATGAGTAAACGCTGACGCTTCAGGCCGTGGAGCTTTCCATGGAGCCCTTATACGCGCCGACCGCCGCCAGTCCGTTCAATTTCGCGCGCAGGAACAGCGCTTGCTGGCCGCCGGGGAACCCGGACGGCTTCCCGCCCCAGGCTGACAGCGCGTTTTCCTGCAGAGCCCGGCCGTAGCTGAAAGTCAGCGCCCATGGCAACGGACCCGCCGCATTCATCAGATTCAAATGCTGGGTTGCTTCCACCGGGCTCTGCCCCCCGGACAGGAATGCGATGCCGGGAACGGCCGACGGCACTTGGCGCTTCAGCGTGCGCACCGTGGCCTCCGCGACTTGTTCGGGGGCGGCTTTCTGCGGGCTCTTCTTGCCCGGCACCACCATGTTGGGCTTCAACACCATGCCTTCGAGGAACACTCGAGCGGCAAACAGATGACTGAACACCCTGTCCAGCACCATGTTGGTCACCTCTTCGCAGCGCTCCAAGGGGTGGGCCCCGTCCATGAGGACCTCGGGCTCCACGATGGGTACGATCGCGGCTTCCTGGCACAGAGCCGCATAGCGCGCCAGCGCTTCCGCATTGGCGTCGATGGCGTAGCGGCTCGGAATTCCTGCCCCGATGTCGATGACCGCGCGCCACTTCGCGAACTTCGCTCCCAGCGTGTGGTACTCGGCCAACCGCTCGCGCAATCCATCCAGTCCCTCGGTGATGGTCTCGCCGGGGAAGCCCGAGAGCGGCTTCGCTCCCATGTCCACCTTGATGCCCGGCAGCATTCCTTGCTGCGCGAGATACCGCGGGAACGGCACGCCGTCCTTGGTTTTTTGGCGAATGGTCTCGTCGTACATGATGACGCCGCTGATATACCCTTCCGCGCCCGGCGCGGTGAACAGCATCTCGCGGTACGTGCGCCGATTCTCCTCGGTGGATTCCAGCTTGATGCTGTCGAAGCGCTTCTTGATGGTGCTGGTGCTCTCGTCGGCAGCCAGAATTCCTCGATTTTTCGCTACCAACGCGCGCGCGGTGGCGATTAGCTCTGCGGTGTTCATGTCTGGCGAGTCTCGCTGATGTCCGGGGTGGAAGCTCATAAGAATAACAAAATCGAGCTGCATCCGCCCCGCGGCTGGAAGTTGAAACTAAATAGGACTAAACTAGTCCTACATAAAGGTTCAACCAAGGGCGCACTTTCATATGCTGCGAATGGGCAAATTGACCGACTACGCGACCGTCGTGCTGGCTAGTTTAGCGCAAGAACCCGCACGGCATCGCGCCGCGGCGGAATTGGCGGAGCGCA